>JAEEGK010020648.1_pt1 | contig 13989 bp, 8 predicted proteins | sample 8958771 | NCBI WGS metagenome assembly JAEEGK01 (sample SAMN16246547, study PRJNA631951) | gut metagenome | biome: gut microbiome; feature: rumen; material: SC-attached | host: Bos | place: Iran: Karaj | collected 2018-10 | reverse complement strand
ATTTGACTGAGGGAAAAACATTAAACAAGCTCGAAGCTCTTACAGACGCAGAATTCAAAGCCCTCAAAATTGCAATTCCAAAACAGTTCCTTAAAACAGAGGGTGCAGATCCTGATGTAGTAAAATGCTTTGAAGAAACACGTAAGTGGTTTACAGGTAAGGGCGCTGTAGTAGAAGAAGTTGACCTTCCTATCCTCGACGCTTCAATTGCTGCTTATTATGTAATTGCTCTCTCTGAAGCAGCTTCAAACCTCAGCCGTTTTGATGGTATCCGTTATGGACGCCGTGTAGATAATGGTCAGGGCTACGACGAGCTTTATGTTGAAACCCGTTCTGAAGGTTTTGGTCCGGAAGTAAAACGCCGTATCGTAATTGGTAACTACGTTCTTTCTGAGCAGTTCTCAGGAGATACATATAAAAAGGGTATGACAGTTCGTGCCCGCATTCAGCGCGAGGTTGCGGCTGTATTCGAAAAGTACGACATCATTCTTTGTCCAACTTGTCCTACTGCTGCCTTTAAGCTTGGTTCTAAAGTTGATAATCCGCTTGAGATGTACCTTTCAGACCTCTATACAACTTTCGTAAACCTTGCCCGCATTCCTTCAATCAATGTTCCAGCCGGACGCACTGGTGCAGATGGTATGCCAATCGGTATGCAGTTTGCTGGCGCTATGTTCAGCGAGAAGAAGATTTTGAGACTTGCTCAGAACTGGGAAAATGAACACAAAGATTGTGGAATCCCGGTTAAAGCCTGAATCAAATTACTGTAAATAAAAAAAGCCGTATCAGTTTGATACGGCTTTCTTGTTTAACCTGTATTTTACGCTACGTATGCTTCAAGTCTGCGGGCACGGGTTGGGTGCTGCAAACGGATAATTGCGTGTTTTTCAATCTGGCGGATTCTTTCTTTTGTAAGAGAACATTCTTCGCCAACTTCTTTAAGTGACATAGGTTTTGCACCATTGAGGCCGTAACGCATGCGGATAACACGAGCTTCATTTGGACGAAGTGTGTTGATTACGCCGTCAATTTCTTCGTGCATAGATTTTTCGATAGCCTTTTCTTCTGGGCGATCATAAGCATTGTCTTCGAAGAAGTCTGAAACTTTAGAACGTCCGTTATCAGAATCATTTGTTTCTGCATCAAGGCTGATCATTTCGCGGCTGATATTAATCATATCGCGAACATGGCTTGCATCCATATGGAGCATAGCTCCGATTTCTTCGTATTCCTGCTGTTCAGTTTTCTTAGTTCCAACTACCTTACGTGCATGTTCAATCTGAACAAGCTCGTTGGCGCGGTTAAGAGGCAGGCGGATAGCACGGCTCTTTTCACAGATAGCCTTGAGAATGCTCTGGCGAATCCACCAAACAGCATAAGAAATGAAATGATATCCTTTTGATACGTCAAACTTCTCAACAGCTGTAAGAAGTCCAATGTTTCCTTCGCTTATAAGGTCTGTAAGATCAAGACCGTGATTCTGATATTTCTTTGCAACATTTACTACAAAGCGGAGATTAGCGTTTACAAGTTTGTTTTTAGCAACTGTGTCACCAGCCTGAGCTTTCTGAGCAAGTTCTACTTCTTCTTCATGAGAAATCATAGGAATCTTGTTGATTTCTTTGAGGTACATAGCAAGAATGTTTTCATCGTGTGTCATGGCATAATCTCCTTATACATTAAAGTAATAGCAAGTATCGTGCCAACTTCTAAAAATGACAATTATTTCTGCGATAAGTGTAAATATTTACGAAATAATGGGAATTCTTTGTGCGAAAATGACACAGAAGGTAAAATGTTCATAAAATGTGTATCATTTTGACTCAGCACTTATGTTACTGAGTTATTTTGAGTTATTTTGACACGTTTTGACTTGTAAGGCTGGAAATCGCATCAATTCGCGCCTGCTGCATGAGTTCCATATCTCGCGAAAGGTCTGCCAGATGAAAGCCAAGCTCGCCTGCCTGTACTGTGCCGTTGAGTTCTCCAGGGCCGCGGGTTTTAAGATCCTGTTCGGCAATGTAAAATCCGTCAGTACTCTGCCTCAAAGCCTTCATGCGCTCAATTCCTGTTTCCGTTATATCCTTACTGTAAATCAAAAAACAGAAAGACTGAGCATCACCGCGGCCTACACGCCCGCGGAGCTGGTGAAGCTGAGCCATTCCGAAGCGGTCTGCCATCTCAATTACCATACAGGTTGCGTTAGGTACATCAACTCCAACCTCAATTACTGTGGTGGCTGCCAGAACCTGAATCGTTCCGTCGCGGAAATCTCTTAAAATCTGCACCTGCTGCTCTTCGTCAATCTTGCTGTGAACAAGAGCACATTTGTACTGCGGGTAAATATGGTCGCGCAGATGAGCAAAAACACGTTCTGCAGATTTGATGTTTTCATCACTGTCTATTGCCGGATAAACGAAATAAGCCTGATGTCCTTTTTCAAGTTCTTTGCGAACAGCTTCATAGGCATTCATTTCGTTGCCTTCTTTTACGAGGTAGGTAGTAATTGGCTTTCGGCCGGCTGGCATTGTATGAATTGAAGAAATATCAAGGTCGCCAAAAATAGTAAGGGCAAGGCTCTGTGGAATCGGAGTTGCACTCATCATCAAAAGGTTTGGTTCAAAGGTAAAGCTTCCGACGGTCTGCCGGCCCTTTTCGATTATTGCCTGACGCTGCAAAACGCCAAAACGGTGCTGTTCATCAATTACGGCAAACTCCATATCTTTATATTCCACGTTTGCAGAAAAAAGTGCATGAGTGCCGACTACAATATCAATTTCGCCTTCTTTAAGTGCCCGCAGCAGCTGATTACGACCTTTTGCGCGAAGATTTCCTGTAAGAAAAGCTGTACGAACTCCAAGCGGCGCGAGCAGTTTTGCAGTAGTTTCTGCATGCTGGCGGGCAAGGATTTCTGTTGGTGCCATAAAGGCGCACTGACCTTTCCAGCTGATGATTCTGAGGCAGAGAAAAAGAGAAACGAGGGTTTTTCCCGAACCAACGTCACCCTGTAAAAGCCTTGCCATTGTAAAAACCGGTGTGCTTGGAGGCGGAAGTCCGCGGTCCATCTGGTTTAGCACACGTTCCCTTTCAGTGTAGCTGCGGTCTATTTCTGCATCCATTTCGTAGATTACCTTGCGCTGGTCATCTGTAAGAGGAAATGGAAGTGAGTTGAAAAAGTCTAGCTGAAGGGGAGAGAGGGAGTCGGTGAACTTGGAGATGTCGATGTTTGGGTGGTTGAGCTTGTCGAAAGCACCCTGTGAGCCGATTGATTTGTCGAGATCTGCGGGACTTTCGGCAGACTCAAACATGCTAGCCGCCGTAAGTCCTTTTCTCTTGTATATTCGTTTAGCAAGTACTGATTGAAACTGAAAGAGTTCTTCGTAAACAAGAGTGCGACGGGCGGCCGCCGCCTGGGACATTTCTGAGGGGCGGTGAATAAGGCGGATTGCGTCCTGTTTTGGTAAAAGGCCGCGCGACTCGATAAGTTCAGAAGGCAACTCGTTTTCAATTCCGTGCGCATACTGCTGGAGTGCCTGCGAGACGGCCTTTGTTACAGCCTTCTGGGTGAGACCTTCTGTGAGCGGGTAAACAGGAATAATGCCGCTTTCCTTTGGCGCGATTGAAGACAGTTCTTCTGGTGTTAGCCGAGACGGAACCTCTGCGTGTAGTAGTTCCTCATGCTTAACTACTTCGAATGCTGTACTCTGAAGTTTTCCATATTTAACTTCAAACTTTCCTGTAACTGTAATCACAGTGCCGGGAATCAAGCTTTTTTCCAGAAAAGCACGATTAAAACAGATAAGCTCTGCCGTACCTGTTCCGTCATTTACTATGATTTTCAGAGTTTTCATACGGCCGTAGCCGAACCATTTATGGGCAAGTACCTGCGCAACTGTATGAACTTTTCCGTAGTTTGAAGCCTGTTCACGGAAGGTTACCTTACGGGTTCTGTCTTCATAATCCCGCGGATAGTATTGCAGGAGATCTCCTACTGTGAAAACATTTACTTTTGCCAGCGCTTTTGTAAGCTGCGGACCGATTCCTGAGATTGAAGAAACCGGGGTTTTTATATCTGAAACCTTCATTAAAATGGCATTCTATAACAGAGGTTTACGAGGATTGTAATCAGGATATGTCCTACTCCAAGGAATACAAGAAGGGTAATCCATGAGATTAAAAGTGAAGTCTGGTAACTTATTCCCTTTTTAGTAAAGGTTCCTGCAATCTTGTAAGAAATCTTATTGAGCATCATGTCTACCTGATTCCAGCCTGAATCATAAGAGGTTCTGCCCTTATTGATGAGCAGTACAATCCAGCGGACAAAGGTCAAAAGAGTAAAAAGAAAGCCAATCGAAGATGCAATTCCCCAGATAGAACTGATTATAGTTCCAAGAATTCCACCAACGAAGATTCTTCCAGTGTGCTGAATTCCACCAAGAATTGCAGATGCAAGCGATAAAATTCCCAATGATACAATAGGCGAAAAGTCAATATTTCCTATGCGCAGAAATCCAAGTTTTCTGAAGAGGCCCATATATGGTTCACAGATTGCTGTCATTATATGTCCGAATTTTGTGAACTTAGCGCCCGGAAACCAGGACATAAGAATATAGATAAAACATAAAAGAGTATAAACTGAAAGCATTGCTGCTAGAATAGATAAAACTGTCTGTATCATAAAAAGATACCTCCTGAAAAAAACATCGCATTGTCGGCTCGCGTAGTCTCGCCTCTGAGGCGGAACGAGCGATAATCCTAAATCGGCCCGCTGTCGCAGCCCGATTTTTAACGGATTTTCGATTGTAGCCTACTCCGTCCACACTTCGCGCACGAAATTGATGTCTTTTAATGCCTTAAGGGTCTGCTCATCAGCACTTACCGATATCTGATCGTTTGCTTTTACGACATAAGGATTATTTCCTGTGTCTATATGAAAATATACTGAACATTTACCCATTTTATCAAATAAAAAATCTTTTAATTGAGCAATTGCCGGCTCAGAATTGAAATTTGTATCCAGTCGAATATGTACTGCCTGTGCAGAATGAGTTTCCATCTGCTGTACATCTTCAATTGCATCAACAATTAAAGAAGGTGTGTCACGGCTGCCATCAACCTTTCCGCGGAATGCATAAACTCCGGCATCCTGAAGCTGAGGCTTCATTGTTTCCCAGGTTTTCGGGAAGAAGGTAAGGTCAATCTGGCCATCCATATCATTAAGTTTTGCAAAAGCCATTCGGGCGCCCTTTTTGGTAACAATCTCATGAATGCCGGAAATCATTCCAAGAGCAACATAAGACTTACCAGAATCTCTCATCTGCCATGGCTTGGCTCCGCTTGCTTCGAGAGCAGCTTTTTCTGCTTTACTTTCTTCTGCAATGCGGTTTATATTTCCGGCTCTGACAGTAACAGCCCGTTCAATTGCTTTACGGTAACTGTCCAAAGGATGTCCGCTTACATAACAACCAATACATTCTTTTTCCATATTAAGAAGTTCCATCTGTGGAACATCAGGAATAATCTTATACTGGAAGTCTGTAAAATTCTTTTCTTCATCTGCAAGGTCACCGAACAGGTCACCCTGACCTTTTTTCTGATCTTCAAGATAATCAGAAACGTAGTCGAGAGCTGCTTCCATATTGGCAAGAAGTGTCGGGCGGTTGAGGGTTGTTCCATCTTTTTCCTTAAGATGGTCAAAGGCACCGGTTTTGATAAGAACTTCGATTGCTTTTTTATTGATGAATGTCTTTTCACGACCGTCTTCGTCTTTTTCAACAATTGCACAAACTCGTTTTATAAAGTCCATGAAAGATTTATACGGACCGTTCTTTTCGCGCTCATTTACAATAACCTGAGCTGCGGCTTCACCCATACCCTTGATTCCTTTAAGACCAAAGACAATACGGCCGTCTACAACGTCAAAAATAATATCAGAACGGTTTACGTCAGGAGCATCTACGGGAACTCCCATTTTGCGGGCTTCTTCAATATAGAAAGGAAGTCCATCTGTAGAAGTGATTTCGTTTGTAAGGTTTGCGGCCATAAACTCGGCAGGGTAGTGAGCCTTAAGCCAGCCAGTGCGGTAAGCAAGAACTGAATAAGCAGCCGCATGAGATTTATTAAATCCGTAGCCGGCGAATGGAATCATGATTTCAAAGATCTCGCCCGCATGTTCTTCTGTGTGTCCGTTCTTTACGGCACCGGCAATAAACTCTTCCTTCTTTTTCATAAGAACGTCGAGCTTTTTCTTACCCATGGCACGGCGTAGCATGTCGGCACCACCAAGAGAGAAGCCGGAAATTATCTGGGCAACCTTCATAACCTGTTCCTGATAAACCATAACGCCGTAAGTTTCTTTCAAAAGACCTTCAAGAGAAGGGTCAGGATATTCAATTGTTTCAGGCTTCCATTTACCTTCAATATATTTTGGAATGTAATCGAGCGGGCCCGGACGATAAAGTGCGTTCAAGGCAACAAGCTCTTCAATTGTACGTGGTTTACATTCGCGCAGGATTTTCTGCATACCAGGAGATTCAAACTGGAATACTGCGACAGAGTCGCCACGGCAGAAAAGGTCAAAGGTTTTTTCGTCAGTTTCGCTTACATTTGCTGTAATGAATTCGGGTGTTCCAGCCGGGCGGTGTTTATTTATGATTGCCTCCGCATAACGTATGAGCGAAAGGGTTTTAAGACCAAGGTAGTCAAATTTTACCAGACCACAAGGTTCAATAATATCCATTGTGTACTGAACGCCAACTTCACCAGTTTTAGGATCCTTAAAAACCGGAGCCCAGTCTGGAAGCGGTGTAAGTCCAATTACCATTCCCGAAGCGTGAAGACCAGTGTTTCGTTTTACACCTTCAAGACGGAAAGCAAGGTCAAAAAGCTCCTGATATCGAGGATCATCTTTATATGGAATAAGCTGACCACCATCCGGCATTTTTTCTGTTGGTTCACTGAAAGCATCTTTGAGTTTTGCCTTAGGATTATCCGGAATGCATTTTTTGAGCATTGCAACTTCGTTGAGTGGAATGTTCAAAATACGGCCAACATCGGCAATACAGTTCTTTGGCTTAAGTGTACCAAAGGTAACAATGTGTCCTACGTTTGCATCACCGTAAAGGTCGCGCGTATGCTGAATGATATCCTGGCGATAATCGAAGTCCATATCAACGTCGAAATCCGGCATAGATACACGTTCAGGGTTTAAGAATCGTTCAAAAATCAAACCATATCTGAATGGGTCGATATCTGTAATGGTCATGGCGTAGGCTACAAGAGAACCCGCACCGGAACCTCGACCCGGTCCAATCGGAATATAAGGCTTTGGCCTTTTGTTTACATTGTCATAAGTAGATTTAGACCAGTTGATGAATTCCCATACGATAAGGAAGTAGCCGGAGAACCCCATTGTGAAAATGGTGTTCATTTCGTAGTCGGCACGTTCACGGATTTCCGGGGTAATCTCCTTGTAACGCTTTTTAAGACCTTCTTCTACAAGGTATTTTACATAATCATTCTGGTCGCTCTGATAGTCGTCGCCGTGGGTACGGAACTCTGCCGGGAGTTCAAAGCGTGGAAGACATTCCTTAAGCTCTGGAGTTGAGTACTGCTTGATTGTAAGATTACACATATTGGCAATCTTGATTGTGTTATCAAAAGCTTCCGGACACTGAGGAAAGAGAGATCTCATTTCTTCTTCGGTTTTAAAATACCAGTTGTCCAGATCCATGTCGCCGCCCATCTTGGCATGCTTTTCATGAAGAAGATTTTTAAAGCCGATACAGCGAAGAGCGTCCTGGGCAATGGCGTCTTCTTTTTCTACATAGTGAACATCGTTTGTAGCAACAAGCGGAATGTTTAATTTATGAGCCAGGGCAATCAGTTTTTCTGCAACAATTTTCTGTTCCGGGATTCCGTGGTCCTGGATTTCTATATAATAATGACCCGGCCCAAAAAGCTTACTGTATTTAAGTGCCAGTTCTTCTGCTTCCTTATCCATGCCGGCAAGCAGCATTTGAGGTAACTCTCCCTGAATACAGGCAGAACAGCAGATAATTCCTTCGTGGTACTGTTCCAGAAGCTCAAAGTCTATACGGGGCTTTCCATAATAAAGTGCGTTTTCATCACAAAAGGCGCGGCTGGAAAGCCAGCACATATTTTCATAACCCTTCTGATTTTCGCAGAGCAGAATCAGGTGAAAGTAATGAGCCTTACGATCTCCTTCCTCGCCCTTGTGGCTGTAGGGAACGTCTTCTTTTTCGTAGTGGCTTCCGTAGGCAACATAAAACTCTTCTCCAACAATCGGATTAATTCCATTAACATGGCAGAGCTTTTCGAAGTTGAGGGCACCAAACATATTTCCGTGGTCTGTGAGGGCAAGGGCAGGCATGTTTAAACTCTTTGCTTTTGCAACAAGCTTGTCCAAAGTGGCACAGGAGTCCAGAAGAGAATAGTCTGAGTGTACGTGAAGGTGTACGAAATTTGCTACAGGTGTGCCTTCTGGCGCAGGTGGAAATTCGTGATAATCTGCCATTTTTTTAATGCCTCCGGAGAGGTTTATTATACCATAAAAGACAAAAAAAAACACGGCGCAAAGCCGTGTTTTTTATGCATTATGGAAAGTCGTAACGGTTCTTCGATTTTAGGCTTTATTCAGCTTGAAAGTACTCAATTCCTTCATGAGCTGCTGCAGGTTTTCCTGTGTACTGTTGGTTGAAGCAGTTGTAATTGTAATAGCATCAGAAATCTGCTGTGAGAAGTCGTTAATCTGGTTCATGTTATCAGAAATAACCTGGGTAACTTCTGTAAGGTTTTTCATTTCCTTAAGAATCTGTTCACCACCAACGAGCATTTCAGAAGAACCGTTCTTTACTTCGGAAGTAGAATCACTGATTGCCCGCATTGCTTCAAGAACCTGCTGGTTACCAGAGTTCTGTTCTTCCATGGCATTTGCAATAACAGTTTCCTGTTCACGAACCTTCTGTGAAAGATCATAAATACTTTGGAATGCATTCTGAACAAGATTAATATCAGTAGAAATACCGCCAATTGCTTCTGAAAGAGAGCGGAGGTTTTCATCAATAGATTTACTCTGTTCTCCAGACTGTTCAGCAAGCTTACGGATTTCTTCGGCAACTACAGCAAATCCCTTTCCGGCTTCACCAGCGTGTGCAGATTCAATTGCGGCATTCATAGCAAGAAGGTTTGTACGGCTTGCGATATTCTGAATGATACTTGATGCCTGCAGAATGCCGGCTGACTGCTGCATAACTCCGTCTGCAGTTTTAACAGCAGCTTTAACCTGCTGCTGACCTTTGTCTGCGGCATTTGTAAGCGCATTTACAACCTGATTATTTTTGTCAAGAATTTGAGTTACACTTGCAATATTTGCAACCATTTCTTCTACAGCAGCAGAAGATTGTGTAACTCCAGCAGCCTGTGCTTCAATAGAAGAGTTGAGCGAACGGATGTTACCCATAATCTGTTCAATTGCAGAGTTCGATTCTTCTACACCGGCAGACTGATTTTCAATTTCGTGTTTAATGCTGTCCAGAGATTCTACGATGCTTGCAATATTGTTTCTTGTCAAATCCATATTATGAACAAGATCATCAGACTGACTGGAAGTTTTTCTGGTAGAATTATCAATTTGTCCAAGAATATCTGCAGCTGAGGTTTTAAATGAATTGATTCCCTGAATGATGACACCAAGTTCACTTCGGTTTGTAGGAAGTTTATCTTCAACAGTATAATCTTTTTCAGAAAGGGCATTTGTAATTGCTGAAATCTGACGCAGACATTGCTTGATATCATCAGTAAGAAGGAAGGCTGCTGCAGCAAAATAAATAAAACAATAAGCAACAATAGGGCTAAGCCGTTTATAAAGCATTTTTGTTCCTGCACTTAAATTTGCAGGATTCAGAGTAATAAGTATGAGGCAGAAACAACCAAGAAGAGCAAATGAAAGAGTAAGTACGTTTCTCTGGATTATAGTCAGGGTCATACCTTTCTTTTCAAATGGAATAACAGCAATTCTGCTTTCAATTATACGTATCTGAAGAATGTAAAACAAAAGTCCAACATCAAGAAGACTTCCTAAAAGCATTGCAATGATAAATATTGTAGGTTTGTGCCCCTGGAAGGAAACCAGATGAATACCGGCTCTTTTTAGTGCCCATAAAATTACATAAGCAATAGTGAACACTGAAACAAGCGGAAGTGCAATGTTAAGTGTTGCCATGAGTTTAAGTTTTGAATTAACTTTGTTGATGCTTTCAGGGGTGCCATTATAGCTGTTTATGGTTTTTCTTTCCATGTAAACCATAAAACCACCAAGCAAAAGAGTCAAAATTACGAATAGGTTGATTACAGGATTAGAAAAAACAATAGCCATTTCGGTTGAGCGGAATAATCCGGAGAGCAGCGAAACAGGAGTTAATACAATGAAGGTTGAAGCATATACTAAAAATAGAAAAAAATATCCGTACCATGGTACATTTATACCGTTAGAGTTTTTAGAAGCCATAGAAAAATACATCTCCTTTTGTTGAATTACGTATGTACTTTTTTAATTAACGGACAATATACACTAATTATAAACTGATATTTACAATATGCAAAGAAATAAATTTATTTTACTAAAATATAACAATCAGTTATTTTTTTTTATGAAACCAGACTGATTTAACAGTATGATTGTATAAACGAACTTTTCTTACTATAATAGGGTTTCAATAATTTATTTGAGCGAGGTTTTTTATGGCAGAAGTTAGAGTTAGATATGCTCCGTCGCCTACAGGAATGCAGCACATTGGTGGTGTTCGTACTGCACTTTTTAATTATCTTTTTGCACGTTCTCAAAATGGAAAATTCATCCTTCGTCTGGAAGATACAGACCGCACACGTTATGACGAAAAATATGTTCAGAATCTTTATGATACAATGGCATGGCTCGGAATCGACTGGGATGAAGGTGGTTCTAAGGGCGGCGAATACGGTCCTTATGTTCAGAGCGAACGTTTTGAGCTTTACAAAAAATATGCTTATGAACTCGTAGAAAAGGGAGAGGCTTACTACTGCTTCTGTGATGCAGAACGCCTTGACCGAATCCGCAAGATTCAGACAGAAAATAAGATGGCTCCTGGTTACGACCGCAACTGCCGTCACCTTACTCCGGAAGAAGTAAAGGCAAATCTCGACGCAGGTAAGCCATATGTAATTCGTCTTAAGGTTCCAATGGAAGGCGAGACAAAGTTCTCAGACCACCTGCTCGGTGACATTGTATGGAAGAATGAAGATATTTCTCCGGACCCTGTTTTGCTTAAGTCAGACGGCTTCCCAACTTATCACCTGGCAAACATTGTTGATGATCACTTTATGAAAATCAGCCACGTTATGCGCGCTCAGGAATGGATTCCTTCAACTCCACTCCACGTTCAGATGTACCGAGCTTTCGGCTGGGAGCATCCGGAGTTTTGTCACCTTCCAATGGTAAACGGTTCAGATGGAAAGAAGCTTTCTAAGCGCCATGGCTCTACAAGCTTGAACGAGTTCCGTGCCCGCGGCTACCTTCCACAGGCAATTGTAAACTACGTTGCAATGCTTGGTTGTTCTTACGAAGAAGGAAAAGAGTTCTACACTCTCGAAGAGCTTGCCAAGGCCTTTAAGCTTGAACACCTGAACAAGGCTCCTGCTGTATTCGACTACAAAAAACTTGAGTACTACAACGGAAACTATATCCGCCAGCTTTCTACAGAAGAGCTCTACAAGTGGACTCTTCCATTTATTACAGGGACAGGCGACGCCCTTCTCGAAATCAATCCTGAAAACCCACAGCCAAAACCAAATGTTGGCCCTGAGTTCTCTGGTGTTGCAATGGGCGAAGACGGAAAGCCTTACTGTGTAGACAAGTCGATGAATATGTCGAGCGAAGATGTTGAAAAGACACTTCTTGGTCTTATGCCTCTTATTCAGGAACGTCTTAAGTTCCTTACAGAAGCTGCAGAAATGGTTCATTTTATGTTTACCGAGCCCGCAGTTCCTCCTGCTGATCAGATTATTCCTAAGCGCATTGACGCTGCTAAGACAAAGGAAGTTCTTGAAGTTGCAAAAGAATTTGTTGGCAAAGTATTTGAGCTTGACCACGAGGGTGCAGAAGAGTTTGCAAAGGCTAAGGCTGAAGAACTCGGAATTAAACTCGGCGACTTTATGATGCCAATTCGCATGGCAGTTACAGGCAGCCGCGTTTCTCCTCCACTTATCGGCTCAATTGCAGTTCTTGGAAAAGAGCGAGCTCTTGCGAGAATTGAAAAGACAATTGCGACATTGTAAGAGATTGTCAGGGCAAGCCCGACAATGATAAATATATGTCATTCCCGCGCTTGACGCGGGAATCTTTTTATAAGAGGAAATCCCATGATTAAAAACCGAAGCACTTCCTTAGCCGTAATCATCTTTGTTTATATTCTTGCCGCCTACTGCGGACTTTTTACCTATAATTATCTTACAGACCTTTATTCCTTTTCTTATCAGCTGGCACTTTTTCTTGCTGATGTAGCGGCAACAGTGCTTGTATTTGTTTTCAGTCTGATATTCAGAAACGCTTCTGTTTATGATCCTTACTGGAGTGTTCAGCCACCGGTGATTCTTGCTCTGGCACTTGCAAAAACTAGTAGTAGCCTTTTGGGCTGGCTGCTTTTTGCGGCAGTTCTTTTCTGGGCCCTGCGCCTTACTGCCAACTGGATTTACAATTTTAAAAGCTTTGAATACCAGGACTGGCGCTATGTTATGCTTAGGGAAAAAACAGGAATTTTTTATCCCTTTATAAATCTTATGGGAATTCATATGTTTCCAACAGTGGTTGTTTATTTATGCATTCTGCCTGCAGTTACAGTAATCGCCGAAGGTACGGCTTTTAAGCCAGTCTCTCTTATCTTTATAATTCTTAGCTTTGCTTCTGCAATCTTTCAGGGAATTGCCGACATTCAGATGCACAAGTTTAGAGCGAGTGGCACAGGTGGCTTTATTCGCACAGGACTGTGGAAGTATGACCGCCATCCAAACTATGCCTGTGAAATTCTCATGTGGTGGGGAATAGGTCTTGCAAGTATAATTGCTCTGGGCTGGCAGAGCTGGTGTCTGCTTGCCGGCGCGGCTCTTAATACACTTATGTTCCTTTTTATAAGTATTCCTATGGCAGACAAAAGACAGTCCCGCAAGCCTGGCTTTGCTGAATATAAAAAAGCTACAAGGATGCTTTAATGATTAAGATTCTTTTTGTCTGCCACGGAAATATCTGCCGTTCCCCAATGGCGGAGTTTGTTATGAAGGAGTTGGTGCGCCGTACAGGCCGAGAAAATGATTTTTTAATTGAATCTGCCGCAACAAGCCGCGAAGAAATAGGAAATGACATTCACTATGGAACCCGCACAAAGCTTCGCGAAATGGGAATACCTTTTAGCCGTCGTGCAGCTCGCCAGATTACAAATGCAGATTACGATAAATATGATTATCTTGTTGCCATGGATGACGAGAATGTTTATTACATGAATCGCTGGTGGGCTCCGGATGATCAGCATAAAATAGTTCGCCTCTTATCGTTTGCCGGTAAAACCCGTGATATTGCTGACCCATGGTATACCGGAAACTTTGATCAGACTTATGATGATATTCTTGAGGGCTGTACTGCCTTTTTGAAGAAAATCATAAATAAATAATTTTTTTACAATTTACATCTCATTTTTTACAACTCCGATATTGATTTCTCACTTATAATAGAAGCAGGTTCTTAAGGGCGGCAGCCCTTAGGCGAGGGGGTAGAGTAAGACCTGGTGGTTGAGCTTGCCGAAACTACCGGGGCTGGAGCGAGGGGGAGACATTCCCCTCCTTACAAATTTTATAGGAGCATATTTTGAAAAAACTTGGATTCGGACTTATGAGACTCCCATATTCGGACGATAAACCATGGGGTAATATTGATTTGGAAAT
>JAEEGK010020644.1_pt1 | contig 13991 bp, 10 predicted proteins | sample 8958771 | NCBI WGS metagenome assembly JAEEGK01 (sample SAMN16246547, study PRJNA631951) | gut metagenome | biome: gut microbiome; feature: rumen; material: SC-attached | host: Bos | place: Iran: Karaj | collected 2018-10 | reverse complement strand
CCTAAAATTTTGTCATCTTAAGAATTCTGTCATCCTAAAATTCTGTCATCCTGAGCGAAAGCGAAGGATCTTATTATCTAAGCATCAAGGATTCTTCGCTACGCTCAGAATGACAAAAAAGTCCGGTTTATATAAGCCTGAGGCCTGTATAAACCGGACTTTAAGAGCGGATAACGGGAGTCGGACCCGCCTCCTAAGCTTGGGAAGCTCATGTACTACCGATGTACTATATCCGCAAAAGAATGAAACGACGGTGATCACAGATATAACTGTCAACCGCACCGACAAAATATATTATACATAAAATCCGGCAAAAATCAAGAAGAAAATCTGATTTTGCCGGATTTTTTGCAAGTAATTCAACGTTACCTCGAAAATGCCTTCAGCGTTTCCGCAGTAACAAAATGATGCTTCGTAACATCTAAATATATGAGATTATGATCAGAAGCCCTCGGAAGGAATTGTGAAATAATGCTCGCCGGTATAACTGTAAACCGTTTGTCCTTCGTCATTTACAGATGTGGAATAGTCCGTGTAATACAGATACAGGTACTCGGGTTCCCTGCCTATCTCAAAGGTCATGCTGATGCTGCTTGTTTCCTTGCCGCCTGTCAGGATGTTCTCGCCGTTTACGTTTGAAAAATCAATGGTTGCATTGGCAAACATACCGGTTCCGTAGATCAAAGCGAAACTGAAGGTAGCGGGATGCGACTCGGGAGAATATTTCCCGTTGGGAGAAATATCGACATTAAGAGTAAGGAACTGCTTGCCCTCTGAAGCCTTGGTGCCATTGTTCTCATCCGAAAATGCAGCGCTTGTGATCTTCATCTTAAACAGATCGGTTTCGGCTTCCTCGTTGTAAGCATGCATATACCACGGAGTTTCCTCAGCTTCGTTGTAATATTCCGAAAGATCCTCGGGATAAGTAACCGAAGAAATTGTTCCCGCATTTATCTGCTCAAGGAAGCTTTTTGTCGAATGAGCATACAATGTGGTGCCGTTTGAAGCCATGTGGATGCCGATAACCTCGCCGTACTCGTTTATGATGGGACCGCCGCTTGCACCTGCCGTACCGGGATCACCTGTAAGCCTGAACACAAGCATGCCTTCCTGTTCCACCATAGCTGTGCCCTCGTAAACACAGTTTTCATGTACATCCTCGGTATTCCAGAGGTTTGCAAGGAGGTAAATCTTATCGCCGGTGTTTACCTCACGTGTTGAAAGAGGAAGAGTAGCAAGATTATCACCGTTATTTAATGTGAATGCCGAAACATCCTTTGCGATATCGGGAACGGGAGCAGCGTCACTGATGACCACGCAGTTTTTAAGGGTGGCGCCTGTCTTTTCGCCTGATTTTGCATAGGAAAGCTCGCCGCCGAGAAGATAATCGGGAAGCTTATCGCCTGTAAAGTCCTCCTCACCGTCGGGCACAAGGAAATGGAAGGCGGTGATCAAAAGCCTGGTATTAAACTTCTCCGAATCCGTTATAAAGGTCGTACCGGAATTGAAGCTGCCGTTTTTGGAGAACCATTTTACATGGAATACGCATTTTGCGGCAAGCTCTTCAATCTCACTTAAAGTAAGCTTCTTGGCATTGTTATTGACCGGTGTCGGTTCGGGAGTAGAAGTAACGTCATTTTTTTGTGTCTCGCTTCCGGATCCGGAGACTGCCCCGGTAGGTGCCGGTGTCCCGCTGGGTGCCTTGTTGGGCGGTTCCGTGATACATCCCGTAAGTACGAATGCCGATATCAGCAATATACAGTAAAATACACGTGTTGTTCTGATAAATTTATTCATTTTTAAAGTCCTTTCGAGAAAAAACATGCTATCATTATATAATCGTTATCAAAAAAAAGCAAGAAGAATAATCAAAGTTATTGAAGAAATCGCCCCGATATGATACAATAAACAATATATCGGTTTTTATCCGGTATTATTTTCCGGGCAGACAGGTTCTGTCCCCGATATTTGGAGGTTGAAATGAAAATAACAGTTTTATGTGGCGGGATTAGTACAGAGCGCGATGTTTCGCTTGTTTCGGGTTCACAGGTTTATAAAGCATTGAAGAGCAAGGGCCATCAGGTGGTAATACTTGATATTTATCTGGGATATACGGGAGATATTACCGATATCTTCGAAAAAGACATTGACTGGGCGGAAAAGGTTTCCAAGATAAAGAAGACGGCTCCCGACCTTGAGGCCGTAAAGGCGATGCGTAAGAATCCCGAAGTTCTTTTCGGAGAAAATGTTATAAATATCTGCAAGATGTCCGACATCGTATTCATGGGACTTCACGGAGATTACGGCGAGAACGGAAAAGTGCAGGCCGCATTCGATCTCTACGGCATAAAATATACCGGAACGGACTATATCAGTTCTGCCATGGCCATGGATAAATCGATCACAAAGAGAGTTTTTGAGATGGAAGGCATTCTTACTCCGAAATCCATCACGCTTAAAAAGGAAACAGGGGCCGGCATTCCCGAGTTCCCCTGCGTTGTAAAGGTATGTTCGGGCGGCTCGAGCATCGGCGTTTATATCGTAAGGAACCGGCACGAGTATGATATGGCCATCGAGGACGCATATAAATATGATAATAAGCTTTTGGTTGAGCAGTATATTAAGGGACGTGAGTTTACCGACGGTGTCATCGACGGGCAGGCGCTTCCCGTAGTCGAGATAGCACCCAAGGAAGGCTTCTATGATTATAAGAATAAATATCAGGAGGGCTCGACCATAGAGACCTGTCCTGCTGATCTTACCGAAGAACAGACCTTGAAGATCCAGGAAATGGCGAAAAAGGCCTACAATGCTCTCGGAATCCTTGCATATGCAAGAATGGATTTTGTAATGGATGAAGTAACCGGTGAGATTTACTGCCTGGAGGCAAATACTCTTCCCGGCATGACGCCTACCAGCCTGATCCCTCAGGAGGCAGCAGCTATAGGAGTCGACTTCCCGAGCCTTTGCGAATGGATCATAAACGTATCGCTTAAGAAATACAACTGATGTTTCGGATATCGGTTCAATCGGGGTTCAGGCTCGAATGAAATTGACCAACGGAGATTTATTATGAGAAATATGACCTTGCCGGACATTGCGGCAGCGGTAGAAGGAAAATTATATATTACGGGGCAGGAGTATAACAAAGCATATGCAGGGGAATATGCCGGAATGTTAAAGAAGGAAGCGGAAAGCGTAGTCATTGATTCACGCCGCGTTAAGAAGGACGGGATATTTGTTGCGATAAAGGGTGAAAGGAACGACGGACATGAATTTATTGACAATGTCCTGGAAGCAGGAGCCCTTGGAGTCATTTGCAGCAAGCTCCCCGAGAACAGTGAAAAAGAAACACGCGGGGCACTGATTCTTGTGGACGATACGCTTTTGGCGCTTAAAAAGCTTGCGGCATACTACAGAAAACAGATAGATGCAAAGATAGTCGGTATAGTCGGCAGTGTCGGAAAGACCAGTACAAAGGAGCTTGTGGCTTCGGTGCTTTCACAAAATTACAAAACCTGCTATACCGAAGGTAATTTAAATAATGAGATCGGGGTTCCGCTCACCCTCTTCAGGATAACCGCTGAGCACGAAATGGCTGTTGTGGAGATGGGCATCAGCGATTTCGGAGAGATGGACAGGCTGGGGACTATGGTAAAGCCGGATGCGGTTGTCATGACCAATATCGGACCGTGCCATCTTGAAAAACTCGGAGACCTTGACGGCGTATTGAAGGCAAAATCAGAGGTGCTGAACCATATCAAACCGGGCGGTCTGCTGATATTGAACACCGACGACGAAAAATTAAGGTCGCTTCAAGACCGTGTGTCTGACAGTCTTAAGATTGCCGGATACGGGAGCAACGGGGACGTTTCTTACGAAAATGTCAGGAACCTCGGCGTTGAGGGAAGCCGTTTCTGCATGAAGGTTAAAAAAGGCTTCTTGGGTCTTGATGAGACGATCAAGGATACCCACGTCAACATGCAGGGTACCCACATGGTGATGAATTCACTTGCCGCATGCATCGCAGGATTGTATTTCGGCATGGATATGGAAAAAATCGCAAAGGGCATAGAGGCGGCAAAGCCGGTTAAGGGCAGGTGCTGTCCAAACCGAACCGACCGTTATCTTGTGGTTGACGATTCCTATAATGCCAACCCGAAGTCGATGATGGCGGCCATAGATCTAATGGATGAGACCGAGGGCAGGAAGGTTCTGATACTCGGAGACATGTTTGAACTCGGTGAGAACGAAAAGCAGCTGCATCGAGAAGTCGGTGAGTATGCAGCGGGCAGGAATGTCGATCTGCTTGTATGTGTGGGCGAGCTTTCACAAAACATGTATGAAGGCTTTATGTCGGTCAAAGGTACGCAAGCAGCGGACGGTAAAGAATCCAAAGCCCTGTATTATAAGACAAGGGAAGAACTCTTCGAAAATATTGATTCATTGGGACTTACCGACGGAGACGTGATATTGGTTAAGGCATCCCACGGCATGGGATTTGCCGAAGTAGTTGAAAAGCTCGTGGAAAAAGGGACGAAGTTCCGTTTCGTAAAGGGCCGTGAGTTCATGAGGGTCGATGACATCATGAAGCTTCTTTCACAGACTCACTGGGCATGTAACCGCAGCAGGGAAACCGTCGAAAAATCGATAGAAAACTCCCTTTGCTTCGGAATAATCGATGAGGATGGGAAGCAGGTCGGATTCGGACGTACTGTTACAGATTACGCTACCATGTTTTACGTATCGGACGTTGTTGTGGACAAGGACCTTCAGAAGCACGGACTTGGCAGGCGTTTCGTGGAGTTCATAAAATCGGCACCTGAGCTGGAGTACCTCTGGGGATTTTTGGGGACTACAAAAGCTAAGGGCTTTTACGAGAAATGCGGTTTTGAAAAGAAGGATGACTTCTTTATGGCCATGCCCAAAACCGAGGTAAAGGGGATATTTAAAGTTAAATAAAAATTCCTGAGGGCTGTGTGAACGGTCTTCGGAAAAGCTGCCGGCCGGCGACGCCTCATCGGATCGGGCAGGAGTCTGCCTGATGAATCTTCCGGGGAAAAGTCGGAAGTGGTTTTGAGGTGACATTGAATATAGGAGGGCTGACTGTATGATATTTTATGATCATCTTCCGTTAAAAGAGGATATACTGGCTGCTTTAAGAGAGCTGTCTATAAATTATGTCTTTCAGCCGATCTTTTATGCTGACAAAAAGAAGATATTCGCATATGAGGCGCTTATGCGCCCCGTTGAAATGAACGTAACCGAACTGATAGCAAAATACGAGGCTGAAAACAAGCTGCATGTTCTCGAGGTTGCAACTTTTTTCGGAGCAATGCAGGCATATCAGATGAGAGGGTATACGGGAAGAGTGAGCATAAATTCATTTCCGTCCGAGTTTTTTACGGAGGAAGAAGGAAAGTGTTTCATAGATTTTTATGGGGACATACAGGGATTGACGATAATAGAGATACTTGAGTATCCCTATACTGTAATGAAGGCGTTGCATGAGAAAAAAGGCGCGGCCGAAAGACATGACCTGAAGATAGCGATAGACGATTTCGGCGCCGGAATAAACAATATGGAGATGGTGGATCTTTATTCACCTCATATAGTAAAGCTTGACAGGGAACTGATATCATTCATCGACAGGGAAAAGTTCAAGCAGGAGTTTGTAAAGCAGCATGTGGAGGAATTTCACAGAAGAAAGATACAGGTAGTAGCCGAAGGCATAGAGCGTGAAGAGGAATTTGATCATCTTCGGGAACTCGGGGTTGACTATTTCCAGGGCTATTATCTGGCAAGACCGAAATAAAGGAGATCCGAAAAAAGTGTAAAGGAGAAGGGCAAAATGATCATAAAAACAACGGTTTCGGAATTACAGATCTACAGAAGCAGTGCAACGGTTACCCGAAGGGGTGAAGCGGAATTGCAAAGCGGAAGAAACGTCATCTATGTTTCGGGCATGACGCCAACCTCAAAAAGGGACGGCTTCAGGCTGAGATTTCCCGAAGGCATCAGAGCTGTTAACATTCAGGTGATCGATCTTGAGGACGCGGAACTTGGGGACGGACTTGAATCGGAGGGAATAAAGAAATCTATAGAAGAGCTTGATTACCGTATAGCTACCTGCAACATGATGATGGAGCTGAGAAAAGCAAACGGAGATTTTTCCAACAGGAGTGAGATTTCAGTAGACGCCCAGGAAAGATATATGGAGTCGCTTCCGGGAAAGCTCATAGAATTGCACAAGGAGCTGACTGAGCTTAACAGGGAAAAAGCTGAGCTTACAAAAAAGCTTGACGAAGCAGTGGCAGATGAGAAAAATCCTCTGATCATGGCTGAGCTGATTTCGGAGAATGAAGGAAAGGTCCCGTTTGTTCTTCAGTATCAGGAGCAGGCATCAAGCTGGGAGCCTTTATATGAGATAAGGTTCACATCGGACAGCGAACCTTTGGATGTAAGTATGAAAGCACGGATACTGCAGAATACAAGAGAGGACTGGAAACAGGTTAAAGTAACCCTTTATACGGGGAATCCCGCTATCTCTCAGGATATACCGGAGCTGCGCTCGGAACAGCTTTCCCTCAATGTTGTGGTTAAGGGAAAGGCCGCAGGCAGGGCGATGGGGTACGCGGACGGCTGTGCATGCGACGAAGAAGTTGAGGAGTGCGAGGCACCTATGCTGATGAGCATGAAGATGAATGTCGCAGAAGTGGATGAGGCCGATACGATGACTGCGTTCATACTTCCGGATCTGAAGGATATTTTTAATGAGACCGACGGCAACATAGCACTGCTTCAGACTTTTAAGGTACAGGCCGACTACAGGGTATTGAGCATTCCCAAGATTACGGATAAATGCTATCTTACAGCATCGATCGCGTCTGTGGAATGGCCGCTTCCGCCCGCAAATGCAGCAGTATATTTAAATGAGACATTTGCAGGAAACGTTTATGTGGATGCAAGGAGCGAGATAGACAGGTTTACGCTTTCACTCGGACAGGATGAACGTGTGACCGTTGTGAGGACCGAGCTTCCGAGGAAGACTCAGGATGTATTCTTAAAGAACCAGAAAAGGGAAACGAATACAAGCAATATACGTCTTATCAACAACTCCTCAGGCATTGTCAGGATATCTGTAAAGGATCAGATACCGGTTTCGACGGAAAAGGCGATAGCAGTCGAACCGCTTGAGCTTTCGGGCGGCGTTGTAAACGAGGATACGGGCGAGATAGTATGGGATATCATTGCGGAGTCCGGAAAGGCTTTTGAGATAGTTCTTTCCTATAATATTGCATGGCCAAAGGACAGGATCATGACAAGGACAAAGGTGAGAAGACGTTGAAGATAAACAGGTAGTAAGGAGGACTGTTAGATGAAGGACGACAAGAGAGCGGATTATATAAGCTGGGATGAGTATTTCATGGGTGTTGCCCAGCTTGCGGCATGCAGATCGAAAGATCCCGGAACACAGGTGGGAGCATGCATAGTAAGCCCTGAGCATAAGATACTTTCCATGGGATACAACGGTTTCCCCATGGGCTGCTCGGACGATGAATATCCGTGGTGCAGGGAGGGTGACGACAATAAATACCTTTATGTCGCACACAGCGAGCTTAACGCTATCCTTAATTACAGGGGCGGAAGCCTTGAAGGAACGACCATTTATGTAACATTGTTCCCCTGCAATGAGTGTGCGAAGGCCATTATCCAGTCGGGTATTAAGGAAGTTGTATATGACTGCGACAAGTATGCGGATCAGAAGAATACCATCTGCTCAAAAAGAATGCTCAAAAGTGCCGGTGTAGTTTTAAGAAAATATGAACGTACCGGACGTAAAATAGTCATTGAACTGTAAAAGATGTCAGATGTTTTTTGACCGGGGATCGTTTATAAAACTTGAAAAGACCGTGAGGATAAAGCATAGGATATCAGGTTGATACGATAGTCTTTAGAAAGGTAATAAGGAACAAGGAGCCGATGTAACGGATATGCGGCAAAATCGTTGATCTGAAATAAGTATGAAAAAATTTTGCGTAATAGGAACACCGGTGGGGCACTCGAGATCGCCGGAACTCTTTGAGAGATTTTCTACGGAACGCGGGTTCGTATATGGCAGCGATGTGGAATATCTGAGACATGAGATACAGACTAAGGATGAGCTTGCGGAATTTGTGCGGCAGCTAAAGAACGGCGAATGGAAGGGCTGTAACGTGACCATGCCATGGAAGACGGATATGGTCGGATACATGGACGAATTGTCCGAGACCGCAAGGCTTACCGATTCCGTTAACACCGTATCCTTTAGAAAAGGAAAGCTTTACGGTGATTCAACGGACGGCAGGGGCATGCTGAACGCCGTGGCGGAAAGTATTTCGCAGGCGGAAGAGCTGAAAATCTCATACAAAGCCGGGGATAAGAGCTTTGTGAAAACCGAACCTGCGGATATGCGGGGGACGGACATGGTCATCCTGGGGTGCGGGGGAGCCGCAAGGTCTATCATCGCGGAGGCGGTTATAAGGAAGTTTAAAAGTATCACGATCGTATGCCGCGGAGGAGCCGCCGTGGGAGCTTATGAGAATGATTCCGCAATAATAGATGATGTAGATAAGGACAGGGAAGCATTTTCCCCAAACATACGTCTGACCCTTAAAATGCTTGATAAACTCGGAAAAACCGGTACAAAAATCAAATTCATCGACAGCGGTGATACCGGAACAATAGCGGAAGCTGTCGACAATGCTGATCTTTTGATCAACTCCACGCCGGTCGGCATGAAGACCGGAAACGGGGATGAACTGAAGCTGCCGCTGCCCGAGATCATAGTATTTAAGCGTGGTTTGATAGTAGGCGAGTGCATATACAACCCGGACGAGACGCGGCTCACGGAAAAAGCGAGGGCGTCGGGATGCACGGTCGTAAAAGGCATACGCATGCTTGAAGAACAGGCAAGGTGCGGAGTGGACGTACTGTTATCGGAGTGAGACGAATAAAAAATTTTAAAGGAGAAATAAGATGACACTTGTGATCATGGCAGCCGGTATGGGCAGCAGATACGGAGGTTTGAAGCAGCTTGATCCATTAGGACCGGGAGGAGAGTTCCTGCTTGACTATTCCATCTATGATGCGAAGAAGGCAGGTTTCGATAAGGTTGTGTTCGTTATCAAAAAGGAAAACCTTGAGCTCTTCAGGTCGACGGTAGGAGAACGTATCGAAAAGGCGGTCAAGGTGGAATACGCCTTCCAGGATATAGAGGACATTCCCGAGAACGGCAGCATACCCGAAGGCAGGGTTAAGCCCTGGGGAACCGCTCACGCGGTGTACTGCTGCAGAAAGTATGTAAACGAGCCGTTTGCGGTTATCAATTCTGACGATTTCTACGGAGCGGAAGCCTTCAAATGCCTCGCTGATTACCTTAAAGGAACGGATAAAAGCACCGTAAATTCAGACGGAAAAAATCCGGTTCACAGATACTGCATGGCAGCCTACATGTTAAAGAATACGCTTACGGAGAACGGATCCGTTTCACGTGGTGTATGCATGGATAAGAACGGAGACCTTACTTCGATATCCGAGCATACAAAGATCGAGAGACTGGCTGACGGCAGGCTTATCAACACCGATGAAAACGGTAATATAGAGGAGCTTGATGAAAACCTCCATGTTTCAATGAACTGCTGGGGCTTTACGCCTGAGTTCTTTGTTACTCTTGAAAAGGGGCTTAAGGAGTTCTTTGATAAAAACCGTGGTGAGAAGCTGAACAAAGCCGAATACTATCTCCTGACTGCCGTTCAGGACGAGATAGATGCCGGGACTGCGAGCGTAAGGCTACTTGAAACCGACGCAAAATGGTTCGGCGTTACCTACAAGGAAGACAGGCCGAAGGTCGTTGAAGCCATCAGAAAGCTCATCGACGAAGGCAAATATCCCGAGAAGTTATGGGAAAAGCTCGAGAAGGGGCCCAACGCGTAAAATTCTCTATGCGAAGCATTGAGAAAAGCGTTGGGAAGAAGTCTCGAGCACTGGGAACATAAGGATGCATTAAATGCTCGAGAAGGGGCCCAACGCGTAGAATTCTCTATGCGAAGCATTGAGAAAAGCGTTGGGAAGAAGTCTCGAGCACCGGGAACATTAGGATGTTGTAAATAAATTTATATAAGAGGAGGATCCCCATGTCAGTATTAGTTACCGGTGGAACCGGATACATTGGAAGCCACACAGTGGTTGAACTGCAGAACGCAGGTTATGAAGCAGTAATAATCGACAATTTAAGCAACTCTAATCCCGAGGTATTAAACCGCATAGAGAAAATAACGGGGAAAAGACCGAAATTCTATGAGGCCGACATAAGGGACAAGGCAGCGCTTAAAAAGATCTTTGAGGAAAATCCTGATATTGAATCCTGCATACACTTTGCGGGACTCAAGGCCGTAGGAGAGTCGGTGAGCAAGCCGATGGAATATTACAACAATAACATTTACGGAACCCTCTGCTTAGTTGAGGCCATGAGGGATGCGGGCGTAAAGAACATCGTCTTCTCGTCATCCGCAACCGTATACGGCGATCCCGCATTCATCCCCATCACAGAGGAATGTCCTAAGGGCGTCTGCACGAACCCTTACGGCTGGACAAAGTCCATGCTTGAGCAGATACTTTCCGATATCACGGTAGCCGACAAGGAATGGAACGTGATACTCCTTCGTTACTTTAACCCCATAGGCGCACACAAGAGCGGTACCATGGGCGAAAACCCCAGCGGCATCCCCAACAACCTTATGCCTTACATTACCCAGGTTGCAGTAGGAAAGAGGGATCATCTGAACGTTTTCGGAAATGACTACGATACCCACGACGGAACGGGCGTACGTGACTACATCCATGTGGTAGACTTAGCACTAGGCCATGTAAAAGCACTCGACAAGATAAAGGAAAACTGCGGGCTTAAGATCTACAACCTCGGAACAGGCCACGGCTACAGCGTTCTCGATATCGTAAAAGCATTTGAGAAGGCAAGCGGCGTGAAGATCCCTTATGAGATAACCGCCCGCCGTCCCGGTGATATAGCAACCTGCTACGCCGATGCTTCAAAGGCAAAGAAAGAGCTCGGCTGGGAAGCAAAATACGAGATACTCGAGATGTGCGAGGACTCGTGGAGATGGCAGAAAAATAACCCTGAGGGATACTAAACCTCTGTATGTCATCTAAGTTGATATATCATCCAAATCAGTATATATCATTTGAATTACCATATGTCATCCTGAGCGTTAGCGAAGGATGACATTTTTTTAACTGTATCAGCAGTCAATGAGGTGTCAGAAAATATCGCCCCATGATTGTTATTTTCAAAATTGCACAAATAATAACAGGTGATGTGCCCGAATATTCTAACTGAATATTTGAAAAAATGAGTTGATAAGAATCCGATAATATGCTACTATATTTCAGATAGTGCTATTTGTGGAAATGCGTGTTTTTTTACGGAGCCGCAAATAGTGAAATAATACGTAGATAAATGATAAAACGGAGGCACATCATGGGAAAAAGAAGTGACATCGACAAGGTACTCATCATCGGTTCCGGTCCTATTATCATAGGGCAGGCGTGTGAATTTGACTATTCGGGAACTCAGGCATGCAAGGCATTGCGTAAACTGGGTTATAAGATCGTTCTTGTAAACTCAAATCCCGCAACTATAATGACAGACCCTGATATGGCTGACGTCACTTATATTGAGCCCCTTAACGTTAAGAGGCTTGAACAGATTATTGAAAAGGAAAGACCGGATGCTATACTGCCCAATTTAGGTGGTCAGTCCGGTCTTAATTTATGCTCCGAGCTCGGTCAGAAAGGAATACTTGACAAGTACGGCGTAAAGGTCATCGGTGTTCAGCTTGACGCTATCGAGCGCGGCGAGGACAGAATAGAGTTCAAGAACACCATGAACAAGCTCGGCATCGAGATGGCAAGGTCGGAGGTTGCTTACTCCGTAGAGGATGCGCTGGCAATAGCAGACAAGCTCGGATATCCCGTAGTTCTCCGTCCCGCATATACCATGGGCGGCGCCGGCGGCGGACTTGTTTACAATACCGAGGAGCTTAAGCTTGTGTGCGAGCGAGGTATTCAGGCATCACTCGTAGGTCAGGTACTCGTAGAAGAGTCCATCATGGGCTGGGAAGAGCTTGAGCTTGAGGTAGTAAGAGACGCAAAGGGACAGATGATCACGGTATGCTTCATCGAGAACATCGATCCCATGGGCGTACATACAGGCGACTCCTTCTGTTCGGCACCCATGCTTACCATTTCCCAGGAGGTTATGGATCGTCTTCAGGAGCAGGCATATAAGATTGTAAATGAAGTACAGGTTATCGGCGGAACAAACGTACAGTTTGCACACGATCCGGTATCAGACAGGATCATCGTTATAGAGATCAACCCGAGAACATCACGTTCATCGGCACTTGCATCAAAGGCAACGGGCTTCCCCATCGCCATGGTTTCTGCTATGCTTGCATCGGGACTTACACTTGATGAGATCCCTTGCGGAAAGTACGGCTCACTTGACAAGTACGTTCCCGACGGAGAGTACGTTGTTATCAAGTTTGCACGCTGGGCATTTGAGAAATTCAAGGGCGTTCAGGATAAGCTCGGAACACAGATGCGTGCCGTAGGCGAGGTAATGAGCATCGGTAAGACCTACAAGGAAGCATTCCAGAAGGCTATCAGAAGCCTTGAGACCGGCAGGTACGGCTTAGGCTTTGCAAAGACCTTCCACGATATGGAATTAAAGGAACTCTTAAATCTCTTAAAGAGTCCTTCAAGCGAGCGCCAGTTCATCATGTACGAAGCACTTCGCAAGGGCGCAACTATAGATGAACTCTACAATCTCACAAAGATCAAGAAATATTTCATCGAGCAGATGTTAGAACTCGTTCAGGAAGAAGAAAAACTTATCGCCATGAAGGGTGCTGTTCCTTCAACGGAAGTTTTAAGGACAGCAAAGCAGGACGGTTTCTCAGACAAGTACTTGTCAAAGCTCCTGGAGGTACCCGAGGCTGATATCAGGAATGCAAGAGTTGCCGCAGGCATCGTAGAGCGTTGGGAAGGCGTACACGTAAGCGGTACGGAGAACAGCGCATACTACTACTCAAGCTACAACATCCCTGAGGGCAAGGGTGTGGCAGCAGTTGACAACGGAAAGAAGAAGATCATGATCCTCGGCGGCGGTCCCAACAGAATTGGCCAGGGTATCGAGTTCGACTACTGCAGCGTTCACGCAGCACTTTCACTTAAGAAGCTCGGCTTCGAGACCATCATCGTTAACTGTAACCCCGAGACGGTTTCAACAGACTACGATACATCCGACAAGCTCTATTTCGAGCCCCTTACACTTGAGGATGTACTCAGCATATACAATGAGGAGCAGCCGGTTGGCGTTATAGCACAGTTCGGCGGGCAGACACCTCTTAACCTTGCTTCACAGCTCCAGGCAAACGGAGTTAAGATCTTAGGTACCACTCCCGAGGTTATTGACCTTGCAGAGGACCGTGACAGATTCCGCGCAATGATGGAGAAACTGAATATCCCCATGCCCGAGGCAGGAATGGCAGTAAACGTTGACGAAGCGATCGAAGTAGCTGAAAGAATAGGTTACCCCGTTATGGTACGTCCTTCATACGTACTCGGCGGACGCGGCATGGAAGTCGTATATGACCGCGATACATTAAAGGAATACATGGCTGCGGCAGTAGGTGTTACACCCGACCGTCCCATCCTTATCGACAGATTCCTCCGTCACGCTACAGAGTGCGAGGCAGATGCTATCTGTGACGGACAGCATGCATATGTTCCCGCTGTTATGGAGCATATCGAGCTTGCGGGAATACATTCCGGTGACTCGGCATGTATAATACCTTCACTCAACCGTTCGTTAAAGAACATTAAGACAATAGAAGAGTATACGAGAAAGATCGCATAAGAGCGGCATGTAC
>JAEEGK010020643.1_pt1 | contig 13991 bp, 9 predicted proteins | sample 8958771 | NCBI WGS metagenome assembly JAEEGK01 (sample SAMN16246547, study PRJNA631951) | gut metagenome | biome: gut microbiome; feature: rumen; material: SC-attached | host: Bos | place: Iran: Karaj | collected 2018-10 | reverse complement strand
ATACTTTTAAAACTTTAAATGTTAAACAATAAATTTACCTGTTCGGAGGTGGATTTCCTGGAATTAAATCCAGCACTTGCTACATTTAAATGTAAAAAGTTCCAGAATTAAATCCCGCAAATTTCCTTCCGCATTGCAAAGGTACGACATTTTAATATCGGCAAGCTGGTTAAGGAGTTGCAACAATTCTTTCAGTGCTTTTTCTGTCATACAGCATTAACATTAAACATTAAACATTAAAGATTAAAGATTAAACATTAAAGATTAAAGATCAGGGGCAGCAGGGTCACTTAAATGATAAAGTTTCTCCTGCGTACCGTGTGGGCGTGCGCGGTACGCGGGAGAATCTTTGCCTGTCAGGTGACCCTGGTGACCCTGTCATCATCATCCTCAAGTGTGGCATCATATGCCAGCCGATGACGGTTTAGCTCGATCTCATCGGGCTTGTAGGTCACAACACGATAGCCGCGCCTGCCGTTGGAACGGTGCTGAGGAAAACCCAGAGCCTTCATCGCGCTGCCCACCTTCTCGATGGTCAGGTGCACAGCAGGGTTATAGGGAATCTTCCCCAGAATGTCAGTGGCCGTATAGAAATCGCCGCGCTCGTTATCGTTGGGCAGACGGAAATAATTGCTGATGGCCTCCTGTTCGGGATGCGGCGTCTCAAACGTCTTATTGTGCGCCTTCAGCATCTCTTCCTCATCCTTCGTGAAGTAATAGCAGAAGCCCTGCCGATAGAGCGCATACGCCTCGGCATAGATACCCGCATAGTCGAACGGATAGTCACGGGGATTATCAATGCGCTCCACCTCAAAAGGCAGCCAGCGACGGTTACCTGTCGAGTCGTTGAGGAACTGCACGTTGTTGCCCGTGCCGCAGAACGAGGCTACATGGGGCATACGCTCCATGAAGCGCTCAAAGGGGCGTCGCTCGTCGATCGACGGCATGGTAACCACCGACTTCATCGTATTCACCTCAGAGGTCCGCATCACGTCGAGCTCCTCATAGCACACCAGTCCGTATTGCGACATGGCGATCAGGTCGTCCTTGCCCATTCTGCTGGAGTTCACCTTGATACGGAAATAGTTGCGCAGCTCGGGCGGCAGGAGATAACTGAAAAAGGTCGTTTTATAAAGGCCCTGCTCTCCGATAAACACGAGTATGGTCTGGTTTACCACCTCGTCGTCGAGCCAGCTGGCCACCATCGCCACGAGCCATTTCCTGAGACATTTGTAGAAGAACAGCTGTTTCTCTCCCCCACCCTTCACCGTGACTGAGGCCGCCAGGAGCAGGATGTGGTTCTGACCGTCCCATGGCGGCAGCCGGTTCAGATAGTACTGAAAGGGGTGGTAGCTCGGTACGAACCCCGAGCCCATCACCAACTCAAAGTCACGCTCGCGTGCGGGCTTCACCGTCTGAAGTGCCGACAGCAGGGTCTTATACAGGCGGTTGTCCATCAGCTGCCAGTCGTCGGTGGCGAACTGCTCCAGTTCCTCGTTACAGCAGAACGTATCCTGTGTCGGCAGCCGCACCTCCACCTGATGCTTCACCGTGTTATACCGCAGAAAAACGTGTGCCCTCAGGAAATCCTTGATCTCCTCAACGGTGGCATATTCCTCCCGCCAGTTCTTCTTGTGTTCTTTCTGCTCGCCGCTCTCCTCGGCGGTTTTCTTCTGTCGCTTAGTCATTTGCTATCATTTTTAATAGTGATATTTATCATTGTCCTTGTTAGGATGATACAAAGATAAGGAAACTATCCCTACCTTGTATCAACAACTTGTAAACTCTTGTAAACTCAGACGTGGATCTGTTGCTTATAACGGTAGAAAAGCGTCTTGATACTGGCCTCACTGCCAAGATTGGTGTAACGGGCCAAGAAGCTGATCAGCTCTTCGTTGGTTAACTCAATGCCGCCATGGGCATAGATGGCGAGGAAGGCCTGATAGACTTCTTTCTTGTGGATGCGCTTGAAGTTGAAATACATCTTGCGCGTTTTCTTCTTTTGCATAATTCTAACTTTTTGATGTTAATACTATGCAAGTCCGGATCTTGCGGGTGCAAAGATATGAAGGAAAAAGTCTCATGGCAAATTATTTTGTCCCATAGATGTCACTTTTTTGTCCCATCCAGGACTTACACGTCGTGTCATTGCCTTCTTGACAGCTTGGAGATTGCCTAAATTGGTATGTGTGGAGATGTACCAATAGAAGTATTCACGCGTGGCGGTAATGTAATGAAGAATATTCTTCAAGACTTCGTAGATCTGTTGTTTCTGGAATTTTGCAGGACGGTCTCCATCTGATTCAATATCAAAGTAATAATAGTATTTGGAAGCAGGTAAATCGCGTCTGCGAAAGAAATCGAGACGTTCGATTTCTTTCAGGCATTTCTCTGATAGTTCGTAGATGAGGTCGAGCAAGGTCTCCCCACCAACGAAGATCGCGCAATCTTCGCCAACTTCCACCTTGTATTCTTGGTCTGATGGGTTTGTGATTCATAAATTAGTTGGATTAGCCATCAATGGCTCAGTCGCACATGAGGTCAGTCCCCGCGTACGAAAGGAGTACAACGCTATTGTCCCCTTAATAGGTTTTAAAATTTGGATGGAGAATTCTCAAGGCGGGCACCCATTTTAAGGAAGGCTGCCCAGCATTTTGAGTCAATATTTGGTCTCTGCATCGTTTTATGGCGTATTGTTTTGATGCCACAAAGATACTAACAATTGAGTAAACGACATAAAAATTCATCGAATTTTTCACTTTTATACACATAACACCCCAAAATAGCGTACTTTGCTCGACAATAAGAACAAAAAAAGCGATTTTTGTTTTGTATTTTGCTCACTTATTCGTACCTTTGTCCCGTGATCATCGGTACAATGTTCAAGTGTGAACGCCGGTGTGACTTTTGTGGGTAAAATATAGCGTTTGCTGTTTATTAGACATTCCGAAGCTTGGTCGCAAAAAGAATTCTAGGTTGAACATGCAGACGTTCACGCTATGCGTGGACGTTACTTGTCTCCTAGAAGGGTATGACCAAGCACCTGGAATGTGGATGAGTACTCGTCCACGTTTTTCGTGTTTGGTCATTCTTTGTTGAAAGAGAGCAGCGCTTCAACAAAGAACTCATTATGAAGACTGACAAGCAACAGGCTTTTGCCGCTGCGGCTTTTGCCGAGCGGTGGAAAGGCAGAGGATATGAGCGGGGTGAATCACAGCCGTTCTGGATCGACCTGCTCAGCAACGTGTATGGTATCGAGACACCTTCCGACGGTTTTATCACTTTCGAGGATCATCGCATGGTGGATGCCTCGAACTTCATCGACGGGCGCATCCCTTCCACGAAGGTGCTCATCGAGCAGAAGTCGCTGGGCAAAGATCTGCGCGCTGGCATTCGTCAGAGCGACGGCTCGTTACTGAATCCTTTCCAACAGGCTCGGCGTTATGTGGTCAGTCTGCCCGTATCTGAACATCCGCGGTGGATCGTGACCTGTAACTTCTCTGAGTTCCTGGTTTACGATATGGAGCAGCCCAATGGCGAACCCGAACAGATTCTGCTCGAGAACTTAGGCAAGGAATACTACCGCCTACAGTTCCTGGTGGATGCCAAGAGCGACCATCTGTCGAAGGAGATGGAGGTGTCGATACAGGCTGGTGAGATTGTTGGCCGCATCTACGAGGCACTCCTGAAGCAATACGATGACAACTCGCCTGAGGCCCTGCGATGGCTGAACATCCTTTGTGTCCGCATTGTGTTCTGCCTCTATGCTGAAGATGCCGGCATCTTTACCCACGACCAGTTTCATAATTTCCTCGTCACTTACGAAGCAAAGGACCTGCGCAGGGCGCTGCGAGATCTGTTCGAGGTGTTGAATACACCTAAGGAGAAACGCAGTAAATACTTGCAAGAAGAGTTAGCTGCCTTCCCCTATACCAATGGTGGTCTTTTTGAGGAGGAAATCGAGATACCGCAGTTTACGGAAGAACTAAAGCAGACGCTATTGCAAAATGCCAGTCTTGAGTTCGACTGGAGTGATATATCACCTACCATCTTCGGTGCCGTGTTTGAGAGTACGCTGAATCCTGAGACACGTCGCAGTGGTGGCATGCACTACACGAGCATCGAGAACATACACAAGGTGATCGATCCGCTGTTCTTGAACGATCTGCGCAGTGAACTTGATGAGATACTAGAGGAGAAAGTAGAGAAGCAACGCATCCGCAAGCTCGACAGCTATCAAGACAAACTGGCCTCGTTGACATTCCTTGATCCTGCCTGTGGCTCGGGCAACTTCCTGACAGAGACCTATCTCTCGTTGCGCCGTTTGGAAAACGAGGTGATACGTGAACGCTATCACGGTCAGATGATGATGGGTGAGTTCCTAAATCCTATCAAGGTGAGCATCCAGCAGTTCTATGGTATCGAGATCAACGACTTTGCTGTGACAGTCGCCACGACCGCCCTATGGATCAGTGAGGCGCAGATGTTGGCAGAGACGGAGCGCATCATCCATCAGGACATTGACTTCCTGCCCTTAAAGAGCTACACCAATATCCACGAGGGCAACGCCCTCCGCACCGACTGGGAATCCGTCGTCCCCAAAGACCACCTTAATTATATTATAGGTAACCCGCCGTTTGTGGGGCAGAAATTACAAACAGAAGATCAAAAAACTGATCTTTTACATGTATTTGGAGAAAAGCATAAAGGGCTGAAGATGCTGGACTATGTTGCAGGGTGGTATAAAAAGGCTTATGATTTAATAAAAGGAACAAAAGCAAGAGTAGCGTTAGTTTCAACCAATTCAATATGTCAGGGAGAAGCTGTTGAGGATTTATGGTCTTGTATCCTAAATAACGGCATTCATATAGATTTTGCCTATAGAACGTTCCGATGGGATAGTGAAGCTACATTAAAAGCCCATGTACACTGCATTGTGGTTGGTTTTAGCGCAGTTAATGTTCCAAAGTTCATATATGATAATGGCCGTACTATTGCAGCCAATAATATCAATGGTTATCTTATTGATGCTTCGGATCTTTTTATTTCACGAAGAGGCAATCCTATTTCACAAGCTCCAGAAATGACAAAAGGAGCTCAGCTGATTGATGGTGGAGGTTTTATGCTTGAATCGGATGATGAAAAGAATGACTTCATAAATAACTATCCAGAATCAGCCCCATATATATATAGATACTACAATGCTAAGGATTTCCTAAATAACGCTCCTGCCAAATATTGTCTGTATTTGAAACACTGCCCACCTGCATTAATAAAGTCATGTAAAGGAATATACGAGAAAGTAAAAAGTGTACATGAATATAGAGCAAATAGTGATGCTAAAACCACAAGGGTTCTTGCTGATACTCCATGGCTCTTTTTTCAATCCCAGGTACCAGAAAGACAAAGTATAGTTATTCCCGTAGTTTCATCAGAAAACAGAAGATATATTCCAATGTGCTTCATGCCAGTAGGTAATGTATATACTAATGCTTTGTTTTATATTGATGGCGCAAATATTTATCATTTTGGTATATTAGAGAGTAATGTTCACATGGCATGGATGCGAGTAGTTTGTGGAAGATTAAAAAGTGATTATCGCTATTCAAACGACATTGTTTACAACAACTTCCCATGGCCGAATCCGACTGACGAGCAACGGACGAAGATCGAGCAAACAGCACAGGCAATCCTTGACGCAAGGGTCCTCTACCCTGACTCATCACTGGCAGACCTCTACGACGAATTGACAATGCCCGTAGAACTACGTCGTGCCCATCAGGACAACGACCGTGCCGTGATGGCGGCCTACGGCTTCCCCGTTAAGACCATGACCGAAAGCCAATGCGTGGCCGAACTCTTCAAGCTCTACCAGCAACTCACGAAATAAAAAAGTTGCCGAAAAACTTTCAAAACTCAAAAAGACTTCGTATCTTTGCAGCGTGAAAGGAGAAACCAAGTAGAGCCACGATGTGCGGAACGGTGGCATCTGCGTGATGATGAGCAATTCGACCTTGCCGCTTGGTTTCCTTCACTCATCTTTAGCAATTATCACAGCCAACTATTCCGTACAATCGTTCTCTTCTTTTTCTTCGTCTATATCTTCATCAACCAAAAGACTGGAATTATATTCTTCTACCATCCTTATGAATAGCTCCGCTTTTTCTTCATCCTCAGAGAACGTCATCTTGACAATGTTCTTGATGGTCTGGTTCTTAACTTTCCTGTGTATAATCCGGAACCACGAAATGAAGTCATTTATGTCCTCTTTATTTGTTAGGTCATAAGTCTGATGGAATTTTCCACGAGGATTAAGTAGTTCCTGACGGAATTTTCTTATAACTACCTTACATTTTTTATTTGTCTCTTTGTATTGAAGCAGCTTGTTATGTAATTCCTCATGATACTTTCTTTTAAGCTCTTTTATTTCCTTCTTGTGCCTATTATTTCGATCCTCTAGTTCGCTCTGATGTCTTTTATTCAGCACCTTCAACTCGGCTTGGTGTTTTTTGACCTTTTCCTCTTCAATAGGCCATGTATCTCTCTCAATTTTCGCCTGAATGAAACTGTTATAAAAATGACAATATAAAGCAAGATAGTCCGCCGCATCTTCATCTACCGTAATTGAGAATATGGCATCCTTCATGGCATTCTCAATAGGCTTCCTTAGTGATGCGAACGCCCAAAACACTTGCATCATTGCCTTAACACTGGAGATCTGCTTAAAGCCCATCTTCTTTAGAACTTTCACATTATCCTCTGACACATCCAGGTCGACAGACAAATCACCTTTGTTCAATCTTGGCTTTGGCTTCTCTTCAAGGAATGGCTCTATTTCTTCTCCTGCATAATATGAGAAAGTACAATTAAGCCATTCCTGTTTTCGCTCAATCCAACTATAAACAGAATTGACGTACGCCTCTGCTTCTGGTTTACCCTTACAAAATTCCTCCAAGTAAGCTGTTTCTAGATTAAAGACAGCCCTATGAAACAATATACTCAATTCGTCATTATCTAAATCAGAATTAATGATCTTCGTACACTTCTTATTGAGTTCATTGTATGGGAATTCAATACCAGTGGTAGTGAGTTGGCGTTTGACAAAGGTTCTGGCCATAACTTCCACCTCTTCTCCATTCTGTTTGATCTTTACGATGATCAACCTGTGACCATAAGCCCGCAGGAGGTCTATGAGATATAACTTCGCATCTTCAAAAACTAACTTACTCATATTGCTTCTAATTTCCTTTCTATTTGGCTACATAATTTCAATCGAAAAAGGGCCTCCAATTGGATGCCCTTTATATATGCCCCTGGAACGTGAAGGAGGTTTACGCTAAAGCGTGATGCTATGCTGGCGGGGACTTCACACGACCCATATACATCGTCCTCTCACGACTTATCCGCTGCAAAGGTACGAATCAAATTTTAAACTTGCAAGAAATTGTTGCAAAAAAAAGCAAACTCTACCAATCTAGGACCCAATGACTGTCAGAGTAACGGACGATGAGTTCTGCATCGCGGATGGGGTCGAGTTGACGCATCAGTGGATTTCTCTTGGATGTGTCAATCAGCTTGCCCTCCGTATCGTGACTATTGAACTCTAAGATGGTAGCTGTCTTGGCGCTGTCATCAATCTTGCCCCAACCAAACGCAGGAATGTTTTCCAAGGTGCAGTTTAGAAGGACACATTCTGCATGAGGATAGTTCTTGCCATTATTGTCTGGCAGTCGGCCAAGTTCGGCATTGTCGCTGAGGCCCTTGAAATGGCAGTCTAAGAAGATGTTGCCATGATTCTCCTCCGTGTTACGAATCCACATGAAAGCGCCATAGCTGGTGATGGTGCAGTGATTGAAGAACGACGGACCGCGCCCTAATATCGTATCACCGCCACCGTCAATGCGACAGTTCTGCCAGTAACAGCTGCCATTGGCCTGTAAGGCATCACCATCGCCGATAATGTGGATGTTCTCAAAATAGTTGCGCTCACCGTTCACCAACAGTCCCTCGGCTTGTCCCTTGCAATCCGTCTTGATAGTCAGATTGCGGAATGTCAGGTCGCTACAGTTATCGGCAGCAAAGGCGGCACGTCGCGAGGGGAACGTACCACGAACCTCGTTGGTCTTGATGTCGGCAGGATGAGGGTTAAAGACCTCATTATTCCTATAATGGATCACCACACCCTCGCGACTCTCTCCCTCGATGGTGACAAACCGTTTGTTGCGGAAGTACACCAGTTCTTCGTAATCGCCATTCTTCACCAATACTTTGTAGCCGTCCTGTGCCGAGGCAACAGAGTCAGGTGTATAGTCCATGGCCCCCTGAACGGTAGAGAAGTCGCCCTTGCCGTCAGTCGAGACCGTCAGCAGTCGCTGATGAACATCTGGAGCTTTCTCTTTCGTGCGGAACGTCCAGCCCTTTTTGCCTTTGATACCATCGAAGCCGCTAATGACACCTTCATCGATGGTGACATCATACTCGTGACCATACTCCAGCACGTTGTGATGCAGATAGATGGTAACCTGTTTCCCCTTAGCGATCATGGGATAGAAGTGAAAGCCATCCGAGAAACCGCCTATGATATCGAGCTGATAGCGCCCTGTGTCCCATCCGTTTATGCCAGACGGAGTGCCAGCCTTGGTGTTGCGATTGGTGATATGCTGCGACTTGTAGATATAAGGTACAGGCGTGTATAGTGCCGCAGGGTTTTTCGGCTGACTCTCCGTAGGGCCTGCAGGGATGCTCATATCCAGACGGTCAACCAACTCTCCCGTTTGTCTATCATACACTGATACGAACCCTTTCTGACCGATAGTGGCATCATCGCTCATCACCAGCGTCAGGTGCGTGTCGATATTCACCTCCGTCGCCCCATTCTCAGGCAGCATCTTAACAATACTGGACGTCAGATAGTTTTTCGATGCGTCTATGGCAATGAGGACACCATCCTCGATACCGTCTCCAATCTTTTGTGGGCGGTAGGTAAGCACCTTGTTGTCATAATGGCCGAGATAAGTTCGCTGGCCTGTACTGGCATCCATCCACCAGACTTTCTTTTGATGACCAGAAATCTTACGTAAGTCGATCTTCATGTCGCGGCTTGTGTAGTTATATACCAACAAGTAGTCGTTGCCTCGGGTGGCAATCAGACGATCGTATTGGGTGCCGTTATCCAGAATGACACTTTGATCAGGCACACGCTCGAAATAAGGGAATGAGAGTATCAGTCGTTTCAAATGCTTCATCTGATTGAACCCAGGATCTTCAAGTGCCTCCGTCCACACTTTTTCATTAAAATAAGCCGAAGGATAGCCAGGCTTGTAGAACTGCATGATGGCATTATGGCCATAGGTGTGCCCACAACTGCCTGCAAACACACTCCAATAGGCATAACGACGCACATCACATGACTGCCATAAACCTTCATTAGGATCGTGGAGCCCTTTAGGTATGCCCTCATAAATAGGTTCATCGTCAATGACAGGTTTCGTGGGTTTGTAGGCCCAAGTGGAATCCACATACATCCAGTTGTCCTCTTCCGTATTGTCGGGTATGGGATAGGTCCTGTCGTTCATGCGCTGACCGTACTTGCGATGCCCACTCTGGAAGGTGTGGAAGTCAATCCACGCTGCCCGACTCCACCATTTGGCGGATGTATAGCGTCCACGGGGATGATAGGTCATCAGGTGATTATTGTCTATCGACTTGATGGTGGTGGCAAGTGTCTCCCATACATCGGCCTTGATATCGCCCTGAATATCGCCACCGATGATCCAGATGATATTCGGATGGTTCTTGTAGCGGTTAGCCAGAAAACTGCCGTAGGTCTTCGCCTGTTCTACAGAGAGTTTGCCAGCCTTTACCACGCCACCCCAGATGCACACCATGCCGATATAGATACCGCGCTGCTCGGCCTGGCTGACGATGTAGTCCATGTGGTCCCAGTAACCATAGTCGGCCTTGGTCAGCAGATTGCCCTGTTGATCATGAGAGGGTTGCCCATAGGCGTTTATCGAGGGGACATCATTGAGCACCTGCACCTGGATCATATTATAGCCGGCGTCACGTGCCTTATCCAAATAATACGATACTTCCTCACGGTTCAGTCTTTCAGGCATCAGCCAGGCCGTCTCACCCAACCAGAAAAAGGGTGTGCCGTCAGCATGCTGCAAGAAACGCTGGTTGTCCGACACCTGTAACCGCCCATGCTCCCAAGGTTTTTGCTCTGCCTGAATGTTGTTTGGAATCATCAACAGCAACAGCGCTGCCATTAGTTTTACTGTAGTTTGCATCATTACCGGTACAAATAGCGTTTGATACTCATCTTCGGGGTCTTTTCGAAGGGCTCGTCAACAAATTCCACTTCGTTGATCTTACTATAGACGGGAAGTGACTTGTTGGCGGTAGTGCGGATGAGCTCGGGAATCTCCGAACGTTTGCTGATATCCAGGTCTTCGGGTATCTCGGGATATACCAAAGCCACTAGCCTACCCTTTCGCTCTACAACCAGCGATTCGCTCACGTATGGGCAGCCAGACAACACAGCCTCCAATTCTTCGGGATAGATGTTCTGACCAGAAGAGTTGAGGATCATCGACTTGATGCGGCCGCGGATGAAGATATTGTTTTCTTCATCCAACAGGCCCAGGTCGCCTGTACGGAACCATCCGTCGTCGGTAAACGCAGCGGCATTGGCCTCGGGATTCTTGTAATAGCCGATGGTAAGGTTGGCGCCCCGAACCTGTATTTCCCCTGGGACGTTCCTTGGATCATCGGAATTGATGCGAAGTTCGTGAACGGGTTTGCCACAGGAACCAGGCACGAACTCCGTACACCATTCAAAACCCAACAACGGGCAGGCTTCGGTCATGCCATAGCCCACCGTATAAGGCAGGCGTATCTTGGAGAAACAGTCCTCCGCTTCAGACTTCAGGGCTGCACCACCCATGATGAAGCCGCGCACCTGACCGCCAAAGGCTGTCAACACCTTCTTACGCACGAGCTTATAAATCGCCTTGCGGGCCTGGGGGATGGCCGTCAGCCATTTCATCTTGTCGAGGGCAGGCTTGATGGAATTGGTGTACACCTTCTCCATTACCAGCGGCACCGTGACCACCATATAGGGTTTCACTTCCTGCATGGCTTTCAGCAATGTGGTGGGTGAGGGCGTCTTGCCAAGGAAATAAACCGTCACGCCATCGACATTAGGATGGATGAACTCGATGGCCAGGCCGTACATGTGGGCCATGGGGAGCATCGATACGACAGTCTCACCGGGCTGATTGGGGAAATGGCTGTTGCTGAATGCATCGGTATCTGAAATGGCACCGTAGGTAAGCATGACACCTTTGGGATTGCCAGTCGTTCCAGAGGTGTAGTTGATGATGGCCAGCTTGTCCATATTGTCCGAGGGATAGGAAATCTGTTCCTTCGTCAGACCTGCAGGATATTTCTGTGCGAAAGCCTTCCCGCGGTTCTCCCATGCCTCGGCCACTTGCTCATCACGATGCCAGAGCATCGAGCGATCCTTCACATTGATGGCAGCTCGGAGGTTGGGCATCTGCCCAGGATTGAGCCCTTCCCAGATCTCTTTGTCGGTGAAAAGCAGCACGCTATCGGAGTGATGGGTGAAGGTGGAGATGCTGTTGGGGTGGAAATCGGCCAGGAGCGGCACCGCCACACATTCATTGACATTGATGTCCCAGAACGTCATGGCCCAACGGGCGCAGTTCCGCGCACAGATGGCGATCTTACTGCGCTTAGTAATACCAGCCTCAACAAGAAAGATCCGGAACTGCTCAATGCTTGTTGCCACATCTGCATACGTAAATGAGTCGCCCTCATAGTCACATAGCGACTTCTGGTCCCATTGCTGGCGGATGGTTTCCTCCAAAGTCTTCAGATAGTGCTTCATCGTTAAATGTTCCTTATTAATTAATCATAAACTTGGGACAAATATAGTAATAATTCTCCGTTTTTTCGTATTTTTGCACCAAGATTTAAGAAGAATTATTGAATATAAATAAAATAACAGATGAATCAAATTGAAGAGAAAGAAGGTATCACCGATGCCAGAGAACTGGGCATGCCAAAGTACATCATCTTGGGTGTCCAACATTTGTTTGCCATGTTTGGTGCCACCGTGTTGGTGCCTGTGCTAACTGGTCTTTCTGTGTCGTCAACCTTGCTGTTTGCAGGTATTGGCACGCTGGTCTTTCATTTAGTCAGCAAGTTGCAGGTGCCTGCATTCCTAGGGTCCTCATTTGCCTTCCTGGGCGGCTATATGTCTGTGAAGGCCCTGGGCGTAGAGCAGGGAATGACTGAGACACTGGCCTTGGACTATGCCTGCATCGGTGTGTTCTTTGCCGGACTATGCTATTTCCTGATGGCGGGTCTCATCAAGTCGTTCGGCATCGAGAAGATGCTGCGATTCTTCCCTCCTTTGGTGACAGGACCTATGATTATCGCCATTGGTCTGGTGCTCTCGGGTAGTGCGATCCAGAATTGTACCACCAACTGGCCATTAGCCATCGTGGCACTGGCAACGGTCATCCTTGCCAGTGTGTGTGGTAAGGGCATCATCAGAATTATTCCTATCCTGTTGGGTGTGGTGGTCAGCTATACGACGGCCGTGGTAATGGGCGAGGTGGATTTCTCATCATTAAGCGAGGCCGCATGGATTGGACTGCCATTCAGCAGAGAGCAGACCGCACTGGCTGTCTTTGACAATCTGGACACCACATTCCTCATCTCTACCATCATAGCCATCATGCCCATCGCTATCGCTACCATCATGGAGCATATCGGTGATATGTGCGCCATCTCTTCTACTGTAGGCAAGGACTTCCTGAAGGAGCCCGGTCTGCATCGCACGCTGATGGGCGACGGACTGGCTACGGCTCTGGCATCGCTCTTTGGTGCTCCTGCCAATACCACGTATGGAGAGAATACTGGTGTATTGAATCTGACAAAGGTGTTTGACCCAGCTGTCATCCGTTTGGCAGCCTGCTTCGCCATCCTGTTGTCGTTCTGTCCTAAGTTTGCCTGTTTGATTGGTTTGATGCCAGCTGCTACGATTGGTGGTGTGAGTCTGATTCTCTACGGTATGATCTCGGCTGTGGGTGTTCGCAATCTGGTAGAGGATAGTGTTGATTTCAATTCGTCGCGCAATGTGTTTGTGGCAGCCTTGATCCTGGTGATTGCCATCGGTGTGAAATATGGTTCAGACGATAACGTGAGCATCGGTCCTATCCACTTCTCCGGTCTAGCGCTCTCAGCCATCGTTGGTGTCACGCTCAATGCCATCCTGCCTGGTAAGTTAGGCATGAAGATCAAAAGCGTTCACGGTAAAGAAAAGAAATAAGATTCTTCCAGGAAACGCAGCTCTGCCTCCAGCATCTCCAGTTTCGGCATAGGACAGCCTGCCTCACGGGCAATCTCCAGGGGGCGGGTGTAGAGATAGTATATCTCCATACGACGGTGGAAATCGTAGTCCAGTCGCATGGACGGTGAATAGGGCGTCATGCTATCAGTCATGTCTATCATCTTGTCGACAAACTTGGCATCCAAGTTCTTCACGCCCAGGTGCTGGGCAGCGCTGACCACCTCCACCATCTGCTCGCGAATCAGTTGACGGGTCGATTTGTTCTTCAGCAGCTGGTCGGTCTGCGTGTGCAGTGCTACGGTCATACCGTTGAACGGCATGTTCCACACGGCCTTCTTCCATCGTGCCTCATGATATTCCACCAGTCCCGTCTCGATGCCGGCCTGACGGAACTCATCCACCACGGTCTGCATCAGCGCTTCATCACGGCATGAGTAGTTGGCCAGATTGATGCTGCCATAACACTGGTGATTGACAGTGCCAGGCTCCGTCTTGGCAGAACAGATAAAAGCCAGTCCGGCAGCCAGTTGCACGTCGGGAAACATCTTCTGCACATCCTCCTCCACGCCAATGCCGTTCTGAATGAGCACCACCAGCGTCTTGTCAT
>JAEEGK010020640.1_pt1 | contig 13992 bp, 8 predicted proteins | sample 8958771 | NCBI WGS metagenome assembly JAEEGK01 (sample SAMN16246547, study PRJNA631951) | gut metagenome | biome: gut microbiome; feature: rumen; material: SC-attached | host: Bos | place: Iran: Karaj | collected 2018-10 | reverse complement strand
TGTTATATATAGAAAAGATCAGGATCCTGCCCAGGATGGAAGAATGGTTTTGTATGCCCCTGATGTTGTTGTTGGCCCGGACGGACGCTATTATCTTTTTTATGTAATGGATAAGGTTGGCTTTGTTTCTGTTGCAGTTTGCGACACTCCTGCCGGCAAGTATGAATTTTATGGTCACGTTCACTATGCAGATGGAACAAGACTTGGAGACCGCAAGGGTGATATGCCTCAGTTTGATCCTGGTGTAATTCGCGAAGGAGATAAAACTTATCTTTACACAGGTTTCTGTGGCCGCGGCATGAAAGACCGTATTGGTGCAATGGCAACAACTCTTGGCCCGGATATGCTTACAATTATAGAAGAACCTGTTGTAGTTGCTCCTGGCGATATGTATGTAAATCTTAATGATGCCGGTGAAGTTACTACAGGCTGCCCGTATCCGCTTAAGTCAATTCAGAACTGGAAGGGCTTTGAAGGCCACGCTTTCTTTGAAGCTCCAAGTATCCGCAAAATTGGAGATACTTATTACCTTGTATATTCATCAGAAGTTATGCACGAGCTTTGTTATGCAACAAGTAAATCTCCACGCGATAACTTTGTATACGGCGGCGTAATTGTAAGTAACGTTGATATGCATATCAATACCTACAAGCCTGCAGATATGCCTGTTGCATACGGAGCAAACAATCACGGAAGCTTTGAAATAATCAACGGCGAATATTATATGTTCTATCACCGCCATACAAACGGAAACTGGTATAGCCGTCAGGGTTGTGCAGAAAAAATAAAGGTGTTGCCGGACGGTTCAATCCCTCAGGTTGAAATAACTTCCTGCGGATTGAACGGAGGTCCTCTTAAAGCAGAAGGGGAGTACGGCGCATATATTGCATGCCACATTTTTAATCCTGATAAGCCGGGGCCATATGTTGGAGCAGGCCAGCCAAAAATCACACAGGACGGCCGCGATGGTGACGAAGAGCCTGGTTACATCGTAGACATCACAGACAAAACATCAATCGGTTTTAAATATTTTGATTTTAAGAATGTTCATAAGCTCACCCTTACAGTACGCGGTTACATGTACGGTGCTTTTGAAATTCGTAATACATGGGATGGCCCTGTGCTTGGTACACTTAAATGTGAATCTGCAAATTTCTGGGAGCCGGATAGCATAGACATAGACTTCCCGGATGGAACTCATGCCCTCTACTTAAAATGGGTAGGCGGTGGCAGCGCACAGCTAAAGTCAATCAAGTTTAATTAATGCTTGTAACACTGGATGGAATGATAATATTTTTACCATTCCTCTGGTATTGCTTTGGCGTGCAGCCCATATAATTCTTAAACGTCTTAGAAAAGTACTGAACAGTATTAAAGCCGTTTTCTGTAGCAATTTCGGTAACGTTTTTAGAAGTATAAATTAAATCAAGACAAGATTTTTCTATTCTATATTTATTGATGTAATCGGTAAGATTCATTCCAATGTTCTTTTTAAAAAGTCGTATAAAGTGACTCTTGCTGTACGACGTGATTTTCAAAATATCATCAAGCGTAATGTTTTCTCTGTAATGCTCGCGGATATAAGAAAGCGTAACATCAATTGCGTTTACATTGTGATTTTGTTCAGACAAAACATTCTTTGAAATTTCGACATACTGATTTGTTGTAATGATGTGGGCAATTATTTCAAAAAGAACAGATTTTACAACAAGCTCGTGACCGAATGATTTATTCTTTTCGCAAACGGTGGCAGCCTTTATTCTTTCAAGAATAGAATCGGGAAGCTTTACAAATCTTGAAACTCTGATTCCGTCAAGCGTGTTGCGTACAGGTTCTCCTTCTGCACCAAGAACAGAATTATCAAAAACCATAGCGTAATAATGATAGCCGACGTTGTTGATTTTTTTTACAAAATGATTTGTTCCCGGATGCATAAAAATTACATCACCTGCAGTAGCTGTTGTGATGGAGTCTTCAATTCCAAATGTTACAGAACCTTCATCCAGATAGAAGATTTCATATTCAATATGATGATGCGCCTGCTCCAGATAATTTGTCTGCGAGAAAAGTCCAATAGGGAATTCTTTAGTTCCCTTGTACATTCTTTCCCAATTATATGCCATATTTCTATTATACACCCAAATGAGAATAAAGTATAAAAAATATGAGATTTTTCTTGTATTTTTCTAAGGGCGCTCGAATGATAATTTATGCCAGGAGAAAAACGAAATGTTAAGAATCGTTGATACACAGTTTGGAAAAATCGAAGGTTTGCCTGCTGCCGACCCTCGAATTACTTCTTTTAAAGGTATTCCTTTTGCAAAGCCGCCTGTTGGCAATTTAAGATGGCATGCACCTGTTCCATGGGATCAAAAATGGGAGGGACTTATGCAGGCCTACAAGTTTTCACCAATTCCTGTTCAGCCAACACCTTATTATGACCCAAATGATATTTATTGCCGCGAATGGTCTGTAGATAAAGATATTCCTATGGGCGAAGATTGTCTTACTGTAAACATATGGACACCTGCTAACGCTGCAGACGAAAAGCTTCCGGTATATTTCTGGATTTACGGAGGTGGCTGGCAGACTGGTTTTACTGCAGAAATGGAATTTGACGGAGAGCGCATTGCCCGACGTGGAATTGTTGTTGTAACAGTAAACTATCGTCTTAATATGCTTGGCTTCCTTTGTCATCCGGAAATTACCGCTGAAAATCCAGGCGAACCAGCAAACTTTGGATTGCTTGATCAGCGATGTGCCATGCAGTGGGTAAAAGACAACATTAGTGCATTCGGAGGGGATCCAGAAAATATTACAATCGGAGGTCAGTCTGCCGGTGGTGGAAGCGTTTTAAATCAGATTCTCTTTGGAACTCAGGGGATTTATAAAAGAGCAGTTTGCAACAGCGGAATGTTCTATATGCCTGGTAACAACATAATGACTCCGCGCACCTTAAAAGAAGCAGAAAAACTTGGCGAAGATTTCTTCAACTTCTGCGGGGCAAAAAATCTTGCCGATATGAGGAAATTCACCACCGCTGAATTACGACAGAAATGGGATGAATACGGCGGTCACGATAAATCAATTCAAACCTGGCTGCCGGTAAAAGATGACCTTTTTATAAAAGATGAATTCTTCTCTGCCCTGCAAAAAAATCAAGTCAAAACCCTTCCAATGATGATTGGCTATACAAGCGATGAATTCACCTTTGCTCCAAAAGAAGGCGGACCAAAAATCAATGCCGTAAAAACTGCCATAGACATGTACCGCAACATCACAACCAAAAATGCTTCAAAAGAAGAAACCTACTGCTATCAGTTTGACGTGGACATTCCTGGCTGGGATAATCCTGGAAAATTCCATTCCGTAGATTTGTGGTTCTGGTTTGAAACTCTTGCAAAATGCTGGCGCCCATTCACAGGAAAATATTATGACGTTTCCCGCCAGATGTGCAATTATCTCTGCAACTTTATAAAATGCGGAAATCCAAACGGCAAAGATTGCGACGGCAGCGATCTCCCAGAATGGAAAAAGTTCACAGACGACAAGGATATCATCGTTTTTAGAACATAGGGGTTGGAATAGAATAGCTGAAGATATAACAGTCTTCAGCCTCTGCATTTACACCGCCCATTTTTATTGATAAAATAAGTTATGTTATCCACGACAAAAAAGGCAGAAAGTATCAGAGATGTAATTCATTATTTGCAAAAGTTCAAGAATGCGTTAACCGTAATTTATCTTGACGAAAAAACAATTGCATCTCCCCTCTTTTCTTCACATATCCGCGACATAGCTCTTTTGCACCAGGCTGGTCTTCAGGTTTTGATTATCCCCGGCGCCCGTTCACGAATTGACCAGGTGCTTTCCTCTGCAAATATCAGCTGGACCTATAAAGATAATTCCAGAATCTGCCCACCGGAAGCAATGCCTTTTATAAAAATGGCCGCCTTTGACGTTTCAAACACTGTGATGACAAGTCTTGCGGCCAACAACATAACTGCAATAATCGGAAACTGGGTAAGAGCCCGTGGAAAGGGTATCATCGATGGTTTTGATTATGGAAACGCAGGAGAAATCGACAAGCTGGACACAAGCTCTCTAAAAACAGTTTTAAACGAAGGCTTTATTCCTATTTTCCCTTGTATTGGCTGGAACTCAGCGGGCCATCCCTACAACATTTCTTCCGTCACACTTGCCCAGCAGATTGCAATAGAACTTAAAGCCGACAAGCTTTTCTTTGTTATGGACGATGTAAATCTCAATTCAAGCACTTACAAAGTTCCAGACGGTGTAGCTTTAGACGAGGCAGGCGAAATTGCTGCGATGGATTTAGAGCAGGTTGATACTTTTATCATGCTAAATGCCAGTAAACTCAACAATCACACAGAAGACAAATCCGCTGAAAATAAAAGCTCTGAAGAAGTTGTTAATCTGCTTAATCTTGCAAAAAATGCCTGCCAGAAGGGTGTTACCCGAGTTCATCTTGTTGATGGAAAAATTGATGGTGTTCTCCCGACTGAAATCTTCTCAAACCTCGGTTCAGGCACAATGATTTATACAAGCAATTATGGAAAAATCCGTCAGATGGAACAGAATGATATTCCATCCGTACTCGCCATAATGCGCCCTTTTGTAGAAAAGGGAAAGCTTCTACCGCGCACCGAGCAGGAACTTAAAAACACCTTCACCAATTATATTGTCTACGAAATTGACAGTGCAATCCACGCCTGCTCATCGCTTTTTATGTATAAAGACGGTCAATCCGAAATTGCCGCTGTTGCCGTAGACGAAGCCTTTTCTCACATGGGAATCGGTCCCAAAATGATAAAAGCCCTGATTGCAAAGGCTAAATCGCAGGGATCAAAATCAGTTTTCATTATGACCACCCAGGCCGCCGACTGGTTCGAAAAACTCGGATTTAAAGAATCTACCATTGATTCCATTCCGGAAGAGCGTCGCAAAAAATGGTCAGAAAAAAGAAACTCAAAAGTCTATAGACTTTAAACTTCTGAACATGTATTCTTTTTACTCTATTGGTACCAGTTGTTTCTGCAGTTAGACAAACAAACTGCGCATTTTTTTTGGAGGTTATAAATGATTATCCCTTTTGAATCTTTTAATTCGCTTAAATGGTATGGCCGTACTTTGGACAAGGACAAAATCCGTTATTTTGATTACTCAGCCAGCGGATTTGAGTTCTGTTTTACAGGCACAAAAGCTCTTGCTGATTTTGTCAGCGACCCTCAAAGCTGGGATGACTCAACAAAAGGTGTAATCGGAGTTTTTACAAAGGAAATCAGTTCTCCTGAAGAATATAAGGGCTCATCCTACTGGGAGCTTTTTTCCGAAGCAGAACCTGTAAAAGTTTTTTTAACCGACACTTTGAATAAAATAACTCTATTTGAAAGCAGTCAGCCTAAAACCCTTGTAATAAAAGTAATAAAGATAAGTGAAGCTGCCTTTGGTTATGCCGGATTAAAATCTCTTGAAATTGAAGGTGAACTGCATTCTTGTACAAAAGAAAGCAATAATACAAAAATCGAGTTTATTGGTGACAGCATTACCTGCGGCTACGGCGTTGAGGGCGTCTGGGAAAAAGACACTTTCACAACAAAACAGGAACGCGCCGACTTATCCTATGCTTTCCAGACCGCAAAACTTCTCAAGGCTGATTTCCACTGCTGTTCCTGGAGCGGAATCGGAATAATTTCAAATTATGTAGATCCTGCCACCGTAAATCTTCCAGATACACATTGGTTAATGCCGGCTTTATGGCCATACACAGATAAATCTTTAAGTCTTCGTTTGGGAATTGAACCTGAGGTTTGGGATGAAGCTAAGTTCAGCCCTGATATTGTTGTAATTCATCTTGGAACTAATGATGCAAGCTGGGTTCGCTCAATCGAAGACAGAAGACTTTCTTACGTAAGCGGATTACGCCAGCTTATAGAAGCAGTTCATCGCCGTTCACCAAAAGCAAAAATCTGCTGTTGTTTGGGAGTTATGGGCCAGGAATTGTGTCCGTCTGTAGAAGAGGCGGTAAACTTATTTGCAAAGGATTTTCCGGCAGTAAAAGTAAAGGCAGTTAAATTTCCAGTTCAGAATGAAGCAGACGGAATTGCAGCAGACTGGCATCCAAGTGCTGTAACCCATAAAAAAGCCGCAGAACTTCTGGCCCAGGCATTAAAAAACTGGTAAACAGAAGACTGTCTACCAGTTTGCTTTTGTCACATAACAATTAGTCGTAATGTTTTGCCAGAGCGACTGGCTCATATTCAATTCTCAGTTTAGGCATTTCAGCTAATTCTGCATAGTAATTATTCATCCAGTCGCCATCGCCTGCTGTAAATGGGTCTGAACCGTCAAAAGGATGATTCAAGCCGTCAGCAGGTGGGGCAAAAATACGGAGCTTCATTTTCTGAGGAGCAGCAATCTTATTCTCAAAGAAGTAGCTCATTAAATCTATACATTTTGTTCCAGGTGCTTTATAGAACCACCAGCCGTTAAGCTCAAACATAAGATTTGCAGCAAGCAGTTCAGGAGAATCAAAATAAAGTTCTGCATAGCATGGATCTTTTTCAACATCAAAATCCATTTCCAGGCCTTCGGCGTCCTCAGAATTACTCCAGCGCATTTTTACAGGGAACTTTACACTGCCCGATGTACCAGCGCCCGCTTTTGCAGTTTCACCTTCCGAAACACTAACAATCTTCTGGCTGAAGAAAGGCTTGTGCAGCTGTTTTTTGTAAACGCCAAGTAAGGGCTGTTCAATTCCAACATCGCTGTTATTAGGGTCTGTAATTTCAAGACCAAGTCTACCATCATCACGGAACTGATACAAAGTAAAAGCACTGAGCCATTTATCTTTATCTGCTTCAAGGCGTTCCATAAAATGACGCATCATATTTGCCTGCTCGTAAGCACCGGTAACATCACCATCACCATTTAATTCACTCAGAACCATTGGCTTATCCTGCCCCGTAATTTCCTTTAAGCGAAGATAAGTTGCTTTTGCCTTGTCGTAAACATCATCAACATCATAGCAGGCATAATTTGCAGTTTCTTTTGTTGCAACATCAACCGGCCAGCCCCAATGCAGAGAAAGATACTGATCACCAGACCAGATATCAGCAGCTTTATGAGCTTCTAAGAAAATGTCTTCCATTTCTAATTTTCCGCTTTCTTTCTGATACATTCCGGCACACAAAATCATTTTTACATTTGGAGCATATTCGTGCATAATATCACAGACCAGTACAAAAAAATCAGCAAGCTTCTGATAAGTGGCTCTTTTATTAAAGCAGAACCAGGTTCCCGTACATTCATGATTTACTCTGAGCAAAACTCTTCCGTAAGGACGCAAATCTTTTGCAACTAAAATCAAATCTTCGCGTTTAAGTTCTGGATCCATAGTCAAGGTAAGAACAACATCCATTCCCCGCTGGCGGATTTCTTTCATAAACTTAAAAGGCTCATCATCACGCAGACCTTCACGTCCACCTCGATAAGGAAAATAATCTTCGTAAGGATAATTCCAGGCACCAGAAGGAGTTTCCTGTTTATGAACTACACTGGCACGTCCAGGCCAACCTTTATCATTAGGATAATAGGTATACATCAAACTTATGCCGCGGTGAATCTTTCGCATTTTCTGCAAAATATAATCCTGACTTACATATAATCCGCGTTCACTTCCATCACCCATATCCAGGGCACAATCTGCACTCTGCAATAAAACTTTGCCTGTCGCCATATCTTCCTCTATTATTTCGATTTAATCTTTCAAAATAATATAGTATTTCAACAGTTTTTTTAATTGAATTATCATACAAAAGAATTGCATTTAATACGAAAAAACGAATATTTTATAAAAAAAGCGAATAATCTGTAAAAAAACTGACTTATCTGAAGTCCTTGCGTTTGTCAGGTTTTATCACTCTTGTCACTCTTGTTACTCTTGCGACATTGCCTTATCCAGATAAACAATTCTATCACACAAGTATTTTCCGTCTCGCTCATCGTGGGTAACAAAAATAAGTGTTTTAGGTGCATCCGTCAATTCTTGCTTGATAAAATCCATAAGCTGCATTTTTAATTTATAATCCTGAGAATTAAAGCTTTCATCCAAAAGCAAAATCCGTGAAGGAAAAGCCAGTGCTCGTGCCAGTGCAACCCGCTGTTTTTGACCACCACTTAAGAACTTAACTTTTACATTCTTTTTTTCTGTAAGATACATCTTTTCTATATAGTAGTCTGTTTTTTTTCTGGCTGTGATTTCATCGTATTTATTTAAAAGAGGAATTATTATGTTCTCAAAGACAGTGCATTCATTCATCAGACGATTTTCCTGAAAACAGTAAGAAGTTTCATCAAAAAACTGCGAAAAATAATCCAGAAGAGTTGTTTTTCCAAAACCGCTTGGAGCAATAAGTGCAAGCTTTTCATTTTCAATGAATTGCGGCATATATTCTTCGGGATTCGGTTTTCCAGCTTTTCCCAAAGACTGATTTGAATCTTTTTCACAACACAAGAACTTTAAAATCAGTTCAAAAAAATAACTTAAAATAATTAGGGCCAGAGTGTATGCAAGTACAAAAGAAGTTTCCAGATGGACCTGAGCTTTTGCAAGCGCACTTCCAAGCGCAAACTGAGGAAGACTTAAAACTTCACCAGCAGCGACAACTTTCCAGCTCATTCCAAAACTTGAAACAAGAGCACTCTTTATGTAGGGCTTTAACTGGGGAATCAAAAGGTATTTTATTTTCTGCTTTTTGGTAAAATCAAATACGCGGGTCATTTCATTCATTTTGGAATCTTTGATTGAATGCTCTACACCCTCGCTTATTCCTGTAACAATCATCGGAAGTGTCATAAGAATACTTGCAACGACAGGAACAGCCGATGATGACAGGGAAAATACAAGGATTAAAACTAAGGCCACAACTGGGGTTACTCGCAGAATAACAAGTGGGAAAGCTAAAAACGCTCTGACGGTTTCAAAACGCCCGCATAAAAAGCCAATTACTGTTCCGGCAAAAATAGAAAGTAAAAAAGCAATAATCACCCGTAAAAAAGTAAATGCAAGCTGTCGGTAAAATAATTCTGTTTTTAAAAGTGAAGAAAAATCCTGTAAGACCTTAAAAAACGAAGGTAAAATCAAGGGGCTGTTGATTATAAGAGCAAATATCTGCCACAAAAGGATAATAAATAATGCTGAAGCAACAGTAATCAGGATTTTTTTCATTTTAATAATAAAAGCCTGCATCTGGTAAAGGCTGATTAAACAGCTTCAAAAGCATTTCAATTTCTGCTTTTGACTTTTTTGCAGGTATCCAGGTAAAAGCACAATTTGGAATTGCTTTCTGGGCAACCACTGCTTTTAATCCCAGTTCATGTTTTTCGGAAAGTTCAGCTGCTTCCCATGGAGTTTTTACAGTCCGCTTAACAGCTTTTTCATACTGATTTATAAATTTTGAAATTTCCTTTTTGTGATTTTCCGCATACTTTTTATTTACCACCAGAAGTGTCATTGGAAAATCACTGCCACCTGTAACAGCAGAAAATTCCTTACTTATACTGACTAGTTTTACGGCAGAATCTTTTTCTTTGGCAACCGAAGCAAATGGTTCCGGGGCAAGAGCATATTCAAATTTGCCAGAAAGAACCATTGCTGCAATCTGAGCATTTGGTGTTGAAAAATCCAGCGTAACATCCTTAATTCCTTTTTTATTCAGAATATAATTCATTACATATTCGGGAGTCGCTCCCTGTCCAGCACAAGCTATGGTTTTTCCTTTGAGCTGGCTTAAATCAGTAAAATCCTGATTTTTTGTGATTAAGAAAAGATTTCCATTTCCGCAGATTCCCAGGCAGAGAAGCGCACCCTTATTATCCGTGTAAACTTTGGCAGCAAGGTTGGGCGGTAAAAAACCAATGTCTGCTTCACCTTTAATTAATTTTGGCAATGCAATCTGGGCTGAAGCACAGGACAAATAATTATATTCTGGCTTTTCTTCCATTAAATAGGCGCAAGGAATTGCAGAAGGACCATTCAAAACCGCAATAGTTTGAGCCGACAAACTAAAAAGCATAAAAGATATGAAAATTGCAAAAATATTTTTTTTCATAAAAACCTCAAAATAATTCTAGCACGTATATGGTTATTGTGGTACACTAATAATATAAAAAAAACTCATTAAAGCATCGTTTGGTTTTCAAAAAAGTTCTTTTCTTTATTTTATTTATTTTTTTTGCAGGATAATAATAATGGAAGGCTTAAAATCAGTTATTTTTGTAGACCCAGAAAAATGTGTTAACTGTCATCGCTGTGTTGCAGTTTGTCCGTCCAAGTTTTGTAATGATGCTTCGGGTAGTTACGTAAAGGTGAATACTGAACTCTGTATAGGTTGTGGTCGATGTATTGCAGCCTGTGATCACGATGCCCGCAAAGGAATTGATGATTTTTCAGATTTTATGAATGCTCTAAAGCGTCATGAAAATGTCCTTGCAATTGTTGCTCCTGCCGCTGCCGCTAATTTCCGCGGTAAAGATTTAGAATTGAATAGCTGGTTAAAATCAATCGGTGTAAAAGCAGTTTTTGATGTTTCTTTTGGTGCAGAGCTTACAACAAAATCTTATGTTGAACATCTTAAAATGAACAACCCTAAATTAGTAATCAGTCAGCCTTGTCCTGCACTTGTCAGCTGGATTGAACTTTATAAACCTGAATTAATTCCTTATCTGGCACCCGCAGATTCTCCTATGGCTCACACTTTTGCACTCATCAAAAATTTTTATCCGCAATATAAGGGTTATAAAATGGCAGCAATTTCACCTTGCTATGCAAAACGCCATGAATTTGATGAAAACGGACTTGGTGATTATAACGTTACAATGGCTTCAATCAGTGCCTATTTTGAAGCAAACAATATTGACTTATCGAAATACCCTAAAACTCCTTATGATAATCCTCCTGCAGAACGCGCAGTTCTTTATTCAACACCAGGAGGACTTCTTCGCACAGCAGAACGTTTTGTTCCGGGAATCAGCCAGAAAACCCGTAAGATTGAAGGCCAGCCAACAATGACTGAATATTTTACAGAGCTGGCAGCTACACTCAAAAAAGGAAGAAACAGCAACTTCCAGCTCATAGACTGTCTGAACTGTGAACGTGGCTGTAACTGTGGTGCCGGCACAATCAATCAAAAAATGCCTCTCGATGAACTGGAAAGTTTTATTGAAAGCCGAAGCGAAGAAAGAAAAAAGATGCTCAAAACAGAATCACGCTTAGGTCAGAAAAAACTTGAAAAAACTATAAATCAATATTGGAAACCGGGGATATATAATCGCCGCTACACAAACCGAAGTGCCACTTTCAATTCAATCATAAGTTATCCTACCGAAAACCAGCTGCAGGATATTTACTTAAAAATGGGTAAAACCAAAAAGGCCGATTTCTTGAATTGTGGTGCATGCGGATATCATTCCTGCGAAGAAATGGCAATCGCTCTTTATAACGGAATAAACCGATACGAAAACTGCCATCATTACCTGCTCAGCGAAAACATCCGCAAGCATGAGAATGAATTAAAAGTAAGACTTCAGGATTCTGTAAAACACGTTACAGATTCAAGTATAAACGAACTTATGGAATCTCAGAAGGATGTAAGTTCTCTCGTTGAAAATACAAATCAGATGAATGTTGCGGTTTCTTCTTCATCAGAAGCCGTAAATATGATGATAGATAAGATTTCGGCTATCAACCATATTCTTGAAACAAATGCCGCCGCAGTTGAATCTCTCGGAAATGCAACCACAATCGGTAAAACAAATCTTGAATCAGTTTCCACCCTTGTTTCTGAAATTGAACAGAACTCCGCTGGTCTTGTCGAAATGAGTAATCTTATTCAGCAAATTGCCAGCCAGACAAACCTCCTTGCTATGAATGCAGCAATTGAAGCCGCCCACGCAGGAGACTTTGGAAAAGGTTTTGCCGTAGTAGCAGACGAAATCCGCAAGCTTGCAGAAGATTCAAACAAGCAGGCAAAAAATATCAACGACGTTTTAAAGAAAATCAAACTGCTTATTGATAACGCCTATGGAAAAACAGTCAACACGCAGAAAGAATTTGAAAATATCGTAAACCTGACATCTCAAGTAAAAGATCAGGAATTGCGGGTAAAATCTGCCGTTGCTCAAGAAAGTTCAAGCGGCCAGCAGCTGGTAGAAGCAATCCAGAATCTGCAGCATTCCGAACAGTCTGTAACTCAGGTTGCGCGTAAACTTCAGAGCGGTACCGAACAGGTAATGAGAGCCATCCAGCAGTTAGGCAGCCAAAACAATTAATTTGATAACTGCAAATAATTTATGCTCGCAATTATTTTAAGACCTTGTTTCTACCATTGACTGTTAATTTAATTAACTATAAAATGATTTAAATATTTAACTCAGCAAACTATTTTTTAATATGGAGTAAAATCAATGGCTACAAAGTATGTTTACTTTTTTGGTAACGGCGACGCAGACGGCGATGAGTCAATGCGCGCAGAACTTGGTGGCAAGGGAGCTAACCTTGCTCAGATGGCTAAAAAGCCTTTAAGTCTTCCAGTTCCACCTGGATTTACAATCACAACAGATGTATGTCAGGAATTCTACAAACTCGGACGCAAATATCCTGCTGGATTGGAAAAAGAAGTTGATGAATACCTTGCTAAGCTCGAAGCAGCAATGGGTAAGAAGCTCGGTGACGAAAATGATCCACTTCTCGTATCTGTTCGCTCTGGTGCTGCAATTTCTATGCCTGGTATGATGGATACAATCCTCAACCTCGGTCTTAACGACAAGGCTGTTCTTGGTCTTGCAAAGAAAACTGGTAATGAAAGATTCGCATGGGATGCTTATCGCCGCTTTATTCAGATGTACGGTGATGTTGCAATGGGCGTTGACCATGACAAATTCGAAGCAATCATTGACGAAGTAAAAGCAATTCGCGGAATCAAAGATGACCCAGAATTGAACGTTGACGAACTTAAGATGATTGTTGACAAATACAAGAAAATGTACAAGAAGGAAAAGGGAGAAGAATTCCCTCAGGACGCTAAAGTACAGATGTGGGGTGCTATCGGAGCTGTATTCGGTTCTTGGATGAACCCACGTGCTATCAAATACCGCAAGCTCAACAACATTAAGGAAGGTGCTCTTAAGGGTACAGCCGTTTCTGTAATGGCAATGGTATTCGGTAACAAGGGTAACACTTCTGGTACTGGTGTATGTTTCTCTCGCGACCCTTCAACTGGTGAGAACGTATTCATGGGTGAATACCTTATGAACGCTCAGGGTGAAGACGTTGTTGCAGGTATCCGTACTCCACAGAAGCTTTCACAGCTCGAAAAAGAAAATCCAAAAGTTTATGACCAGCTCTGCAAGATCCGTGCTCGTCTCGAAAAGCACTATCACGATATGCAGGATATGGAGTTCACAGTTGAAGAAGGTAAACTCTATATGCTCCAGTGCCGCAATGGTAAGAGAACTGGTGCAGCTGCTGTAAAGATGGCTGTAGACATGGTAGCTGAAAAGCTCATCACAAAAGAGCAGGCTCTTCTCCGCGTAGAACCAGAGCAGCTCAACCAGCTCCTCCTCCCACAGTTGGACAAGGAAGCTGTAAAGAAGGCTACAGAAATCGCTGCTGGTCTTAACGCATCACCTGGAGCTGGATGTGGTCAGATTGTATTCACAGCTGACGAAGCAGAAGCTTGGGCAAAAGAAGGAAAGAAGGTTCTCCTCGTTCGTAAGGAAACTTCTCCTGATGATATCGCAGGTATGGCTGTTGCACAGGGTATCTTGACTTCTACTGGTGGACGTACATCACACGCTGCCGTAGTTGCTCGTGGTATGGGTACTCCTTGTGTTTGTGGTTGTGCTGATGTTACATTCAAAGATGCAAACACAATTGTTGTAAAGGGTAAGTCTTATAAGAAGGGTGACTTC
>JAEEGK010020638.1_pt1 | contig 13992 bp, 13 predicted proteins | sample 8958771 | NCBI WGS metagenome assembly JAEEGK01 (sample SAMN16246547, study PRJNA631951) | gut metagenome | biome: gut microbiome; feature: rumen; material: SC-attached | host: Bos | place: Iran: Karaj | collected 2018-10 | reverse complement strand
CGGTCTGGTGGGCCTGCCCTACTGGTTCGTCTATCTGCGGGAAAAGAAATAAGCGTTTAAGCGCCGAAACGAGCGCTGCCCGGCTCCTCTGGGAGCCGGGCGGCGTTTTCTGTACGGGCCGATCAGAATTTTCCGCTGTGGTGGCTGAAACCGCTGCTGCGCACGCTGGTGCCGTGTCCGCCGCCGCTCCGGCTGCCGCTGCTGGTGTCCCGGCGGACCCGGCTCACGTTCTTCTTCACAAAGATGTCGTTCTGCTCCGTCAGCTGAAGCTCGCGGATGCGGTAGTTGTCCGCCCGGGCCTGGAGGACGGCGCTCTTCATCTTTCCCCGCAGCACCAGCACGGTGATGATCGCCGGAATGAAGCCCACGACCAGGGCCAGCACCACCATTTTCGGCGTGATGAAAAAGCCCCGCTGCCGGGTGACGGGGCCGCTGCCGGACCCGTAGTAATCCACGGGATTGCCCTCCCGGGCCTGGCGGAGATAGTCGGCGCACAGGTCCAGATACCGGCTGAAGCCGGCGTACCAGTCGTCGTTGCCCAGATAGGGGAGCACCTCGTCCATGAGCCACTCCTTGCCGTAGTCGGTGAAGGCGACGTTGCCGTAGCCGTAGGCGGCCAGGTCATAGTCCCGCTCGGCCATGCTCAGAAGGAGGATCACGCCGCTGCGCTCCTCTCCCCAGCCGAAGCCAAACTGATTGTATACCGCCTCGGTATAGTCCTCCACGCCGTAGCCCTCCGTGTCGGAGGTGACGATGAGGACGATGTCGCAGGAATAGGTCTTGGAATAGGCTTCCGCCGTCTCGTTCAGGGCGTCCTCCTCCTCCTGGGTGAGAAGACCGTACACGTCGCACACCAGGGGAAGCGTCCGCTCGTCCGCCGCCGCGGCGGGCAGGACCAGGGCCGGGAGCAGGAAAGCCAGGAGCAGCAGAACGCCGAGGTACAGGGACCACCGTTTTTTCTTCATCCTCTCCGCCCCCTCTCAGAATACGTGGACCGCCTGGACGAGCAGGACGACCGCCGCCACTGCGGCCCAGATGCCGAACAGCCAGGCGCAGAATCTTCCCCGGGAAACGGGCAGGTCCCCCACCAGCTTCCCGGTCTGTCCGTTGACGGAAAAGAGATAGACCTTATCGTTCCAGCGGGTGCTGAGGAGCCATACGGGCAGAAGCGCGTAGTGCAGCCCCGTGCGGCGATAGTGCAGGTCGGCGCTCTTGGCGCTCACGGAGCTGTACCCGGTCACCGTGGCCTGCATGGCGCTGAGGGCGCTCTGCTCGGCCCGCTTCCGGGCCCGCTCCTCGGCGGTTTTGGCGTCCACGTCGTACTTATCCGCCAGATAACCGGGAAGATAGGCCGTGGAGAAGGGCTTCAGCTCCCCGTAGTCATAGGGCTCGATGGCGTCCATGTGCTCGTCGGGCATTTTGGTGGAGCTGTCCACCGGGATGCGGCTGAAATCCATGGAACCCCGGCGGACGCAGTCGTAATGGGAGGTCTCCGTCACGTCGTATCTTCCCTCGGTCCAATGGCGGACCTTCGTGCCGTCGAATACGGCGGTGCCCTCCGCCTTCCCGTCGTAGAGCCAGAAGGGCGCGTAGACCCCCTTGATCTCCTCCAGGTGGTTCTGCCGGGAAAAGAGCTTGGGCAGCAGGGGCTTTTTCCGGTAATGCGCCTTCAGGGCCTGGATGGCCTGCTCCTTGGTGAGCCTGAAGGGGATCACCCAGTCGGGCCGCAGGGCGCCGCTGAGCTCCCCGGGCACGATGGTGGGATTGCCGCAGTAGGGACAGCTGGTGGCTGCCGTGGTCGCGTCGCAGATGAGCTCCGCCCCGCAGGAGGGGCAGTTGTAGACCCGAAGACCGGCGGCTTCCGCCTCGCTCCAGGGGGACCCTTCCGGGGCGCTCTCCCCCTGAGAAGCCTGGGCCGCCTGGGCCGCCGCACCGTCCTTCCCGGCGTAGAGAGCTTCGATCTCCTCCACGTCGTAGCTGCTGGAGCAGTATTCACACACGAGCTTGCCGCTGACCGGGTCGAACTGCAGGGGACCCGTACAGGCGGGGCACTGATAGTTGGTGATCTTGTCCGCCAACCCCTTCACTCCTCTCAGGTGATCTTTCTTCAAACTATACAGGATTCGGGTGGAAAACGCAACGCCTTCCTGCGCCGTACCCGCCCGGGAAAATTCATCGGATCTTAAGCTCTTTTCTATTTCCTCTTTATCCCCGGCTATAGTACAATGGCCTCACGAAAGGAGGGGGCGACCTTGCCCAATATCCTCATCTGCGACGACGAGCCGGACATCGTCCGCGCCCTGAAGATCTACCTCTCCCAGCCGGACTACACCATCTTCACCGCCGCCAGCGGGCGGGAGGCTGTGGAACTGGCGGAGCGGGAGGAGCTTCACCTGATCCTGCTGGATATTATGATGCCGGAGATGGACGGGATCACCGCCATGGCCGCCATCCGGGAAAAAAGCGACGTGCCCATCATCCTGCTCACGGCCAAGAGCGAGGAGACGGACAAGATCCTGGGCCTCAACCTGGGCGCCGACGACTATATCACCAAGCCCTTCCGGCCCCTGGAGGTCTGCGCCCGGGTGCGCAGCCAGCTGCGGCGCTATCTCCGCTTTTCCGGGGCGCCGAAGCCGGAGGAGACCCTCACGGTGGGGGGCGTCGAGCTCAGCGACCGCACCAAGGAGGTGCTGCTGGACGGGGAGCCGGTCTCCCTGACGCCCAAGGAATATGAGATCCTCAAGCTCCTCATGTCCTCTCCGGGCACCGTGTTCTCTCCCCGGGAGATCTACGCGAAGGTCTGGAAGGAAAAGCCCTTCGGCTCGGAGAACACCGTGGCGGTGCACATCCGCCATCTGCGGGAGAAGCTGGAGATCGACCCGGCGGACCCCCGCTATATCACGGTGGTCTTCGGCCAGGGTTATCGCATGGAAGGAGGGAAGAAGGGATGAAGCGCTTTTGCCGCACCACCGTCGGAAAGACCCTGCTGTTTCTTTGCACCATCCTTCTGCTCTGCACCCTGACGGCCTCCGTCGTCCTGGGGATCGCCCTTGCGAGCGAGGGCGTTTTCTACACCGGCACGGAGCAGGCCGCCCGGGAACGCTATCTCACCCGGAGCCTGGTCAGGCAGGGGTGGGAGCTGGCGGCGGAAACCTGGAACCGCCCGGAATTGGCGGTGGGGAAAGACCGGGGCAACGCCGTCTGGCAGGTGGAGGACGCTTCCGGCAATGTCCTGTACCGAAGCGAGAGCGCCGCGGAGGAGACCGACTGGCAGATCAGCCAGGAATACACCCTCCTGCGCCGCGCGGACGGGACGGCCAGCGTCGTCTCCGGCTATGGCCTGGATGCGGAGGAAGGGGAGACGGAACTGCGCCTGGTGCGTTTCCATCTGAAGGAGGGCTTCCCGGAGGCGGATCAGCTGGCGCTGATCGCCAAGCTGGTCCACGCCGCCTGGTATCTTCGCTACGGAGTCTGGCTCATCGTCTTTTTCTCCCTGTTGCTGGGGATTTTGGCCTTCGTCGCCCTCATGAGCGCTGCCGCCCGGAGGCCGGACACGGAGGAAGTGTGCCCCGGGCCCCTGTACCGCGTCCCCTACGACCTGCTGATCGCCCTGTGCGTCGGAGGGATGCTGCTTCTGGGGGTGCTGGCCGACTGGCTGACGAGCGGAGATGCCGCCACCGTCGCCGCCATCCTCCTGCTGGCCCTGGCGGGCGTCTGCGTGGGCCTGGGGCTGTGCATGAGCGCCGCCGGGCGCATCAAGGGGCACACCCTGTGGCGCAACACCCTGGTGTCCGCCTGCCTGCGCTTCCTCTGGTGCGCCCTCAAGCTGCTGGGCCGCTTCCTTCGGGGCTTTGGCCGCCTGCTGGCGGGCGTCCCCCTGGTGTGGCAGGGAGCGCTGGGCTTCGTGGGCCTCAGCCTCCTGGAGGGCGTCGTACTGGGCCTGTGCTGGCCGGAGATGGACAACTGGGTGATCTTCTGGGTGGTGGAAAAGCTGGTGCTGTTCCCTCTGCTGGTGTATCTGTGTCTTCAGCTGCGGAGGCTGCAGAAGGGCGGGGAAGCCCTGGCCGCCGGGGACCTGCGCTATCAGGTGGAGACCCGGGGCCTGCTGCCGCCCCTGAGGAGACACGGGGAAAACCTCAACAGCATCGCCGGGGGCATGAGCGCCGCCGTGGAGCAGCGTCTGCGCAGCGAGCGGATGAAGACGGAGCTCATCACCAACGTGTCCCACGATCTGAAAACGCCCCTTACCTCCGTGGTGAACTATGCCGAGCTGGTGGGGCGGGAGGCCCCGGCGGAGGGGAAGCTGCGGGAATATGCCGACGTGCTCCTGCGCCAGGCGGAGCGGCTGAAACGGCTGATCGAGGATCTGGTGGAGGCCTCCAAGGCTTCCACGGGCAATCTGGAGGTGGAGCTTTCGCCCTGCGACGCAGGCGTGTTCCTCACCCAGGCTGCGGGGGAATACGAGGAAAGGCTGGCCGCCGCGGGTTTAACCCTGGTGACGAAAACGCCGGAAAAGGAGCTGCGCATCCTTGCCGACGGGCGGCGCATGTGGCGCATCTTCGACAATCTCATGGGCAACGCCCTGAAATATGCCCTCCCCGGCACCCGGGTCTATCTCAGCCTGGAGGAACAGGACGGGGAGGCGGTCTTCAGCTTCAAGAACACCTCGCGCCAGCCGCTGGACATGCCCGCCCAGGAGCTGATGGAGCGCTTCGTCCGGGGGGACGCGGCCCGGTCTACCGAGGGCAGCGGCCTGGGCCTCTCCATCGCCGGGAGCCTGGCGGAGCTGCAAGGGGGGACCCTGCGCCTCTTCACCGACGGGGACCTGTTCAAGGCCATGCTCCGTTTCCCGATCGTCCTTATTCGCCGGGATGCGTCGCATCCACCCAAGGGCGAATGCTCGTAGATCCCGGCGAAACGTCCTCTCCAAAACGCAAACGGTTCCCCGGTTTGCATTTTGGTTTTCATCAAACTCTCCAAAGGAGAAAGCCATGCAGACGCTTCATACAGGAAATCTCATCATCACCCTGGTCTTTTCCCTCTGCTGCGCCTATCAGCTGCTGTATCTGCTGCTGCCCCGGGTGAAGAAGGAAAAGCCCCTGCCTCCCTCCGGGGGCAAGCATGACTATGCCGTGCTGATCTGCGCCCGGAACGAGGAAAAGGTGATCGGCGGGCTGCTGGAAAGCCTCCGGCGGCAGACCTATCCCGGGGAGAAGCTCCATGTCTTCGTCCTGGCGGACAACTGCACCGACGGCACCGAGGCCGCCGCCCGGGCGGGAGGCGCGCGGGTCTATACCCGGCGGGACAGGGAGCATGTGGGGAAGGGTTATGCCCTGGAAGCCCTGCTGGACCATCTGCGGCGGGACTACCCGGCGGGCTTCGACGGTTATTTCGTCTTCGACGCGGACAATCTGCTGGAAAAGGACTACATCGAGCAGATGGACCGGAGCTTTTCCAGCGGGCTGGAGATCGTCACCGGCTATCGCAACAGCGTCAATTACGACGGCAGCTGGATCAGCGCGGGCTCCGCCCTCTGGTTTTTGCGGGAGAGCCGCTATCTGAACCACGCCCGCCATCTGCTGGGGGTCAGCTGCGCCGTTTCCGGCACGGGCTTCCTCTTTGGCCGCAGCGTGGCGGAGGAGCTGGGCTCCTGGCCCTTCCACCTGCTGACGGAGGACATCGAGTTCACCGCGTATCAGCTCATCCGGGGAAGAAGGATCGGCTTCTGCGCCGGGGCGGTGTTCTACGACGAGCAGCCGGAGGGCTTCGCCCAGTCCTGGCGGCAGCGTCTCCGCTGGGCCAGAGGGTATGTCCAAGTGATGTGCCGCTATGGGCCCGGCCTTATGAAAGGCGCCCTGGGGGGTTCCTTCGCCTGCTACGATATGCTCATGAACATCCTGCCCTTTATCCTCCTGCCCGCCCTTTCCCTGGCTTCCGCCCTGGGCCTGGGCGTCTGGAGCGTCTGCCGCGGGGGGAGCTTCCTGCCGGGGCTCCTGGGCATCCTCCGGACCCTGGGGATCAGCTGGATCATGTTCTTCCTCCTGGGGGCCTATACCACCGCGACGGAGTGGCGGCATATTTGCACCACCGCCCTGCGGAAGCTGGGTTATCTGTTCACCTTCCCCTTTTTCCTCATGACCTACCTGCCCGTGGGCATCGCCTCTCTCTTCTACGACCCCGGCTGGAAGCCCATCTACCATGGGGCCTGCCGCACCCGGCGGGAGCCGGAGGGCCGCCGGCGGAGCCGGGTCGTCTCCGCCGGACAATAAACGAGGTCCCGCTGCCAAATGCAGCGGGACCTCTGTTACAATTTGACTTACTTATATGTGTCGAAGTCCTTGTCCTTGTAGGCCACGTTGAAGGGCATGTGGATGTCGTGCGCCTGGCCGAAGGGCATGGCGCCGGGGCCGTTGGGCTCGCTGCCCGGAGGGGGCACCGGCATATTCATCATCATGGGAGGAGGTCCGCCCGCACCGGGCCCGCCGGGTCCGCCAGGACCGCCGGGACCTCCCATGCCTCCCGGTCCGCCGGGGCCGGGCCTGGGGCCGCCTTCCCCTCCGGGAGGGGGTCCCATCATCATCATTTGCTGGGGGATCTGGCTGATGCCCAGCACGTTGCAGAGGAAGTTCCAGCAGCCCTCGAACCAGTCGTCCACGCAGGGGCCCACGGTGCCGTCCATGCCCGCCATCCGCTTGCTGCCGCCGGTCTCGCCGTGGCCGCCGAAGCCGGAGATGAAGCAGCCGAAGGGCCGCTTATGCCGCTCGTAGGAGTCGATCATGGCGATGGCCTGGTAGACGGAGACCAGGGTGTCCATCCGGGCATGGTGGAAGAAGGCGGGAGGCGTCTGATCCCCCACCAGGTCGCCGTTGGGCACATAGGTCAGCTTGCCGTCGTCCACCTGCTGGCCGCAGAACATGGGGCCGAAGCCCAGGATCATGGCGTCGGGCCTTGCCTCCTCGCCGGTGCAGCCCGCGGCCTCCATCAGGTCGGGCCGGTTCCACAGGTTGCCGGTGCTCTGGCAGATGAAAGCGCCGGCGGAGTTGCCGGAAATGATGATCTTCTTCGGGTCGACGCCCCATTCCTTGGCGTGATCACGGACGATCTTGATGGAGCGCATCAGGTCGATGACCACCTGGGGGAAGCGGTAGTATTTGCCGCAGGGGTAGAGGTAGGTGCAGATGACGCCCACGCCCTTGGCGCTCAGCTTGCCGCCGATGACCTCCGTGTCCGATTCGCTGCAGGCCATGAAGCCGCCGCCGGGCACGTGGATGAGGGCGGGGGTGGGGGGCGTGGGCATGCCCATCATGGGTGCGACGTTGTGGACGCTGCAGATCAGCTTGGCGTCCCCCCGCTCATTCAGGGGAAAAGTGAAAACCTGCATGTGGTAGCCTCCTTTATGTTCATTGTTGTTTTTCTTCTTAGCTTCGTGATCGACTCGCAGAGTTCGCGGCTCGCAAGCCGCGAAAAAAACGGACTCATTTTTGTCCGGAATTCATATCCGGGCAAAAATGCCTCTCGCGAAGCGGACTTCGTCGGAGCAGACTTCATATCGTTCGCTTCGGCCCACATGCCATAGCTCATTCATTTCATTGCTCCTCCTCTTCAAAATTGAAGCACCGCTTCAATTTTGAGAAGGACGTTTTGCCGGAATCTGCGGGTATTTGCGCTTGCGCGGATACTCGCCATTCCGGCGAATAAGGCCGCGCGGGGAGCGGAGCGCAATCCTACTCAAATCGAAGCCCAGCGAAGCGGGTTCGATTTGATTATCCGAACAGTTCCTCACTGCAGCGGCCGATCTCGTCGTCGATGATCTCGTCCACGCCGGGGAATATGGCGCCGGGGCCGCCGTAGGTGAGGCAGGGGATGAAGCCGCCGCCGGGCCCGTAGGTCATGCAAGCGCGCCTCGTCTCCGCGCGGATCTCCTCCTCGGTGGAATCCGCCCGGTCCACGATGGCGGCGTCGATGCCGCCGGAGAGGACCATGCGCCCGGCCAGCTGCTTCTGCAGCTTGACGATGTCGTTCTGGGGCAGAACGCCCTGCCAGATGCTGATATGCAGATCCACCATATCCTCGATGATGGGCTCGCAGAAGGAGTCGGAATGGTGGATGATGATGACGCCGTGCTCGAAGAGATAGTCATAGCCCTTGCGGTAGGCGGGCAGCATGATCTCCCGCCAGCTCTCGGGGGGGACGAAAAGGCTGGACTTGCTGCCCCAGTCGTCATGGCTCAGCAGAGCGTCGGGGTGCACGTTCTCCACCATGAGCCTGTAGCCGTTGTAGCGGTATTCGCCGATGGCCATGGCCAGATCCGCCATGGCTTCCGGCTCCAGCAGGAAGTTGCAAAGCGTATCCTCAAAGCCCATGAGGAAGTGGAAGCGCTCGAAGATCCCGGTGGGGGCGAACATCATCAGAAGGTTCTCGCTGCGGTCCACCTTTGCGGCCCGCTCCAGATAGGGCTCCCAGAGAGCTTCGGCGCTGCAGTTGGCGATCAGATCGGGCACCTTCACGAAGTCCCGCCAGCTGGCCACGTCGGTGATGACCTTATAGCTGGAATCGGGGATCGCGCCGGGTTCTCCCGCAGGCCAGAGGATGCGGCTGCCCCAAAGGTCGTATTTGGGCTCCATGCCGGGATGACGGTCCCCGCGGACATAAAAATTGACCGGATCGCCGGGCAGCATCGCGGTCCCCTCGAATTGCTTCACCAGGCGGTCCGGGTGGCCGCCGCGGATGGTTTCCAACAGGTTTTCTTTCTTGCCGAGCATGTTTCTCCTCCTTGGTGCCGTGTCAGCACAGCACGAAATGGTTATATCCTAAATATTATATTATACAGGCGCCGGAAAAAAAGAAAACCGGAAACCGTCACAAATTGAGGCCCTCAGAATTGTGCAATTCAACGATAGACGGCGCAAAAACACCGCCGCCCGGAGCATTTCCGGGCGGCGGTCGGTGTGGAAGCTTTTCAGTCGAGGATCACGATGCGGCCCTCCACGTGGGCGTCCAGACCGTCGTGGGTGCTCAGCAGCTCCTCCACCACGTTCTGGAGGGAAGTGGCGATGACCCTGGGCTTCATGTTGGCGGATACCTCCGCCAGAGGAATGCCGAAGCATCCCTCAAAGTTGGCGTAGTGGTAGTGCTGGAGGCAGATGAGGATCTCCTGCTCGTCCCGGATGTCCTCGCCCCGGAATTTGAATTCCTCGAAGCTGTGAGTGCTCTTGCGATAGACGATGCGCATGCCCTTGGAATACTGGTAGAATTCCGTATGGCCCTCCCAGGCTTCGTCCCGGAAAACGTACTGTGCCATGCGCCGCAGCTGCGCGCCGGTGACCTTCAGCATCCACAGCATATCGTCGAAGGGCGTATTCTCGATCATGTCCCGGTATTCCACGATGGGCCCCAGGCGCTGCTTGCGGATGGAGCCGGAGCCCATGACCATCAGGTCGAAGCTGCTCTCGTTCTGCAGAAGGTCGGTGTAGAGGTTGCCCAGCTCCGTCTCCTGGATGCGGGAGGGGTGGGTGAGCTCCCTTGCGAAATGGGTCACGATCCGGCGGTATTTGGCGTCGGTCTGGTGCTGATAGCCGGTGATCAGGCCGTCCATCACCGGGTCGGTGGGGGCGGTGTCCGCCGTGATGGGCAGGCACTGCCATTTCCATTCGGTGAGGACGTGGGAATCCTGCTCATATTCGATGTCGAACCGGCCGATCTGTCCGCTGCCGGTGCCCGCCTGTACGATGGGGATGCCGTTGACGACCTCCGCTTCGGTCATGAAGGTGTGGGTGTGACCGCCGATGATGATGTCCACGCCCCATTCGGGCAGCAGGCGGGCGGCCAGCTCCCGGTCCGCCTCGATGCCGATGTGGGTCAGCAGCACCACCAGGTCGGTGTCCTTCGTGCGGTAGCTGTCGCAGATGATGCCCACCTGCTTGGCCGCCTCCGAGACGTCGATGAAGGAACCGATGACCTTCTCCTGCTTGGCCGCGGAGATGACCTCCTGGGTCAGCAGGCCGATAAAGAGGACGCGCATCCCGTCCCGCTCAATGTTGAGGTAGGGGGTGAACAGGCGCAGGTTATTGAAGGTGATGTAAAGGTCGGCGTTGATGATGGGGAAGCGGGCGCATTTTTCCAGGAACAGCAAATGGGCGATGCCGTAGTCCACCTCATGATTGCCCACCGCGGACACGTCGGGGTTCAGCAGGTTCATCAGCTCGATGGTGCTGAGGCCCATGTACTCCGAGTCGATGACGCTTCCGCGGAACATGTCCCCGGCGTTTGCGTAGATCACGTTGGGTTCCTCGGCCCGGACCTTCTTCACATAGCCGGAAAGGCGGCTCAGGCCGCCCCGTTCCACGCCGTCCACCGTGCGGGGCAGGAAATCCCCGTGGAGGTCGTTGGAGTGCAGGATCGTCAGATGCTTTCGGTTCATGCTCGCGCTCCTTTGCCATTCCGTAATGAAAACGGCACCATTTTACATGGAAAGCCGGGGAAAGTCAACGCTTTCCCCGGCGCGGCGCGCTCCGGCGCTTTACAGGGCGGAGAGAATCCCCGCCGCGCTCCGGTTTTTGCGCCGGGGATCTGCCCGCCTCCGGGCAGCCGGGGACATTCGATATCAGCGCGGCGGCTTATGAGAATGCCGCAGCCCGGGGGAAAAGCAGCGCATTTCCTCCTTGCGCGCGGCATTGTTCTGTGGTAGATTATTGTTGACGAACAGAAATATAAAGCGAGGAAATAATATGTGGATGCTGTTGGGATTGGCCGCCATTGCGGCGGCGGTGGTCAATATCGTCATGGGATCCATGGGCAGGGAAACAAAGTACTATAGATTTGCCAGCCTGGCATTGACGGCCATGACGGTGTGCGCCTTCTATAGCGACGGCGCGAGGCGGGTCCTGGCGGAAGACTGGAACGGCCTGACGGATATCATGCCCACGATGTCAAAGGCGCTGTGGGTATGTGTGATCGTGTCGATCCTCGTCAATGGGATTTCGCTGGTTAAAAAGAAAGCCTAGGGCATCATCCATGGATTCGGGGAGGTGCGGTTCATGAAAAGAACACTCAGGATCATCAGTCTGGTCATGCTTGCAGTCGCGGCCATTTTCGTTGCATGCGCTTTTTCTGATCCCGCGTTGGGCCGTGTCGTCTATATCGGGAATTTCAGATTCGGGGCAGAACAGCAGCGCATATGCTATGCTGTTTATGCCGTCGTGATGGTTTTGCTGTTTATCGCCTCTTTTTTCGTGAAAGACAAACGGACCGGTTCAGATTCCGATTCGTGAGCGGATCGGCGTTCTTCCCATAACAGAATGGCATGCCCCCGGCATGTCATTCACTCGCGCGCCCGTTCAAGTCCCGCCGATCAAAACAAAACGGCCGCCCGCAAGGGCGACCGTTTCGTTTTGGTGCGCGAGGGGGGACTTGAACCCCCACGTACGTAGTGTACACTAGAACCTGAATCTAGCGAGTCTACCAATTCCACCACTCGCGCGTATTTCGGGAGTGCTCGCGGCGGCTCCCGTTTGGTGCGGAAGATGGGACTCGAACCCACACGCCAAACGGTATACGCACCTCAAACGTACCTGTCTACCTATTCCAGCACTTCCGCATGGCTCCCTTTCGGGAAAGCTTCCTCATTATAGCAGAGAATCCGGGATTGTCAAGCGCTTTTTACAAATATGGCTTCTGAAATTTCTCGGAGGGCAGGACGTCGGCCAGACCGATCAGCAGGCTGCGCATCCTGCCGGTCCTGGGCTCCCGATAGGAACGCAGGCCCCCTGCGTAAGCGTGGGGCAGGGAGAAGACGGCTTTGGTGCCGTGGCCCTCCTCGGAGGTGATCACCAGACTTCCGCCGTGGGCCCTGGCGATCAGCTCCGCCACATGGAGGCCGATCCCGGCGCCCCGCCCGGTTTCCGTCAGGTCCGGCCCGCGGAGATAATCGGAAAAGAGGGTCTCCATCTTCTCCCGCGGGATGCCGCTGCCGTTGTCGGAGACCACCACCTGGAGGGTGTCCTCCGTCCGCTGCAGCTGGATGCGCACCTCCTGCCCCGCTTCGCAGTGCTTCAGACTGTTGGAAATCAGATTCAGCAGCAGCCGCTCGATGCGCTCGGAATCGCAGAGCGTGACGCAGGGCTCGGCGGGACCCTTGTAGCTGACGGCGACGTCCGGCAGGAGGGCCTGTACGCTGTCCGCCAGGTCGGCGCAGAGCTTGTCCAGGTCCACGGTCTCCCGATAGAGCTTCACCGTTCCCTCGGTGAGGCCGCTCAGCTCCCGCAGGTTTTCCCCCAGGCGGAGCATCTGAAACTGGCTGTGCCGCAGGATGCGCAGGTATTTTTCCAGGTCGGAACCGTCCGCCTGGGGCGTCTTTTCCAGCCTGGCGGCCATCAGGTCGGCGGCGGCGACGGCATTCTGCAGGGAGGCCAGGAAATAGCTGTTCAGCTGCTGATGGAGCCTCAGCTCGTCTTTTTCTCCGGCCACCGTACCGCCCCCTTTACCTGAAAAATCACTGGAAGTATAACATTATTCGACAAATCCGGCAAGCATATGCGTGTAAAATATTGCCTGATTGCCGGCAATTGCCGGGAATGCCGTTTCCCGCTTCCGCGCACTTGACAGGCGTGATATACTGAAATACACCCTGAAAGGAGGGAGGACCGTGGCTTCCAGGGAAAGGCGACCCATCGCCAGCAACAAGAAAGCCTATCACGACTATTTCGTGGAGGATAAATATGAAGCCGGGATCTCCCTGGCCGGAACGGAGGTCAAATCCATCCGTCAGGGCGGTGTGAACCTGAAGGACGCCTACTGCACCGTGACGAACGGGGAACTGCTGGTCCGGGGCTTGCGCATCAGCCCTTACGAGAAGGGGAACATCTTCAACAAGGACCCGCTGCGCACCCGCCGCCTGCTGATGCACAAGCGGGAGATCCGCCGCCTGGGCGCCAAGGTGGTGCAGGACGGCTACGCGCTGGTGCCCCTGGCCCTCTATTTCATCGGGCCCTATGTCAAGGTGGAGGTGGGCCTGTGCAAGGGCAAAAAGCTCCACGACAAGCGGGACGCGGAGGCCCAGCGCAGCGCAAAACGAGAGATCGACAGAGCAATGAAGGAGAGAAACGGAAATGGCTAAGAATCCCATCGTGACCATCGAAATGGAAAACGGCGACATCATCACCGCCGAGCTCTACCCGGAGATCGCGCCGCAGTCGGTTTACAACTTCATCCGCCTGGTGCAGGACGGGTTTTATGACGGGCTCATCTTCCACCGGGTCATCCCCGGCTTCATGATCCAGGGCGGCTGCCCCTTCGGCAAGGGCACCGGCGGCCCCGGCTGGCACATCAAGGGCGAATTCGCCGCCAACGGCTTTGAAAACGACCTGAAGCACACGCGGGGCGTCCTTTCCATGGCCCGCGCCTCCGCGCCCGATTCCGCTGGCAGCCAGTTCTTCATCATGCACGACGACGCGCCCCACCTGGACGGCAGCTATGCCGCCTTCGGCAAGGTGCTCACCGGCATGGAGGCGGTGGACCGCATCGCCGAGACCAAGACGGACATTTACAACGACCGCCCGGTGAAGAAGCAGGTCATGAAGAAGGTCACCGTGGACACCTTCGGCGAAACTTACCCCGACCCGGATAAGCTCTGAATCGTTGCATCGCGCATAGGCTCCTCGTAATACAGCCTCGCAGAGTTCGCGGCTCGCAAGCCGCGAAAAAAATCAAGTATTTTTCACGGGGACATGTGCCTCGGGAAAAATACCTCTCGCGGAGCGGACTGTGGGCCCCGCCAAGGGGCCTGCGGGGAGCGGAGCGCAGCCTTATCAAATCGAAGCCGCCGCTTCGATTTGAAGCGAGCCGGCAATCCTTTGCCGACTCGCCAGCATGGGGGCGTATTGGTTTCGACGGGGACGCAGAGGTTGGAATAGCGTGCGGATGCGCCCGGCATCCCAAAAACGGGCAATTATAAATCAAACAACAACGATTCTTACGAACTCGCGGCCGCCTAAG
>JAEEGK010020637.1_pt1 | contig 13992 bp, 6 predicted proteins | sample 8958771 | NCBI WGS metagenome assembly JAEEGK01 (sample SAMN16246547, study PRJNA631951) | gut metagenome | biome: gut microbiome; feature: rumen; material: SC-attached | host: Bos | place: Iran: Karaj | collected 2018-10 | reverse complement strand
GAGGTGGAGCCCGATAAAGAGCTGGCACTGGCCGCTCGGGAGCTTTGCTACCGTGTGGCTTTCAAAAATCTTCTGATAGAGTGATTTTCCCATGATTTTGTCTCTTTTTTTTGTTTGCGGTTTCTTCTAGAAACCGTTATTGCTTATTTGCGGTGCAAATATAGAAAAAGTCCCGCAGAATGATTGCGGGACTTCTTTCTTGAGGAATAAAATTTCGTTCTTTTTAGTACTGTTCAACCTGAGTGTCGAACTGGTATTTTTCGTGGTAGTAGCTGAGCATTTCGCTTGTGCTTGTAAAGGCTGCTGCGCGAATGGCGTTGCGAACTTCAGGATCGTTGCGGGACATTTCGATAATCTTTGCGTCTATGTCCTTGAACAGCAACTTGTTAGATGCCATTGCCACGTGATTCTGGTTGTAATCCAAGTGGTAGCTGCGTTCGAGCATCTGGAAAAGCTCGGACTGGCAGGCATTTTCAGGCGGATGCTTCTTGGCAACCGGCATGTAGCACTTGTTGATGTAATCCGTCTTGTAGGCGACGATCATTTCGTCGATGGCGGGAATGTTGTGGTCAGAATCGTGGCTAGCTACTTGAACTGTGGGTGTGACAACTCCGGAGCATCCGGAGAGAAGTGCCGCGGCGAGGGTTGCAAGAGCCAGAACTCTAAACTTCATTTGTTTTTATCCTTTTTTCTTTGTTGATTCCAAATCCCTAATTCCGTGTCAAAAATTATTTAAATGTTCGTTTTTTGGCGAGGCGTCGAATGTAACAAATAACTTACAACGGCTCCAAAAAAACGTTTAGAGAACACTTTTTAGGGCTCTTTGTGATTCGGGTCACTTTACTGTCTGCTGCCCATGGCATCTGCCGTTGGCTTGAACATGTAGAACCATTTAATCGGGTCAATTACTTTGTAATTAATATTACCGATGTGTTTGTTTCCGTTCTTGGAAACAAGGCCTGTTACTACGTGGGCGTGGGGCCCCGTGGTGTGTCCGGTAAGGCCCACTGTCGCAATGGGGTCGCCGGCCATGACTTCTTGCCCGTCGAGATAAAGAAGTTGATCGCAATGCATGAAAATCACGACGTCTTTTTGACGCACCAATCCGATTACAATGCCGCCTCGTTCATCCCTTGCTGTCCATGCCTTGGCGGCAAAAGGAGCGAGAATTCTTGCACCTTGGCGACTTGCTACATCGATACCGTTATGTTGTCTAAAATTCGCGGTGGCCGTTTCATGGTAGAATTCGGTCAGGTAGGCAACGCTGTCCGATACAATGGATGTCCAGTATTTCCAGGCGGCACCAATAGAGTCGGAAGCGGTGTTCCCGATGTAGTCCGGACGCGAGAACTTGATAACGGTTCCTTCGGGAGGAATGTTTAATTTGTTCTTTTCCCAGGCGTTTTTGGGGTAGCCGTTTTCTTCCAAAGTTACCGAGATGTACTTCTGCACCATTTTTTCGGTAGTGATCAATGCGCTGAATCGACCGATGGCGTAGCGACCGATGCGCTGCATGGATTCCTTTCCGTCAAAGGTGTATTCAAAGGAGGGGGCTACTGAAAGCTTGTCTCGCTCGTGAATGCGGTCGCGCATATTGGAAATGCTCGGGTCCGTCTTAGTTACAAAGAAAAACGGAAGCGCAATGGCGAGCAGAAGCAAAAGCGGGAAAATGGTCCTGAAAATCTTAGAAGTTCCGTCCAGCGGGTTCTTTTCCAGAATCGAAAATTTGTGGAGGTTCTCGATGATTTTTGCGAAGGCTTCGGGACTTTTTTTCCAATCGCATTTGCGGATTTCCTTAAAGAAGGAATGGCTCCGACGCACCGCCCTGTAGGCATGGTAGAATTTTTTCTTGTCGGGTTGTTGCGGAAAGAGCCAAAGCAGATTGGACTTGTTGAAGTGGGGGAGGTCTTCCAGGAACGCCGAAGCCTCATGGGCGCTTTCGCCGTCAATCACGATCAGTCTAGAAACGAGCTTTGCGTAATAGGCTTCCTGGTCGCTGATTTCTAGGGGGAGTACGGCTACGATTTGCGCAACGATTTTCTTGAGCTGTTGCAGGTTGTGGTACAGGTTTCTGAACTGGTCGTCGTTTTGGGGAAAACATCTTGTGCCGGTAATGGTCCAATTGTTTTCTCCGGTTTCGAGTTCATTCAGAATCTCTTGGGGAATCTTTTTTTCAAAAAGGTCGTCCGCAGAAACCGGGGCGTTGCCTTTGAGACTGTTTTTGCCTGAAAAATCAATCACTAAAAAACGTGCGCCGGCGTTTAACGCCTGCGCAAGGTTCTGCAAGGATCCAAGGGGAATCTCGGTTTCGCCCGGAAAAGCGAAGAACGTGATTCCGCCTTGCCTGTACAGGTCATTTAAGACCTTGTGCTGCATGCCTCTGGATTAGGCCTTCTGGGTGCCGCGGGGGTAGGTGAAACCTGCAGGCGGAGCTGCCACGAACTTGTCTACCTGGAGGTAGAGTTCTTCGGCGGTGGCGCTGGGGTTGAAGTAGATTTCCTGGTTGCGGTTCTGGGTGCGGCCCTTGAGGGGTTCGCTACGGCGAGAACGGCTCACGATGCCCAGCGGAAGCACTTCCAAAAGCGGAAGCAGGCCAAAGTAACGGAACAGGCTGAAGTTCTTCTGCCAAGTGGTGCGTTCGGCGAGAACGGCGAAGGTGCCTTCGAAAATGGACTTTGTCTGGAGCAGTTCGTCACTGGTCATGGTCACCAGTTCGTGATTGGTGGGGAAGTTGTTCACGAAGTTGACCATGTCGCCCTTGAGGTAGTTGGCGTCGCAGAGAAATACAAATTTCATTTTTTTTTACCTGTTATTGATTGTTGTTTCGGCACAAAATAGTTTTTTGACAACGGCTTGTCATTTTTTCAGATCCTCAAAAATCGACTTTTCGGAACCTTTTGTTCCGGTTGAATGTAAATTTTTTGTAAAATCGTGAAAGTTCGGATAAAGTGCAAAAAAATCGGTTTGAACTGCTGAAAATCCGTTTTTTCTGAAGGTGTTTTGTAACTCGTTGATTGACAATGAGTTACGTGACGTAACCTTTAAAATTTGCTTAAAAACGGCAATTTTTTGTATAGACAAATTTTACTTTTTATGGATTTTTTTCGAAAATGTGCGTTTTGTCACGCTTAAAAACGTTATATTTGACCTCGTTAAATCGCGCTCGGACTAGCGGGGGCGGTACGTTTTTTGTGAAAGCAAAAGGTGTAATTGGAAGAAGAAATTTATGGGAGATCATAAATGAAACGAAAAAATTGGTCTGTAGCTGCCCTATTGGCGTCAGTCAGTATTCTGGCATCTGTGGGTGTTGCTCAGGAGGAAAATAGTGCTCCTTCGGTTATGGGTATTCCGGGAGAATCCATCGACGAAGGCAAAAAGTTTGCTCCGATTAAACTGGACAAGTATGTTACCGATGAGGATAAGGCCGAAAAGATCAAGTGGTCCGTGTCCGGCAATAAGCAACTCAAGGTATCTATTTCTCCTGAACGCGTAGCAACTATTGAAATTCCGAATCAGTACTGGAACGGTTCTGAAGATATCACCTTTATTGCAACTGATTCCAAGGGCGCCACGGGTTCCGAAACGGTGAACTTTAACGTGGAATCCGTCAACAACCCGCCTGAAGTCAAGCAGATTTCTGATCAGACCATCGACGAAGGTAAGACCTTTGCTAAGATCAAGCTCGACGATTACGTGACCGACCCCGACCATCCGAAGAACCAGATTCTCTGGGAATTCGACATCTCTCCGATTGGTAAGGATCAGGCCGACGGCGACCTGAACGTGGAGATCGACCCGAACCGCGTCGCTTCCGTGATTATTCCTGACCCGAACTGGTACGGTTCCGCAAAGATCAAGTTTACGGCTACTGACGGTGAATATGCTAGTGCTTCTACGACCGCAAACTTCGTGGTGAAGCCCATTAATGACGCTCCGGTCGTGAAGAAGATTCCTGACCAGACCATCGAAGAAAAGAACGAATTCGAATCTATCAGCCTCACGGATTACGTGACCGACGTCGATGACGATGTCATGAAGCTGAAGTGGACAATCTCGGGCAACAAGGACCTGAAGTTCGACATCGACAAGTACGGTTCTGCCAATATCAAGATCCCGAACGAATTCTGGAATGGCACGGAAACTGTGACCTTCACGGCTACCGACCCTGCCGGTGCATCCGCCAAGACTACCGCTAAGTTCACCGTCAAGTCCGTGAACGATGCTCCTGAATTCATCAAGGAAGTCTCGGACCAGACCATCGAAGAAAAACAGGAATTCAAGCCGATTGAACTGGACAAGCTGGTTAAGGATCCCGACCATCCTTTCGAACAACTTAAGTGGACAGTTTCTGGCAACAAGGATCTTGCTGTAAACATTGCTGGCAAGACCGCTACCATCAAGATTCCGTCCAAGATGTGGAACGGTTCTGAATCTATCAAGTTCAAGGTCTGCGACCCGGCCGGCGCTTGCGCTGAATCCGAAAACAGCTTCACGGTGAACTCCGTGAACGATGTGCCGCAGCTCGTGAAGCAGATCCCGAACCAGACCATCGACGAAAAGAAGACCTTTGCCAAGGTCAAGCTCGATGAATTCGTAAAGGATGCTGACCACAAGAATTCTGAACTTTCTTGGGAAGCTGACGTAAAGCACCAGGGCAAGGAACCGCAGTCCGGTACTTTGTCTGTAAACATCGGTGACGACCACGTGGCATCCATCGAAATTCCGGATCCGAACTGGAATGGCTCTGCTGTGGTGACCTTCACGGTGTCTGACCCCGAAGGTGCAACCGCTAAGCAGCAGGTGACATATACTGTCAAGTCTATCAACGATATCCCTGTGTTCAAAAAGATCCCGGATCAGGCTATCGAAGAAAAGAACGAATTTGCATCTGTCATGCTTGATGACTACCTGTCCGATGCCGACCACGATCTCTCCCAGTTGAAGATCGACATCGCTGGTAACAAGGATGTCAAGGTTAACTTGAACAATAAGACCCGCGAAGTTTCTTTCAAGACCCCGAGCGAACTCTGGAACGGTTCTGAAACCATCACCTTTACTGCAACTGACCCCGAAGGCGGCAAGGCTTCTACTCAGATGAAGCTTTCCATCAAGTCCATTAACGACCCTCCGGTCATGAAGGATATCCCCGAACAGTCCATCAAGGAAAAGGGTTCTTTCAAGACTGTTGAACTTGACAAGTTTGTCGAAGATCTCGACCACGCTAAGGATAAGCTGAAGTGGACTGTTACCGGTAACCGCGAACTCAAGGTGTCTATCGATGGCGCCCGCGTGATGAAGGTGACTCCGCCCAGCCCGCAGTGGAACGGTTCTGAAACCCTCACCATCAAGGTGACTGACCCCGAAGGTGCTACTGACGAACGCTCTGTCGCTTACACTGTGGAATCTGTGAACGATGTTCCTGAATTCACGAAGCTGGTCGCTCCGCAGACCATCAAGGAAAAGGGCCAGTTCCAGCCGATCAAGCTTGGCGAAATGGTTCGCGACCTCGATAACAAGCTTTCTGACCTCCAGTTCACTGTTGATGTGAAGTCGACCTCTAAGGGTAACAAGGATGGCGACCTCGCTGTTGAAATTGACGCCCAGCATGTGGCAAACATCAAGATTCCGAGCAAGTTCTGGAATGGCGCCGCAGAAATCTCCTTCACGGTAACAGACCCCGAAGGTGCCAAGGCTACCTCCAAGGCTCTCTTCACGGTTGAATCTGTGAACGACGTGCCGGTGCTCAAGAAGATTCCGGATCAGATGATCGAAGAAAAGCATGAATTTGCTTCTATCAAGCTTGCCGATTATGCTTCTGACCCTGACCACGCCTTCAAGGATCTCAAGTGGACCGTTGCAGGCAACAAGCAGCTGAAGGTTGAAATTGCCAATGGTGTTGCTACCATCAAGATGCCGGCCAAGAACTGGAACGGTTCTGAAAAGGTGACCTTCACGGTGACAGACCCCGAAGGTGCTTCTGCCAAGTCTGACGCTGTGTTCACGGTGAAGTCTATTAACGACCCGCCGACCATGAAGGATATTGCTAGCCAGACCATCAAGGAAAAGGGCGAATTCAAGCCGATTGAACTCGACAAGTATGCTTCTGATGAAGACCACGAACAGTCTAAGCTCAAGTGGACCGTCTCTGGCAACAAGCAGCTCAAGGTTGTCATTGACCCGAAGCATGTGGCTACGGTTACGACTCCGAACAAGTACTGGAACGGTTCCGAAGACATTACCTTCACGGTGACCGACCCCGAAGGCGCCTCTGACAAGCGCACGGTGAAGTTTACGGTGGAATCCGTGAACGATATTCCGGAATTCGTGAAGCCCATCAAGGACCAGGCTATTCCTGAAAAGCGTGAATTTGCAATCATCAACCTGAACGACATCGTGAAGGATGCTGACCACAAGCTCGATCAGCTCTCCTGGAGCTTTGACGTGAAGCCGGCCAAGGGTGCTCCGAAGGGTTATACTCCGCAGCTCAAGGTGACGGTTGATGGTCAGCGTATGGCCAAGATTGTGATTCCGGACAAGTACTGGAACGGTTCTGAAGAAATCACCTTCAAGGTGGAAGATCCGGATGGCGGCAAGGCTCATTGCACTGCTACCTTCACCGTGCAGTCTGTGAACGATGCTCCGACCATCGGCAAGATTGATGACCAGAATGTCAAGGAAAAGGAAGGCTTCAAGTCCTTCAACCTGAAGCAGCTCATCAAGGATCCTGACCACGCTTACGGTCGCCTCAAGATCGAAGTGTCCGGCAACAAGGACCTCAAGGTTAACATTGACAACGACGGCAACGTTTCTATCAAGGCTCCGAGCCCGCTTTGGAACGGTTCCGAAAAGATCACCTTCACTGTGACCGACCCGGAAGGCGCTTCTGCCAAGGCTATGGCTACATACTCTGTGCAGTCTATCAACGACCCGCCGATCATGAAGGATATTGCTAACCAGACCATCAAGGAAAAGGGTAGCTTCAAGTCTATTGCTCTCGACAACTACGTGGAAGACCTCGACCATCCGAAGGCAAAGCTCAAGTGGAAGATCGAAGGTGCCAAGGAACTCAAGGTTGCCATGGACGCAAGCCACAATGTGTCTGTGATTCCGCCTAACCCGAACTGGCATGGTTCCGAAACGGTCAAGTTTACGGTAACCGACCCGGAAGGCGCTAGCGACAGCCGCTCCGTGACCTTCGCTGTTGAATCGGTGAACGACGCTCCGCAGTTTGTGCGTGAACTCAAGGACCAGTCCATCGACGAAAAGAAGCAGTTCCAGCAGATCAAGCTGGATGACCTGGTGAAGGATCCGGACCACAAGAATTCCGAACTCAAGTGGACCTTCGATGTGAAGGCCAAGTCCGCTGCTGCTCCTGCTGCCAAGGGCAAGAAGGGTGCAACTGCTGAACCGGCTAGCACCAAGCCTGGTCTGACTGTAAAGGTTGATAACAACCATGTTGCTACGATCGTGATTCCGAACAAGTACTGGAATGGTGCTGCCGACATTACCTTCACGGTAACTGACCCTGAAGGTGCAAAGGCCGCCAAGACCGCTCATTACGAAGTTCGCTCTATTAACGATTCGCCGGTTATCGCTGCTAATGCCCCGAAGGGTGAAACCATCCGTGAAAACGGCGTGTTCAAGACTATCGATCTTTCGAACCTTGCCTCTGACCCGGACCACAAGGCTGCCCAGCTCAAGTGGACTGTTTCTGGCAACAAGTTCCTGAAGGTGAATGTGCTCAAGGACAACACCGTGAAGGTGGCTGTGCCTGATGCTCAGTGGAATGGTAAGGAAACCGTGACCTTCACGGTGACCGACCCGGAAGGCGCTTCTGCCAACCACAAGATGCTCTTCGAAGTGACCCGCGTGAACGACGCTCCGGTTATTTCCAAGAAGATTCCTGACCAGAAGATCAAGGAAAAGGAACTCTTCAAGCAGATCAAGCTTGACGAATTCGTGAAGGATCCGGATAACAAGCCCAGCGAACTCAAGTGGACTGTTTCTGGTAACAAGCTGCTCAAGGCTGAAATTTCTCCGAGCCGCGTGCTTACGGTTTCTGCTCCGGATAAGAACTTCTGGTGCGCTCCGGAAACCATGGTCCTCATCGTGAAGGACCCGGATGGTGCTGAATCTTCTCAGACCGTGACCTTCGAAATCACCTCTGTGAACGACGCTCCGGTGCTCAAGAATATTCCTGACCAGAAGATCAAGGAAAAGGGTACGTTCAAGGAAATCGACCTGAACAAGTTCGTGAACGATCCTGACCACAAGCTCTCTGAACTCACTTGGTCCGTGAAGGTTGCCAAGGTGGGTGTTGCTCCTGCTCCGAAGCCGGCTAAGAAGCCTGCCAAGAAGGCTAAGGCTAAGGGCAAGAAGGGTGCTAAGGAAGAAAAGGCCGAAGAACCGGCCCCGGCTCCAGTGGATGAATTCCAGGTTGAAATCGACTCCAGGAACATTGCCCGCATCAAGATTGATAACAAGTACTGGAACGGTGAACGCAACGTGACCTTCACCGTGAAGGACCCGGAAGGTGCTTCTGATTCCAAGACGGTGAACTTCAAGGTTGAATCCGTGAACGACGCTCCGGAAATCAAGCAGATTCCTATCCAGAGTATCAAGGAAAAGGAACACTTCAAGCCTCTTGATCTTGCTCAGTTCATCTCTGACCCGGATCATCCGCTGTCTGCTTTGAAGATTGAAGTTGCTCCGACTCGTGCCCTGAAGGCTACTATCAACGCCAAGAAGGAACTCGTCGTTTCTACTCCGGACAAGTTCTGGAGCGGCTCTGAAAAGATCAAGATTGATATCCATGACCCGGAAGGCGCTCGCGTAAGCCAGCAGATTACTTACGAAGTGACTCCGGTGAACGATCCTCCGGTTGTGAAGCGTATCGCTGGCCAGAGAATCAAGGAAAAGGAACGCTTTGAAATCGTTGACCTCTCTAAGGCCGCTGAAGACCCGGATAACAAGCCCAATGAACTCCACTGGACTGTGACCGGCAACAAGGAACTTAAGGTCGACATCAAGGGTAGCCGTGCTCAGATTCTGACCCCGAACCCGAATTGGTATGGTAAGGAAACCCTCACCTTCACCGTGAAGGATATCGCTGGTGCTTCTGCTTCTACGCAGGCAACCTTCGAAGTGGTTCCGATGAACGATCCTCCGACCCTGAAGCCGGTGCAGCCGTTCGTAATCGAAGAAAAGAAGACGTTTGCTCCGTTCGACTTCAGCAAGGTTGTGAACGATCCGGATAACAAGCTCGAAGAACTTGTCTGGACTCTCGATAACGAAGTTCCCAGTGTCAAGGGCAAGAAGGGCCCGAAGAGCGGCCCGGCTGTGAAGCATGAAATCAACTTCTCCATTGACGAGAAGGGCGTGCTCCGTGCCGAAACTCCGAACCCGTACTGGAACGGTATGGAAGTTGTGACCGTGAACGTGTTTGACCCGGCTGGTGAAAAGGCTTCTATTCCTGTGAAGTTCACGGTGAAGCCCGTGAACGACCCGCCGATCGTGAAGGAAATTCCTGGCCAGGAAACCCTGCAGGGCTCTACCTTCAAGCCGATCAAGCTTGACAACTATGTATCTGACCCTGATCACAAGGTTAGCGAAATTCGTTGGGGCGTTTCTGGTGCCAAGAACCTCGCTGTGCAGATTAACGGCAACCGCGAAGCTATCGTGAAGCCGAAGAAACCGGATTGGTTCGGTGACGAAACCCTTATCTTTACTGCTAAGGACCCGGCAGGTGCATCTGACAAGGCTATGGTGAAGTTCGTGGTGAAGCATGTGAATGCAGCTCCGATTATGCGTGACATTCCAGATTTCACCATCAAGGAAGATGACAACAACGGTGTGGTTGCCGTGATCAAGCTGGATCAGTTTGCTCGCGATAAGGATCACCGCTTCGACGAACTCAAGTGGAGCTTCACTGGCAACAAGTACCTGACGGTCAAGTATGACAAGTACAAGAAGACTGCTACGGTTGCTCAGCCCCATGAAAACTGGAACGGCAAGCCGGAACGCATCACCTTCACGGTGACCGACCCGGATGGCGCCAAGGCTTCTAAGACCGCACTCTTCACTGTGATTGCCGTGAACGATGCACCTGTGGCCAATGCCCAGACCTATATGACTCAGGAAGGCGAAGAACTTAAGGTTAACGCTGCCGAAGGTCTGATGTCCGGTGTGATTGACCCCGATGGTGAAAAGCCGGTGTCTGTGCAGCTCGTGCAGAAGCCGCGCAACGGTAAGATCAACTTGAACGAACGCGACGGCTCCTTCACCTACATGCCGAATAAGGGCTTCTCTGGCCTTGATGAATTCAGCTTCAAGGTTCGTGACCCGGCTGGCCTTGCTTCTCAGGTGACCACTGCCGAAGTTAACGTGTCCTTCAAGATGAAGGATCTCCGCGGTAACGATAAGAAGGCTGAACCGAAGAAGGAAGAACCTAAGGCTGAAGAACCGAAGGAAGACGCCCCGGCAAAGGGTAAGAAGAAGAAACGCGCTAAGCGCCGCTAATCTCTTCCAAGAATCTGAATAAAAAATCCCGCCAATCGGCGGGATTTTTCTCTTATGGAGAGTTGAGAAGTAGGGCTAGCCGGGTAGCCGGTTCCCTTATATTTTTGCGATGAATACGTTTAAGGTCAGGCCGCCGTGGCTTGTGACGATGCGCTTTGCTTCTGGGTTGTGGTCGGGCGAAAGGCCGGGGCTCTCCCGAAGCAAGTTTGCTGTGCAGGTGTATTTGGAGTTGGGCTCGTCTTTAGGCGCAAGGATTGCGACGGTAAGGGGCTTCTCGGCGGCTTTGAGGGGGTGGGCGAGCTCGGCGAGTCGGCGCCCAATGCGAGTGTAAAGCTTGGGGGCGTCAAAGTCGAGACGCTTGCCGTAGGGCGGGTTCAGCACGATAATGGGGGAGGCCTCGCCCAGGCTAGCGTCGGCAGAGCATGAACTCAGAATTTCTTGGGCGCTGTAGCTGAAGAAATCCTTGAGCTCGGGCGCGATAGGTGCCGGGGCGATGCTTGCGAGGGGACTGCATTCGATGTTGTGCTTGATGATTTCGACAGCCTTGGGCGAAATGTCACTTGTGATGATTCTGGTGGTGGATTGCTCTGCCCCATTGGAGCTCGCAGTGACATTTTTTGTGATGAAGTTCCAGGTAGCTTCTTTAAAGGCGGGCTGGTGTTTAAGGGAAAAGTCTCTGCAAATTCCAGGAATGAGTTTGTTTGTAATGTAGGCGGCTTCGAGGCTGAAGGTTCCGCTGCCGGCCATGAGGTCCAGTAGACAATAAGAAGTAGAGGGGGTACAGTTAGTTGCTTCGAAGAGCATTGCAGCGGCAATGGTTTCTTTGAGCGGGGCGTCATTGACGAATCGTTCATGACCGCGCTTGTAGAGTTCTTCGCCGGCAAGGTCCAGCCAAATGGTGCATCGGTCATCGATAAGGGAGACATAGATGTTTTGCGGCGGGGTGTTAGGGGCGGAGCCCCTAGGAGAGAGGGTAGCGGAAGCCGTGCTGGCTGGAGCGAGGGGGAGACTTCCCCCTATTATTTTGTACAAACGTTCGGCAACGGCGTCGCTGTGGTACAGGCGCGAATGCTTGCAACTTACGTGAATGGATACGGGACCACCGGACAAGAATAGTTCCCAGGGAACTTCGGCGGCTTTCTTTTCGAGATCGCGGAAATTTTCTGCTTTGAAATCGGCGATATGCATTGAAATGCGGTTTGCGATTCGGCTGAGGGCAACAATTTTCCAGGCCTCTGAAATTTTGGCAGAGAATTCAACCTTGCCGTCTCCGGCAATATCAATCGCGAAAGGCTCCGAAGCTTGTTCGGAATTAGTGAACTGGCGCCTTATGTAGGCAATCTCATTGACGAGAGTCTGTTCAAAACCGAGCGGAACAACCGCCAAAAAACGGTGTCGTTTTCCGATAACTTGCCGTTTGAGCCTTTTTTCGGTTAATTCTTGCATACCGGTGCAAAGTTAGCTTATTTTGGGTCTTTAACAGAGCAAGCTCAGTTGCCGCGGCTCTCGCCTTATGCTATATGGCGCCTAAAAGGCGCATATTGCACGGTTCGGCCATGTCAAACTGAGCAAGCTCAGTTGCCGCGGCTCTCGCCTTATGCTATATTTTCCGGCAAATTGCATTTTTGCCTGGGTCCTGTGACCAGATTCGCCAATTCCACTGGTGCAAGAGCAGGGAAACTCGGACAAAAACATGTAATGAAACAGGTCACCACGGTGGTGACCGCAAAAAACAACAAAAAAGGAATGGCTATAATGGCTACTATCACTAAAGAAAAGGCTGCAGAAATCACCGCTAAGTTCGGAGCAAACGAAAAGGACACCGGTAACGTCCGCGTTCAGATCGCTCTCCTCACCGAGAAGATCAAGAACCTCACCGAACATGCAAAGACCCACAAGAAGGACTTCCACTCCCTGCGCGGTCTGTCCATGATGGTTTCTAAGCGCAAGAACCTCCTCAAGTACTACGGCGAAAAGGACATTGTCGCCCAGCGTGCCTTGATCAAGGAACTCGGTCTGCGCGGCTAATTCTTCAGACTGGAGAAATTTATGTCTATTGACGCATACCATCAAAAATACGGCAAGATGCTCGACCCGAAGGAAGTGTCCGTAACGCTTCCCGATGGCCGCGTCATCACGTTTGAAACGGGCCGTATTGCCAAGCAGGCACGTGGTGCTGCAGTCGCCAAGATGGGCGATGCATTCGTGCTTTCCACTGTCTGCTACGGCGAAGAAAAAGAAGGTGATTTCTTCCCCCTCACTGTGGAATATCGCGAAAAGGCCTACGCTGCTGGTCGCCTCCCGGGTGGCTACAGCAAGCGTGAAGCTGGTCGTCCCTCTGACGAAGAAACTCTTTCTGCCCGTATCATTGACCGCCCGATTCGCCCGATGTTCCCCGAGAACTTCACGCGCGAAGTCCAGGTAATTGTGCAGGTTCTTTCTGCTGACCGCAAGTTTGCACCGGATGTGCTCGGCGTGTCCGCAGCATCCCTCTCTATCGGTCTTTCTGAACTGCCCTTCGAACAGCAGGTTGCCGCCGTACGCGTGGCCGTGGTCGATGGTCAGAACATCGTGATGCCCACCTACGAACAGATGGCCTGCGCCGATCTGGACCTGGTGGTCGCCGGTACCGAAGATTCCGTCTGCATGGTGGAAGGCGGTGCCTACGAAGTGTCCGAAGACACGATGATCAACGCAATTCTCGCCGGCCACGAAGCTATCAAGGCCATGTGCAAGGCCCAACAGGAACTGGTGGACCGCTGCGCTAAGCCGAAGATGGAACTCAAGCCGCAGCACGTTGGCGAAGCTCACGACAAACTCGTCGCTACCGTGAAGGAAGTTGTCTGGGACGAACTGAACAAGGACGTCCACTCCAACATGGTGAAGACCGACTTCTATCCGGCTATGGCAGACCTCTGCGCCAAGATGCTCGAAGATGAACGCATTCTCGCTATCGTCGGCAAGGACGAAGAACAGGATGCCGCTCTCGTTGCCGATGCAAAGGCAATCTTCAGCGACTATGAACGCACTGCCATGCGCGAAATGATCTTGAACGAAGACGTGCGTCTCGATGGTCGTCTGACCACCGAAGTCCGTCCGATCGAAATCGAACTCGGCGTTCTCCCGAGCGCCCACGGTTCCGCAATCTTCCAGCGTGGTGAAACCCAGGGTCTCGTGGTCTGCACGCTCGGCTCCAAGGCCGACGAACAGCGCTACGAAAGCTTGCAGGGCGAAGGCTCCAAGAGCTACATGCTGCATTACAACTTCCCGCCGTACAGCGTGGGTGAATGCAAGCGTCTCGGCATGAGCCGTCGCGAAATCGGTCACGGTCACCTCGCCGAACGTTCTCTCGCTGCAGTTCTTCCGCTGCCGGAAGACTTCCCGTACACCATCCGCGTGGTTTCCGAAATTCAGGAATCCAACGGTTCTTCTTCCATGGCCTCTGTTTGCGGTGGCTGCCTCAGCTTGATGGAC
>JAEEGK010020634.1_pt1 | contig 13993 bp, 10 predicted proteins | sample 8958771 | NCBI WGS metagenome assembly JAEEGK01 (sample SAMN16246547, study PRJNA631951) | gut metagenome | biome: gut microbiome; feature: rumen; material: SC-attached | host: Bos | place: Iran: Karaj | collected 2018-10 | reverse complement strand
CAATCCCCAATCCCCAATCCCCAATCCCCAATCCCCATTATTAAAATTAATTTTATATTTATATTAATAAACAATAATAATAATTTTACTTTTTATAACAATTAATTTTTTACTTTATTTATAAAAATAATTTTTTTTTAAAATTTACAAACTTTATAATTAAAATATTGATTTATAAAAGAAAAAAAAAAATTAAATTTTTTCATTTTGTATAGAATAATTCTTTTATTTCATCAATTTTATCAGTAACATTATTTGAATTATCTAAAGAAAGATCCATAATATATTCTTTTAAAGGTTCTGTATATTTTTGTTGAATATAAATTTGAACTTCTTCTATTTTTTTATCTAATATATTAGTAAATATTTCTTTTATTTTTTCATTATTTAATTTATTTTGCATTTTTTTTAGATTTTTATTTGAATCTTTTGAAATTATTTTTGAAGAATAAAAATGTTTCTGAGTATTATAACTCCCTAATAATTTACATTCATTATTTTTTTTCTTTAATTGATTATTATCATTTTTTGAATAACTATTAATACTATTTTTATTTGTTTTATTATTATTTTTTTCAGAAATTTTATTAATATCAAATATAGATTCAGTATTAAAAATAAATTTACATGAATTAGTTTTTGTTATTGAATTAAGCATTTGATTAGATGATTTATTTGATGAATTTAATGTATTATTTCGAACAAGTTTTTCAACAGATTTTAATTTACTTTTAATTTCGTTAATTTGAGAGTTAAATCTGTTTAAGGTTAATTTCATTAAACTATTATTAATTTCATTTGAATTATTAATTTTCTTTTTTGATTTAATTGTTGATCTATTTGATTCTGAACTTAATAATAAAGGATTTATATTATTAAAAGTTGGACAAGAGGATTGATTTGAATAAATATCTTTAATATTTTCTTGAGAATAAGTTCTGATTTTAAATTTTTCAGGTATAATTAAATCAAATATTGTATTAATTTTTTCAGTTAATTGAGTAATTTCATCATTATTAATAGTATTTAAATATAAATTATTATCTTTTTTATTCATATTGATTTGGGATTCATTATTTAAAATATTATTTGTTTTTGAACTTATTACATTTTTTTTATTTTTATCTTTAACTATTTTTTTATATATATCATTATATTGATAAATATTGAAATTACTATTAAAATCTCTTTCAGTTGAAACTTCAGTACTATTTTTAGAATCTGAATATTGACAATTTTTTTCATGTTCTTTTATATCTTCAATAGATAATTCTTTTTTACAACCCAAAGGATTATTTTTACAATAAAAGTGTAATGATGAAATTAATTTGTGAAAATTAGATGAACTAGGTTTTATATTATACTTAATATTATTATTTAGTGATATATTTTCTTTATTTTGAAAAAAAGAATCAAATGGACATTCTTTATTTGTATCTATATAATTAATAATACATTTTTTGCAAAAAGTTTGATTGCAACATAAACAATCATATGGATCATTTAAAATATTCATACAAATTTTACATTGAAGAAAATTTGTTAATAAGTTGATCATCCAATCTTTATTTTGATTTATTATTATACGATTAAAATTTACTTTCATTTTAATTTAATATTTTTTCAAAAATTAATTATAAAATGTATTATATTGATGATTTTTTTATATTGATTAAAAAATTTTAAAATTTGATTTTTAATATGATTTATTTTCTTATTTTTAAAAATATTATTTATTTTTACTATTTTAAAATAATTTTTAAATTAAGAATAATAAAGATTTTTTCTATTAATCCTTATATAATAGTAATTTTAGTATTTAGTTTAATATTATTTATATTTTACCAGTTTTTATATTATTTATATATTCTATATTATTTAGATTTTTTTATCCTATTTTTAATAGAAGAAAAAATCTTTATCATATTTAATAAAATTTTTCCTTTTTTTATATCTATTATTTCTTATTTCAATATATTTAATATTCATTTATTATAATATTACTTTCATCATTTTTTGTTTTACTCTCTATAATTAGAATATTCTATTTAAATAAACAATATTAAATTTATATAAAAGAAATTAAAAAATGAGTTCTTTTATAGTCGAAGTAGTTTTAAATGATACAAAAGTATTTGAATTATATTTAAACAAATTATAGGCCGAAGAAATTCAAAAATATACAATTGATGAAAAAATAATTGATAATGGAAATAAAATAGATTTTTTAATAAAAAATGGTGACGAAAAACAAAAATTTTATATAATAAATAATTTTTATAAAATATTCAATAATTATAAAAATGAAAAACATTTAGATTCAATTTCTCAATGTGTGAAAATGGGAATAGATTGGTGTAAAAAAGTAAGGAATGAAGAAACATATTCAACATTTTTAAAAAGCATTTTTGAATTGATAAAAAACATATTTAATGAAAAAATTGAAATGAATGGAAAGATAAGTGCAATTTATGAAAATATAATAATTTTTATTTTTACTGCAATTCCAGAAGAAGATGATAAAAATGCTTCAATTTTAATAGAAACTTTAAATAATATAATTAATTTAAAAATTCAATTAAAAAAATTTTCAAATGAATTTATTGATTTTACAACAGGTTTAGGAAAATTTGGGCAACATGTTATAAAAAGAAAATATTGCATTTATTTATCAATTTGTATTTTAAGATTAAATAATATTTATAATGAAGATATATTTAAAAGAATAATATTACTATCAGAAGATGTTGAAAGATTAGTAAAATATGAATGTGCTTTTCAATTAAGATATCTTTATGAATCAATTCAAAAATTTTATACTGATACATCAACTAAATATCAAAAATTAAAAACAATAAATGATATTTATAAAATTTATTTAGAAGATATGGAAATTTCTCTTAGGAGTATTGTTATTGAAAGTATTTTATATAGTATAGGTGATGAAATTATTAAAAATGGTGAATTAATTGATGAAACGAATAAACATATAAAAATAATTTTTAATCAAGATGATACATATTTAATTGATGAAGATTATCAATATTTAATTTATATATTTACTGCTTTAACCAATTATTTGATAAAAATTGAAATAAATGATAAGAAATTATACGAAAATTTTAATATATTTTTAAATAACTTTATTTTTGTAAAAAGAAAAAAAGTTTTTGATTATTCATTTCTTTTTGAAATTTTTGATAAAGTTGTAATAGTAATAAAAAAATATAAAGATAATGAATTATTATTTAAATTATTTAATCATATTTATACTCAAAGTTTATTTCCACCTGAAATGGATGATACTTTAGGGATTACTACAAATTCATTTTATAGTGTTCAAAGTGATTATAATGAAGAAAATAAATTTAGAAAAACATTTATAAATTTAAAAAATGTATATAAAAAATTATTTTATGATAATTTATCTATTATATTAAAAGAATTAAATAATGATATTTTGTCTAAAAGTATTCTTGAAAATATTTTTCCTTTTATTTGTGCTGCTTCTGATGATTGTAATAAAAAAAACAGTAAAAGTATTAAAAAATTTAATGAAAAAACTTTAGTTAAAGAATATAGTATAAAAAATGAAATGAGAGAAGTTGTTTTAAAAATTGATGAGATTTTTAATGTACTTATTAAAATTGATTCTGTGAATTTTTTTTATAATTTTTACCTTAATTTTGAATGTTTTAATAAAGTTTTAAAAAATTTTATAAATGATGATCAAACAAATAAATACTATGATTTAATTAATAAAGTTTTAAAAACATTAGGAATTACAATTGAATTTCTTTATAAAAAATTTTATGATAATAAATATGAACAATATGATAACTTTATAACAGAAATTTATAATTTTGGTAAACAATATTTATCTGCTGAAATTTCATCATATAAAATTAATTCTGAAGTAGTAAAATTATTTGCAATAATAGTAAAATATTGGATAAAGAGAGATGAAATAATAAATTTTTTAAATAAAGAATATTGTCAAAATACTTCATTTTTTTATAGAAGAATTTATTTACTTTTTGCTGAAAATTGTTATAATATCCTTTCAATTGACTTTATTAAAAAACTTAAAATATATGAAAATTTATTAGACTTAAAAGATTTAGATTCAGTTGATATTATAAGAAATCAAATAGATATTTTATTAAAAAAACCAATTAATGAAACAAAAGAATTAGAAAAGAAAATAATTGAAAATGAAATATTTGAAAAAGAAAGTAAAATTTTAGAAGAAAAGAGAAAAGATGATAACTTTTTAAAATCAATTGGAAGAAATAAAAAAAATAAAGCAAAAAGAATATTAAATAATTCTTTATTAACAGTTCCAAATTCAGAAAAAAGAAAAAAACATTATATTGATAAAAAAGGTTCAATGAAATGTAAAAGAAGAGAAAGTGCAAATGTACCACCAATAGAAATAATTACAACTTTTACTTCATCTCCTAAAATGATTGAAAGAAAAACTACTTTAGATAAATTATCTCCAAATAAATAAAAATTAAATAATAATATAAAATATAAATTTTGATGTTATTTTAATAATTAAAAAAAATTATTTTTCTATATAAATTTTACATTATATTTAATTATCATTTATTTACAAAAAAAAGAATTACTTTTCTTCATTTCTTTTTTCTCAATTGATGATTTTAATAATGATATTTTTTCCTCTAATTCTTTTCTTTTATCTAATATTTTTTTTTCTTCATCTAAAATATTTAAATGACATGAATTATTTATTATTTTCCTAGATAAAGATTTTTGATGAATTAATTGATTAAGTGATTTATGAGTCTCATTTTCAACTTTAGGTTGTGAAAAACTTTTTACACGATTTAATTTAAATAATTCATTTTTATTCCTGAATTTATTCTTTAAAAAGAAATTACTAGTTGTTAATGGATTAACATAAATTTTTTTATTTAATTTATTTTTTAATTTCAAATTTTGTAATCTTTCCACATATTCATTTTCTTTTTTACTTAATTCCTCATAATCTTTTTTTAATTTATCAACTTCAAACTTTGCTTCATTTAATGAATTTATTTCAATTTCTAAATTTTTATTTTTTTCATTAATATTATTATTTCTCCTTGTTGTTAGTGAATTTTCTCTTCTTTTTTGAACAATTTCATATAATCTTTGTTTATTTAATTGTTGTTTTAAATTATTTTCTATTTTTTCTTTTTGATTTTCTGTTTTTGAATTTTGATAATTTAAATGTTTTTGTTCCCTTATATTAATTAATGAACTTTTAACTCTATATAATTCTAACATATGTTCTGCTTGAATTGCTTCTTTTTTTTCTTTTATTTTATTTTCTTTATCTTGCTTTATTTTAATTAATAATTTTTTTAAATCTTGTTTATCTTTTATTATTTTTTCAATTTCTTCTATTTTGCTATTTTTATTTTCCATTTGTTTATTTAATTCTTCTTCTTGTCTTTTTAAATTTGTTAACCTAGTTTTCATAATATCACATTTTTTTCTATAATAAATTTGTTCTTTATTTATTTCTTGTGTTATTTTTGAAATCATTGCAATATCATTGTTTATATTATTTGAAGTATTATTATTTTTAATTTTTTGTGGTGATTTTATTGTATTATTATTTATTGAAAGTGTTGATTTATTTGTTTTTTGAACAAAATTACCATATTTATTAATTGTAATAAATTTTTTCTCAGGAACTAATTTTTTATTTTCTGAGTTTTTATGATTATTGTGAATATTTTTATTATTATCATTCTTATTTTTATTTATTGAATTTGATGAATTTTTATTTATTTGATGTTCCTCACTAGTTACTGTTGAACTTGATGGTGTTTTTAGATTTATTATTTTTTCTTGTAGTTCTATTGGAAGTTTTTCTATTAAAGGTTTTTTTTCAAAAATTGATTCCACAAATAATTTAACAATTTTTTCTTTTCCAATCATTTTTTTAAAAATAATTTTTTATATTATTAATAAATAAAGTAAAAACTTCACTTCAAAATTAAATCATTAAATTACGTAATAATAAATTAAATGATAAAAGGTCTAAATATAAATATATGTAAAATTCCTATTATTTTAATAATCATTGAAATTATAAAAGCTGAACAAAAAATTTCAAAAAGAAATTATTTTTCATTAAGAAATTATAAAGGCTTAAAAAATAAAAAGATGAGAAAAACAAATGAAATAAATTGTAATAATATAGATAATTGTATAAAATGTAATTCTCCAAATTATAATTGTATTTACGAAAATGGGATTTGTAAATACTCGAATTCAAATGATAATTGGTATATTAAATTAAATTCATGTAAGAATGAATCAAATTATACATTAATTTCAGAAAAGTATTGTGGAAAATTTCATAGAGAAAAAAATAATATTAAATTAATAGATTCTGATTTAGTTGGAAATAATAATGAGTTTGAAATATTTTGTTATTGGGATATTTTAAAAGAAAATTTTAAAAAAATTGAAATTAAAATTCAAAATAATGATAATAATTCTAAATTAGGATATCTTATTTATGATGAAAATAAAGAAAAATTTATTGAAATTAATTACCGAAAAACAATAAAAAAAAAATATTTTTCTATTGACAAAATAACAATATATTATTATAATTCATATTTACCAACAAAAAATCCATTTAATATAAATATTAAAATTAATAATTCAATAACTTTCAATCAAATAATTCTTTATCTTTTAATTGCATTTGGCTCAATATTCATAATTATTTTTTTATTTATCATTATTTCTTTCAGTAAAAAGATTTCAATTAAAAATAAAAATCAAAATATAAAAAGTTCAATTAATGCAGGTCAATTTAAAACTATTTTATATTCACAAAATATATCTATATTTAATAAAAGTTGTCCAATTTGTCTGGAAGAATTTAAAATTAATAAAGTAATTGTGATTTTGAAATGTAATCATGGATATCATATAAATTGTATTAAAAGTTGGATTGATAAAAATAGTACAACAAATATTTTTTGCCCAATTTGTCTTCATAAATTCAATCAATTTGAACATCAAAAAGAAAATTATCATTTAAATATAAGGAATAGTCATATTCAAATTTTAAATTCTCATAATAATGATTCAAGTTAATTTTCTTATTTTATTTCATTATAATTTAATAAACAACACATGAAACAATTATTTTAAAATATGATATATTAGATATATTTAATATTAAAATATATGATATATTATAAGGTATATATTAAATAAATAATTTTTTAATAAATTATATAATATAATTAAAATTTAAAAATTAATTTAAAAAAAATGGAAATCAATAATCAAACAATAAATAATAATATGAAAAATTCAACTCAAATAAATAATCAACAAGAAATGAATATTTTAGTTCAATCAGATAATGAAAATGAAATACAATATAAACCAAACCCAATTATAGAAAGTAATGCAGAAAGAATACAAGAATTATTAGAAAGCAAAAGATTTATAAATACAATGAGGTCAATTCAAGATTCAAATATTTTAAATTATGAAGAAATAAAATTACTTCCATCTCTATTTTTAGATATGCAAGAAGCTCTAAAAAAATCTAATGAAAATGTTTTAGAATTAAGAGATACTATAAAAGAAAAAATAATTTTGGAAAAAAAATTAAAAAGTAAAATAAAAGAATATGAAAAAGAAATTAAATCATTAAGAGAGAGTTGTTATAGACATAAAGGAAAAGAAAATGAATATAAACAACAATATGAAAAATTAAAATTAGAAAATATGAATTTAGCACAAAATTTTGATTTTTCAAATAATTTACAAAAAAAATGTGAAAAATTAATTTTTGAAAACAATAATTTAAAAAAAGATAATGAAGAATTAATATCTAAAATTGATAATTATGAAAATTATATTAATTCATTAAATAAAATAAAAGGTGATTTAGAACAAAAAAACAAAAAATATAAAAATGCTCATGGAATTCTTCAAAATGAAATTAATAGTATTGAAGAACATTTAAAAGATATTAAAGTTTTTCAATCTCAAATTAAAAAAATGCAATCAGAAACTAATAAAATGAAAAGTATAATTGATAATTTGGAAAAGGAAAAAAAATATTTAAAGGATGAAAATATAAAATATTTATCAACAATAAAATCTCTTAAAACTGAATTAAAATCTCAATTATCTGAAAAAATTTCTATTGTAAATGAATTAAATTCACTAAAAATGAAACAAAATCCTATTTATTATGAAAGTTAACTTTTTGATAAATACATAAATATTATAATTGTATTTTATTTTTTTTATATATTTAAAATTATAATTAAAAATTAGATTTTTTAAACAAATTTAATAAATAAAAAAAATTGTTGAATATGTTAAATGAAAAATATTTATCTATGTTTTTAACAAATAAAAATTCATCAGCTAATCAAACTTTTAAAGATATTCAATTAGAAGAAAAACCTTTATTTAATGATTTAAAAAAATACTTTTTTCATAAAAAAAAAACATATCATTTAAAACAAAGGAAAAAATCATTAGATGTTAATGAAGAAAAATTACAAAAATTTTTAACAAGGCAAGATATATTTTCAAATAAAATAAAAAAAAATGTTGAAAAAATGAGAATAGATAAATTTAATAAAGATACAAACTTTCAAAATTATAAACAAGAAAAAAAATCTTTAAATGAGATAATAAATCATTTATATTATAAAGGAATAAATAAGAAACAAATGACAAAATCACAATTATTAAAAAAGTTTAATACAAGTCTTAATTGTATAAAAAATAAAAATTTGGAATCAGAAAGATTAGTTAATAATATGAAAAATAAAATGTGTGAAAAAATTTTCAATGTTTTAGATTCTGATAAAGATGGTTATATTTCTCCTCTTTCAATTCAAAAATCAAAAAAAGATATTCCAAATCATATGATGAAACTTTTATTACCAATTTTTAATAAATTTAATAAAGAAAATATGACTTTATCAAAAGAAGAATTTATTCCTTTATTATATTATGTTTATGATAATTTAGATTTTGATGAGAAAAAAAATTTTGTAAGGGAATATGGTGATAATAGTAGATTAAGAGAATTGATTAAATTTAATGAAGATGAAAGTTATTCAAGAAATTGTTATTTTAATCCTAAAATTAATTTAAAATCAAAAAGTATTTGTAATTTAAGAAAATATAGACCAAAATCAGTGAATAACTCAATTAATGAAGTAGAATATAATAAAAAAATCACTATTATAAAATGAAGAATAATTTTAGAAAATAACAATAATTTTGAAATGGTGTTCATTTCTTAATTGTATAATTATATATATTTAAAATTAATTTTTAAATTTACTTTTTTGATAATAATTAATTAAATTTGATTTTTTATTATTTAAATATAAAAAATTTATTAATTAATTTAAATATATAATAAAACTATTTTTTGATAATAATTATTTATTTATTATTGAATAAAGAATTAAATAATTAATAAATTATTATTTCCAAATTAGTTTCTAGAAAGATACTATAAATTTTAATATGAAAAATCAAAAAATCTATTAAAAAGCATAATAAAAAAAGAAGAAAAGCAAAAAAAAACTTAAAAAGATTTCTATAAATATTAAAATTTAATCAAAAGATATTATTAACATAATATTTATTTTTTCTAACTTTTATCAAAAGTAATGTTTAAAGCCTTTTCAATTTTTTCAACTAATTTTGTATTATAAGATCCTTTACAATTCTCTAAATTTCTAATAGCTAAAACATTTTCTTCTATTAAATTAGCTAATTCTTCTTGAGATAAATTTTTTTCATTTCTAATTTTTTGAACTTGATTTGCAATTTCTTTTGGGATTTTTGATTTTGAAAATTGATCAAAATAAGATTGGGGTAACATTCCTACATATTTTTCAAATTTAGCATCTAATAGTTTTTGCTCTTTTGTATTTCCTTTATTATATTTTTTTCTTGCTTGTTTCATATTTTAATTGAATTTCTTAGTGATTTATTTATATATGGTGATAATTATTTTTTTTTCCTTAAATTATATATAAAAATTATGATGTTACAAGACTTTTAATAACTATTTTTATTTCATAATATTTAATGAATTAAGTAATCATTTTGAAAAAAAAATTTTTATTCTGATTTTCTTTAAAATTTTTAGTTTTCTTAAATTTTGTTCATATTATAAAAAAGTTTGATGTATTTAAATTAATTTTTGATTGGATTTAAAATATTAATAATTCAATTTAAAATATAATTTATAATTTTTATTAACATTATTTTATTTAGATGATTAGGTTGAAAGTGGATTATTTCATTTTATTCTAAATTCTATGGGAAAAAAATCATTTAAAAATTTCTCATTTTCAAATTTTTTTTAAATTATTTTCATCTAATAAAATATAATTAATGATTTTTATTATTATAAAATAATAAAATATTTAATAAAAAAAATAAAATGTCAATAATGTCAATGTCTTCATCATCAGTAAAAAGTAATATTCCAATCACAAAACAAAAAATAAGTTCAGATAATTTATTTAAATTTTCTCCAAATGATGAATATATTGCAATATCAAACAATTTTAAACTATCAATATACTCAACATTAGAATTAAAATCTCATAATCCATTATTTAAATACCAATTTAAAGACATAATAAGTAGTTTTGATTTTTCTCCTTTTTCAAATTATATTTTAATAGCATTAAATGAAAGAAATATATGTTATATAAAATCATTAAATAAAAAAGGAAATAACTTTACTAATAGAATAGATGAAGGATTATTTGGTTTATCAAATGCAATTTTTTCTCCTTTAAATATAGATAAAAATCATCTTGATATATTAGTTTTTTCTGGTAATAGTCTTAGAATATCAATTTGGTCTCTTGATATAAATTTAAAAAATGAAAGAACAACAATTTCAGATTCTTTTCTTATAAATCCAAAATTTAACGATAAAAGAGGATATGATTTTCAAAATAATTTAATGTGTTTAGCAGAATTTAGAAATTCAAAAAATTCAAATTATCATGATTGTATAGGAGTTTTTGATATTAAAGATTGGAGTGTTATTAATGATTTTCAAATATCTACTATTGACTTACAAAAAATTGAATGGGCACATGATAGTGAAAATATTATAATTTCTGATTCAAGTTTACTTTGTCAAATTTTTATTTATAATTCACATTCTGGTGATTGTGTTTATTTAATGAAACCTTATGAAGATGTTATGGACAATAATATAATTAATCAAAGTGGAATTTTTGATTTTAAAAAAAATAATAATATAATTTCTATTTCTTGTTTTGATGGGTCTAATTATATTTACAAAGATTTTCATTTTCTTGATTCTTTTGATTTTTGCGAATTTATTATTGATGAAAATGTTACTATTATTAAAGAAGATGAAACATATGGTGATAAAGGAGAAAATATTAGTCATTTTAAAAAATATAAAGCTCCTTTTAAAATTGAGAAATTTAAAAATTTTGTAAATAATGAAAAAGATTTTTCACAACAAATTGAATTTAGTTATAATAATAAATTTTTAGCTTTAGTTAAAAATAAAGATGATATTAAAAATGTTTTATGGGTTATAAATTTAGTTGAATTGTCCTTAAATACAATAATAATTTTTAAAAATACTATAAATAAAATTAAATGGCATACTAATTCAAATAATCTTTATATTTTAGGTGATGGTGGAAAAATATATTATTATGATGCAGATAATAATTATTTAGATGTGGAAAAAATTGAGTTAATTTCTTCTCCAAATAATATAATTTTTAATAAATCTGGTACAATTTTTGTTATTGGAAATGGTAATTATGTTACAATTAATCCAGTAAAATAAATGAATAAATATTTTTTTATTTAATTATTAAATTTTTAAGTTAATATATTTTGATAATAATAAAAAAATTTTTCTAATATAAAAAAAGAAAAAAATGAGTTCATTAACAAATAATACAATAAATGAAGTAGAAGTAACTGAAGAAAAATTATCATTTAAAACAGTAATTGCAATATTAATATTAATATTTCATACAATTGCAACTCCAATTTTTCATAAATTTAAATTTCATTATATTCACGAAAGTGGTATTTGTATGATTTTAGGAGCAATAATAGCTTTAATTTCAAAATATGCATTAAATACAGGACAAAAATTAAATTCTTTTATTGTGTTTAATGATGAATTTTTTTTTAATATAGTTTTACCACCAATTATCTTTAGTGCAGGATATAATTTAAAAAAAAGGTCATTTTTTAAATATTTTGGTTTTATTATCACTTTTGGAATTTTTGGTACTTTAATATCATTTGGTACTATTGCAATATTAATAAATTATTCTAATAATTTAAATTTTTTTGGAGAATTTAAATTAGATTTAAAAACACTTTTATTATTTTCATCAGTAATTGCATCAACTGATACAGTCGTAGCATTAAATTTTATAAATGATAATGAAAATCCAAAATTATATTCAATATTATTTGGTGTTGGAGTATTAAATGATGAAGTATGCATAGGTTTATATAGAATAATAAAAAATTATGATTTTAAAAATGAATTCACATTATTTTCAATATTTTCAATAACAAACTCATTTTTAATTTTATTTATAATGTCAACATTAATGGGAATATCTGGAGGATTATTTTGTTCATTTATATTAAAATTATTAAAATCATTTCAATTAAATAGAGTTCAAGAAAGTTCTTTAATAGTATTTTTTGCATTTTTAACTTATTCAATAACAGATACTTTAGATTATTCTCCAATAATTGCATTATTATTTTGTGCTATTTTTATGTCACATTATGCATTTTATAATTTATCATTTCAATCAAGAGAAGAAAGTTCAATTGTAAGTAAAATAATGAGTAATATAAGTGAAGGATTTGTTTTTACTTATTTAGGTCTTACTTCAATTTCAATTCCTTATGAATCATTTTCAATAAAATTTATTATTTTAGTTTTTATATTTATTTTATTAGGAAGATTTTTTAGTATTTATGGTTTATCATTCTTTTTACAATTATTAAAATGTAAATTTTTCCAATTTTCAAAAAATGAACAAGGATTAACTTTTTTTTCAGGATGCATAAGAGGAGCAGTTGCTTTTGGTTTAGCAATTTCAATTCCTTCAAATTCAAAAGAAGAAAATAAAAATAAAAAAATGTTAATTAGTTCAACATTAATTTTAGTTTTTTCATCTACTTTAATTTTTGGTGCTTTAATGTCTTCAATTGTAAAATATTTTTCAAAAGGTAAAAAAAAGAAAAAAGAAATTGATCCTTTTAATGAAGTTTTTCAAAAATATTCTTTACAAGGTTATGATGGTGAATTAATGACAATTGGTTATGAAAAAATAGGAAAAAAAAATTCAGATGATGATTTAAATGATAATCAAATTAAAGGATTTTGGTATAATATTGATGATAATATTTTAAGACCAATTTTTATTGATGATTGGCCTGATGTTAAAGCTCAACATGAAGAAATTGCAAAAGAAATTTTAGATATTTTAAAGAAACATGAAGAAAATAAAATGAAAAATAAAATTCTGAGAAGATTTAATGCTGCTAATCCTACAAATTTTGATACCTCAAATCCTAAAAGTAAACATCCTTATTCTAAAGATAATAAAAATGAAGAGAATTAAATTATAAAGTATTTTTTCTATTTTGTATTATGTTTTTTTATTTTTGTTAAAATTAAATATTATTCTTATTTATTTTATATAAATTTTTAATTGTAATTTATTTTATAAAAATAAAAATATTTAAAAAAAAGATATATTTATTATATAAATAATAATAAAAATAAAATTAAAAATATAATTATTTACTCTTAATTTTATTTTTTATGTTTAAGTAGAAATTTGTAAATTTTATGATATCTATGGAAGTATTTGATTTTATAAAATATTATCCTCTTTTTCATTAATCTAAATAA
>JAEEGK010020633.1_pt1 | contig 13993 bp, 14 predicted proteins | sample 8958771 | NCBI WGS metagenome assembly JAEEGK01 (sample SAMN16246547, study PRJNA631951) | gut metagenome | biome: gut microbiome; feature: rumen; material: SC-attached | host: Bos | place: Iran: Karaj | collected 2018-10 | reverse complement strand
GTTTGAATGCGGTCAGCACCCACTTTCGCTCCCCTTGGATAAGGGGAGCTGGCTCGGGCGTAGCCCGAGACTGAGAGGTCGCAAGGCACCCACCACAAGCACAATCCCATATGGTTCATGCGCACCAATGTGGGCCGGGGGCTTGCCCCCGGCAAGGCACCCACCACTTGCACAATCCCATATGCTTCCACCGCAAACATATACCCCCCCGCACCCACAACACACTCCATCCTTCATTTTCCCCGCCCCGAAGCCCGCGCTTCGGGGCTTTTTCTGCCCCATCACAAAAATTTTTGCAAGAACACCCATCGTCAAATTTCACAAAATCCGCTTTTTTATCCCGCCTTTTTGTCAAAAACGAACATTGCACCCGCACCCAACTGCATATATAATATAATGTATGATAATGTAAAAACGAAACGGTTCCCCGGGGCGCGCTGCCCGGGCAAAATAACATCGGCGGACGGGCAAAACGCCTCCGCCCCCAATCGAAAGGAAGATTTGCTTTGGCTCACAAGTACCTTTACCTCTTCTCCGAGGGCAACGCGAACATGCGCGAGCTTCTCGGCGGAAAGGGCGCGAACCTCGCGGAAATGACCAATATCGGTCTGCCCGTTCCGCAGGGCTTCACCATCACCACCGAGGCCTGCACCCGCTATTACGAGGACGGGCGCAAGATAAACGACGAGATCATGGCCGACATCATGCAGTACGTCGCCAAGATGGAGAAAATGAACGGCAAAAAGTTCGGCGACCTCACCAACCCCCTGCTCGTCTCCGTCCGCTCCGGCGCGCGCGCCTCCATGCCCGGCATGATGGACACCATCCTCAACCTCGGCCTGAACGACGACGTTGTCGCCGCGATGATAAAGGGCAACCCCGACCCGAAGTTTGAGCGCTTCGTTTACGATTCCTACCGCCGCTTCATCCAGATGTTCTCCGACGTCGTCATGGAAGTCGGCAAAAAATATTTCGAGCAGCTTATTGACGACATGAAGGCCAGGAAGGGCGTCAAGTACGACGTCGAGCTCACCGCAGCCGACCTCAAGGAGCTTGCCGAGCAGTTCAAGGCCGAGTATAAAAAGCAGCTCGGCGAGGACTTCCCCTCCGACCCCGTCGTCCAGCTCAAGGAGGCCATCCGCGCCGTCTTCCGCTCCTGGGATAACCCGCGCGCGAACGTCTACCGCCGCGATAACGACATCCCCTATTCCTGGGGCACGGCCGTAAACGTAATGCCGATGGTCTTCGGCAACCTCAACGATAATTCCGGCACGGGCGTCGCCTTCACGCGCGACCCGGCAACCGGCGAGAAGAAGCTCATGGGCGAGTTCCTCACCAACGCCCAGGGCGAGGATGTCGTCGCCGGCGTCCGCACCCCCATGCCCATCGCCGAGATGGAAAAGAAATTCCCCGAGGCTTACGCCGACTTCGTAAAGGTCTGCGATATCCTCGAAAAGCATTACTGCGACATGCAGGACATGGAGTTCACCGTCGAAAACGGCAAGCTCTACATGCTCCAGTGCCGCAACGGCAAGCGCACGGCTCAGGCCGCGCTGAAAATCGCCTGCGACCTCGTTGACGAGGGCATGATAGACGAGAAGAAGGCCGTTTCGATGATCGACCCGCGCAACCTCGACACCCTCCTTCACCCGCAGTTCGACGCCGCCGCTCTCAAGAAGGCGCAGGCCGTCGGCAAGGGTCTCGGCGCTTCGCCCGGAGCCGCCTGCGGCAAGATCGTGTTCACGGCTGAGGACGCCGTCGAGTGGAAGGCCCGCGGCGAAAAGGTCGTCCTCGTCCGCCTTGAAACGAGCCCCGAGGACATCACGGGCATGAAGGCCGCGCAGGGCATACTCACCGTTCGCGGCGGCATGACGAGCCACGCTGCCGTCGTCGCGCGCGGCATGGGAACCTGCTGCGTTTCCGGCTGCGGCGATATCGCGATGGACGAGGAGAACAAGCGCTTCACCCTCGCCGGAAAGACCTACCGTGAGGGCGACTTCATCTCCATCGACGGCGCCACCGGCAATATTTACGACGGCGTCATCCCCACCGTGGACGCCACCATTTCCGGCTACTTCGGCCGCATCATGGCCTGGGCGGACAAATACCGCCGCCTCAAGGTCCGCACGAACGCGGACACCCCGCGCGACGCGAAGAAGGCGCGCGAGCTCGGCGCCGAGGGCATCGGCCTTTGCCGCACCGAGCACATGTTCTTCGAGGCGGACAGAATAGCCGCCTTCCGCGAGATGATCTGCTCCGATACTGTCGAGGAGCGCGAGGCCGCGCTTGAGAAGATCCTCCCCTATCAGCAGGGCGACTTTGAGAAGCTCTACGAGGCCCTTGAGGGCACGCCCGTAACCATCCGCTTCCTCGACCCCCCGCTGCATGAGTTCGTCCCCAACACGGAGGAGGAAATAGAGCTGCTTGCCAAGACTCAGGGCAAGAGCGTCGAGGCCATAAAGACCATCATCGCCGGCCTGCATGAGTTCAACCCCATGATGGGCCACCGCGGCTGCCGCCTCGCCGTAACCTACCCCGAGATAGCAAAAATGCAGACGAAGGCCGTCATCCGCGCCGCTATAAACGTCCAGAAGGCGCACAAGGACTGGACGGTAAAGCCCGAAATCATGATTCCGCTCGTCAGCGAGGTCAAGGAGCTCAAGTACGTCAAGGACGTCGTCGTCGAGACGGCGGACGCCGAAATCGCCGCAGCGGGCGTAAAGCTTGAGTATGAGGTCGGCACGATGATAGAAATTCCGCGCGCCTGCCTCGTCGCCGACGAGCTCGCCGCGAACGCGGACTTCTTCTGCTTCGGCACGAACGACCTCACCCAGATGACCTTCGGCTTCTCGCGCGACGACGCGGGCAAGTTCCTCTCTTCTTACTACGACGCGAAGATTCTGGAGAACGACCCCTTCGCAAAGCTCGACCAGAACGGCGTCGGCAAGCTCATGCAGATGACCATAAACCTCGGCCGCCCCGTAAACCCGAAGCTCCACGTAGGCATCTGCGGCGAGCATGGCGGCGACCCGAGCTCCGTCGAGTTCTGCCATAAAATAGGCCTCGACTACGTCTCCTGCAGCCCCTTCCGCGTCCCCATAGCCCGCCTCGCAGCCGCACAGGCAGCAATCGCAGAAACGAGGAAATAAAAAACTCAGTCGCAACCCTCAAAAAATATGCTTACAGCCGGGTTCTCTTTTAACGAGAACCCGGCTGTATTTGCTTTCCTCAGCCTTATTTCCTGCGGCACTGGTCGCAATGTCCGCAGTCATCCTGTTCCTGTCCGTAGAATGCAGAAATGCTTCGCCAGAGGCATTCGTCGCTTTTAATGGCCTTTTCCAAGGCATAGAGATTGTCCTGCTTTTCCTCATATTCCTTTTTGTCATTGGAATACAGGATTCCAAGATTTCGCTTGATGTCTCCGTCTGCGTATAGCAGTAAGCATCGTGTTTTTTTGCCGTTGCGCCCGCTGCGGCCGATCTGCTGGACGTACTCGGTGAGCCCTAAAGGCAGCCCCGCGTGGATGACAAGTCTGATATTGGGAATATCAACGCCCATCCCGAACGCGGTGGTTGCAATCAGCACTTTGCAGTCTCCGGAAGCAAATTTCTCTGCGTTTTCCGACTTCTCTTTTTTTGCCATCTCTGCGAAGTAGGGCAGCGCCTTGATACCGCTTTCACTCAGGAATTTCACGTCTTTTTGCACCTCGTTTACAGTCGGAGCAAAGACCAAAGCAAGCCCTTTCTTGTCCCACTGCTGGAGTTCGCTGAGTAGTTGTTTGCGGCGGGTTTGGTCATCTTTCATTTTCTTCACGGAAAGGCGAAGATTTTCACGGTAAACAGGAAGAACCGACACGAAAGGATCATCCATCCCCAAGGATTTTTGGATGGTGTGACGCTCCTTTTCCGTTGCAGTAGCTGTGCAGGCGATGATCTGAGGAGGGAACGGCAGGGAGCTGATGAAGCCGCCAATCGTGGTGAACGCAGGGCGGAAACCCCGCTGTTCGGAGAGCAGGTGCGCTTCATCCACTACGACACGAACAACGTCACACGCCTTGAGTGCATTCTGCAAGTCGATGCTGCCCAATTGCTCAGGGGCGAGATATAGCAATGCCTGCGTAGGAAGAGATTGCAACACTTGCCGACGGGCTGAGTCGGACAGCTCAGAGTTCAGCAGCACTGCATTGATGCCGCATTTGTTCAGCTTTTGCACTTGATCGCGCTGCAGGGCAAGCATGGGCGAGACCACAATCGTGAGGAAACGCCCAGCTTCCATGACCGCGGGAAGTTGATAGATCAGAGACTTGCCCCCACCCGTCGGTACGACGAAGAGCGCATCCCGCCCCTCGTCCAGAACGGATTTCAAGACATCCTCCTGCCAGGGACGCAGGGCCTCGATGCCTAGTGTTTTCAATGCGGAATTATAGTCAGTTTTTCGGCGCAGAATAATCACCTGTCATCCTCCGATCCGTACTTCATAAGTTCGTCAACATAGAAAACTTTGTAGTCTTCAGGGTCACTGTTACCTATCCGTATTTTGTTTTGCTCTCTCCACACACCCATTTCCTTGCAGTAATCAATAAAAGCGTCAAGAAGATCCTTGCTCATGCTTGTACCCTTCAGAAAACGCATGATAGAGTCTTCTGTGAAGCATAGAACTGTCCGACCGCTATCCTTGCCGTTCTTGAACGTTTTAGAGAAAGCGTAATACGTAGTTTCAAGAGCATCTTTGACAGCCTTTTTGTCCGCTCCTTCAGAATTAAAAATATAAGGCTCGTTCCCGTTGAGATGCGCCAGACGATAGAACGACTCCCGCAGGATAGTTTCGGTGTTGGCTAGTTTGGCTTCTTGTCGCTTAACGGAGTTGCTGCAGAACTCGCGATAACTGTTCCGCATTGATGCGTCATCAAACCATTCCGCAGACACAGCCTCTGCTAAAGAAGCCAGCCAAAGTACCCTGCCGCTCTCAAGCTCATTGCTCGGATCTTGCATCTTTGCCCGCCAAACATTTCGCAATCCCTTAGCGGCTTTGGCATTGATGACTTTACTTACCGCTGTGCGAAGAATGCTGTAATCACATTGCTTGAGGCCATTGGGACTCTTCATCTCATCCTGAAACTGCGCAATGAACGGATAAGGGAGAATGCTCGGCCCGCACAACAAAGCCGGAGGATACTTCGGCACTGCGTCCGAATCACCGGTTTGAGCATTTTGCACAGCGGTTCCGTAGTCATCCAAGATAGGGGCCAAATTCGCTTTTTCGCGGTACATTACAAAAAACAACCGCCTCCAAATGGCTTGGAAATTCCGCCATCCTCCCTTTGAATCCGGATGCAACCAAATCGGCGCAAAGCCGTAGGGCCCACGCTCGTTGCTGACTGTCAAGGCGGACAGGATGGGGGGCCATTCGGGGCCTTCCTCAAACTTCGCACGTTTTTTCGAATCAGCATAGATGCTGTAAAGCAAATGCGGGCAACTGCGGAACAGTTTGACCCCTCGCAACTGAATATCGATTGCGGCCAAAGCAATGAAATTGAGAAGAGTGCTTGAGGTGAGTAGCTTGAACAGGCGCGTCTGCTCGTCTGCGCTTAACAAACGGGCAGAGGCTAATGTGTTCGCATAAACGGTATCCCTTGCAGGGTAATTGTCTTTGATGGTGACCGTCTTGGCCTTCTTCTGACCGGAAATCGTGTTAGCGATTTTTACCAGCAATTCGACTTCGGCACCAGAAAACTGCAAATCGGGCAGTTTTTTGATTTCAGACAGGTCGCCGGGAATTGCATAATCGTAACGAGAATCGCCGAAATAAACGCACAGAATGTGGAAACGGCTGAGACGATCTCCGGACTGCACCGCAATGCAGCCCTTCCAAACGGCGAAAACCGGAGAGACTGGCTCACCTTTATAGGTGACTTTTTTGCCGGGCACCATCCAATCATCATAAGCGTTGAGTTTTTTCTTAATTTTCTTGACGGCAGAGGACTCGTCTTCTTTTATGCGCAGTAGCTTAATCTGTGTGAGCTGACCCGAGGCGACGAGCTCACAAATTTTTTCGTACAATGCTTTCATGAATTTTCCTCCTAAAGTTTTTTATTTGAGGATGCCCACTTCCAAAGGAGGGAGTGGGCATCCCTTGTGGCTATACAGCCAAAATAATTTTCTTATCGTGCCACTTTTTCTTGAAGAAGCGAATGTTTGCTTGACGACAGTACTCGGCGGCATCTTCCTCTGTGATGGTAAGCGTCATGATGTCAGTTGCGTCTTTCATTTCGTCAATGTCCGATGCCTGGGTTTTGTCAGCGGAAAGGCTGCGATTGGTCGGAGCTTTCAGATCCAAAATCCAGCGCATCGTATCATCCGACAGAACGACCGCGCGACGGACAAACTGCTCGATCAGCGCATCCGGGACGGTAACACCCGAAAAGTCTGTCCAGGATTCTAGCGTTGCCCTTATCGCGTCAAGGTCAATTGCGTTGCCTTGCGGCTTGGCGGCATCCAACTCGGAAAGTTCGGAATCGATTCGGTCGAGTTCACGCTGCGTACTGGCCGTATCCGTTAGAAAGTCCTCGCGGGAGATATCTCCCATCGCTCGCATTCCCCGAAGGCCAGCCTTTTTCTGTTCCAGACGCTTTCGCTTTTCGGTGAGGAGAGATTTTCTGCGATCTACCTGATTGAGGTCGTCAGCAGAGCACTGCTGCAAAATCTGGCAAGCTAGATGTACGGCATTGCCCTGATCGCCCCACAGCAGGGCGAAGACCTTCTTGGCGATCAAGTCTAGATGCCAGCCGGGGATGCTGCGCGTCTCACAAGCGATGTATTCCTCCAGCCCCGCCTCATGCAGAGCGGCAGCGGCAACACTACGTGAACGGCGGTAGCACTCGTAACCATACATTTTTGTACCATCCTCATTCTGCCGCCACAGGTAGCGTCGGAACGTTGATCCGCAGCTGCAGCGCAGGATCTGCGTCCACACGGAAGCTTCTGTTTTCCTGCCGAATTTTTTCGGCTTGCCGGAGGCATCCAGCGAGGTGCTGCTTTTTGCTTCGCGCAGCTTTTCGCAGAGTTGCCAGAGTTCCTCAGAGACGATGGGCTCAAAGTCGCCCTTTTTATAAATGTAGTCTGCCTGCCGATGGTTGACCCGCTTCTGCGTCAAGAAACCGTCAGAGTGCGACTTGTTGTAACAGAGATAACCAGCGTAGGTCGCGTTGCGGAGAATTCGTCCGATGCGGTCAACCTGCCAGTTGACCACACCGCTGCTACCTTTTCGACCCTCTGTTGTCAAAACCGCACAGATCTTTTTATAGCCCAAGCCTTGACTGTAAAGCTCAAAGATGCGACGCACGGTATCTGCCTCCTCGGGATTGATGACATAGGTGCCATTCGCCCTGTCATACCCCAAAATGTTGCCAGTGCCATATAGCACACCTTTCTCACGGCTTACTGCTTGCCCAGCGCGAACGCGCTCAGAGACCTTGCGGGATTCTTCCTGCGCCAAGCTCGCCATGATCGTCAGCCGAAGTTCGCCGTCGTTGTCGAAGCTGTGAATGTTATCGCTGATGAAATACACCTCGATTCCGAGCTCCTTCAACCGACGGACGTAGGTCAGCGTGTCGACGGTATTACGGGCAAAGCGGCAGACTTCGCGAGTAATTACCATATCGAACTTGCGCCGCTCTGCGTCAGCGATCATCCGCATGAACGCCGGCCGTTTCTGCGCCGCCGTCCCAGTGATACCCTCGTCGAAGTATCGCTCAACGATAACCCAGTCGGGATGCTGTAGGGCAACGCTTTCGTACCAATCGCGCTGGTTGTCCATCGCAGCAAGTTGCGATTCATGTTCAGTTGAAACGCGTCCGTAGATTGCGACGCGGCGTAGTGTGTTGCCCATGCAGAACCCCTCCTTTCTTTGTTCTTAGTTTTGCTGCTATCCGACAACGCACAGCTGCGCAACTGCGCCACGGTAACGTTCCTCGTCAATCAGGCCCTGCCGAAAGAGTACTTCAAGCAGCTTCAAAGCGATGGTTGCGGAGCTTACCTCCATGTGCTCCTCCTTTCTTGGATTCCGAAGGCAGTAAACGAAAAGAGACCGCAACCAACTAGACACAGAAGAAATCTGCATCTGGTTAATTGCGGTCTCCGTAGCTCAAGAAGAAAACTTCAACCTCGCCGAAGCCGACAAGCGACTTGGTTACCGGCGAAACGGTGCGTATGCAAGGCACACGCTGGCCCTTAGGAATCCGAATTCTATTTATTTTTAGTTGGTGCTGCTTTCCGGCCCGCGAACCCCATTTTTCAACGGGGGAAGATATTACAGCGGGTTCCCTCACTTTGGCAAAAGTCAAAGATTCTGCGCGCGGCATTGGCATCAAACAGTCGCCACCACAGCGACCTAGCACGAGCCTTCCGACTATCGTCGTCGCAACCGCATACTGTGCCCTATACGGGTTTTACTGCGTTTTGCTCTCAAATGGAGGAGGGGTTGCTTCCGAGCAGCGTGTCCTCAAGAAGACATCGATGATTCTACCTAATATCTGTGGAAAAGTCAAGAACAGCGCATATAAATCGTGAAAACGTACAAATTGAAAAGTCTTTTCAATGGTTACAACAGAAAGTTTTGTTTGTGCAATTTGACGAATGATTCACATATCTAGCTTCAAGTGTGCCGTTGCTTGTTCATTTTTCTGTGGCTGATTACAAGAAGAACTCTAGGCTTCCCAAAGAAGACTAACTGTTCTATTCAAATAGGATTCCCTTCGCACGTGGCACATGCCAAAAGCCGGGAAGGAACTCTATCGGGACACTTTTTCGTTCTGCCGTTAGGGTACACCCTATTTGGATGCCGCCTTGACCTTACGATAAAACGTACTCGGTTTCATCTCCAGCCGACGCATGGCCTCGACTGCGGTGATGCTGCCGCCGCGCCACTCAGCAACGACAGCATCGAAATTTGGACGGGTGATCGGCTTGCGACCCTTGTAAACACCGTTAGCTTTGGCAACGGCAATGCCCTCGCGCTGCCGCTGCAAGATGTATTCTCGTTCCAGCTCCGCGACTGCACCGAACACGGTCAGCATAAATTTGCCTGTGGGCGTGGTGGTGTCGATGGCCTCCTTTTGAGAGACAAAAGCAACTTCCTTTGCTGACAACTCCTCCATGAGATTGAGCAGATCGCGGGTATTGCGGGCAAACCGGCTGATGGATTCCACAACTACGGTGTCCCCGCGCCGGACATACGCCATCATACGCTTCAGCTCGGGGCGGTCGGTGTTCTTGCCGGAGAGCTTATCAACGAACACTTCGTCCACACCAAGTTGCTGCATCAAGACTTCCTGCCGCGCCGTGTTCTGATCTTCCGTGCTGATACGAATATACCCTATCTTCACACATCATCCTCCATCGCTTTATTACTGCATTTTCCCGTCCGCTGCTCCTGCTCCTCGTCATACGAGTAATGTGCATCTTTCAGTTCAGCGGCGATGCCGGACGCAACGCGGAAGCCAATGACAAAGCAAGTGAATGCGGTGTCATCACAGAACGCGAGATTCAGATCGGTGATTTTCAGCAGCATTTTCCGCTGTTCCCGTGTCAGAGTTTTTCCCAACTCACAACGCAGCGCCTCAACCTGTTTATCTTGCTTTGGCAGCTCACCGCAAAAGCGGTCGTACAGTGCCATAAGGTAGTCCTTCACTATTCCTCACCATCCAACAGTTTAACAATTAGCACCACAACTGTTGCAATCGCACTGACGACTTTCCCGAGCTCAGACATTGGGAATTTCCTCCGGCTCAACAACAGCGCCTGTCTCGCCGTCCACCTCAATCACGGTGTTGGGGACGGCGTACATATCTTCGGAAATGTCTGTTTTAACGGTTTCATCCTGTGCAATACCGCGGAGAAAATCGGATTTGAGCGGTGCATACTTGAGTACCCGCTTGAGGACGGTTTTCTTGGCCATTTCCTCAAAGTTCGTCTGCCAAGGACCGCTGCCATAGGACTTGCTGTACTGCTGCGCAAAGCTACGGATATCGTCCATAGACATGACATCGAAGCCGCAGCCGCCGTCCTTTGTACGGAAAATGGCATACACATAGATGGGTTCTCCACGGTCGCCGTGCGTAGGAACGTGTTTGAGCGCCGGTTCCAAGCCGAACGAGAAAGAGAATTCATCGTTCTCGTAGACAACCTGCGCCTGGATCATGCTGACCTCACCGCTGCGGTAGGCAAGGTCAATCAGCCCCTTATAGCCAAGCTGGAACTGGCACTCGCTACACCGCGTCTTGCCGTTGAAATAGGGGATAAGATACGCCTGTCCCAGCGGGGTGTTGGGTTCTACCCCGAGCTGTGCTGCTGTCATCATGGCAGCAAGGAAGCTTTGCGGCGTGGTCTGTGCAAGCTTGGGATGGGTCGAAAGTGCCGAGAGCACGATGCGGGTAAAACGCTCCGGCGTGATAACGGACGGCAGCGCCTTCTTGATCTCTCCCTGCATCTGCTTGATATAGAGCTGCATATTTGTCTTGCCGTCGTTCATCTTGACCGCACTTCCTGCGGTCGCCTGCTGAATCATATTTGTCATTAGACTGCCTCCTTTGCCTCCGTGACCTTGAAAGGCCGGAGGTTTGTATTTTTGTAGTAGGGTGTCAAATCAATCGTGGGATGATCTTTTGCAAAGTCCTTCGGCTGGAAGGTCGAGCGGGTCTGAGATTTCCAGCTCACACGGTAGATGCCGCATTCGCCGCTTTCCGCCTCGCCCATGTCGCTCTTGATCGTGTTCTCAATCTCCGTAATGCGCTCATCCAGCTTGCCCTTGGCTTTGCGCAGGTCGAAGTATTCTTTGAGCATCAGATCACGTCCGAAGATAGCCGCCGTAGTCGGTGAACTATTGGGAAAGACTGCCTGCAACGCAGCTGCGGACGCTTCTGAGCCGTCGATGTCGGGCGGGGTATCGGATTCCACAAGCTGCCAAAACTCCTTCTCAGCACGCATCAGAGCGTCGATCTCAGCTTGATTACGCTCCAGCGTGTAGGTGAAGAACCCCTTGCCGAATACCAGTACGGCGAGGTGCCAACGCTCGGCATTCGTGACGGCGAGATAGTGAACACACTGGGCATAGTACTGTACGGGGAATTCGACATTGTGGAACTTCTTGAGATCGAGCGAAAAGGTGGTTTTGCACTCCAAGCCCTCATTTGCGCCCGTTACAATACGGTCTACATCGGCATGAGCGAAAGGGTAATCAGGATTATGCAGGATGGCGTTGACGCGGCGTACCTTTCTGCCCGTCTCCTTCGCCCAGCGATGTGCGACGTACTCCTCTAAGTCTCGTCCCTGCCGCATGGCCTCGGTATCCTCTTTCTCTGGCACTCTGCCTGTTTTTTCCGCCCAGATAGAATATGGGCTCGCCCATTTGGACAAGCCCACGATCCCTGCGGCGTCACTGCCGCCGATGGTCTTGCGCCGCTCCGAAAGCCAATCCTCACGGCTCATATCTTTGGTAGGAACTCTCAAAACGCCTTGCATTACGCTGCTCCTTTCATGGCAAGCATGGCGGCCTTATCCATCAGCGCGTGACCGTCCATGATGCGCCCCCAGTTGTTTTCGGCGTAGGTCGGCGTATTCTTATGCGGCATGGAGTGCGTAACAAGATCGCTGGCGGCATTGATGACGCCCCATGCCGTGTTGCGGAACTTGGCAATGTCGGGAGCGAAGTAGCAGACCATGAATTCATCCCGGCACTTTTTGAGATTTGCCTTTTCGCGTTCTCCGGTCTTGTCGGTAATGGGGAACAGCTCATTGATGATTGCCCTGATCTCATCGTCACGTAGCGTAGTATTTGCGGCCATATCCGCGTACTGTGCAAGCCCCTCCATATAGTCCTCGGCACGGAAAAGGCAGCTACGCGCTTCATCCAGTCTCTCATGGATGCTCTCGGTGTGACGCAGCGACCATGTACGCTTGGCAGTATTCAGCGCCATGTTCAGCGTGTTGTTGCAGACAACACGAATCGGCGTCATGCAGACCTTGACGCCGCTGCTGCCATCATGGGCGTTGGTGAAGCAGAGGTAAGGCTCTACTGCGTCACCGGCAATCTTCATCTCCGGCATCTTGGCAAGCAGCCAGATCTGTTTGCCGCCGCGCAGAGAACCGGCAGTTTCATAGTGAACTTCTCCACCGATGAGGTCATCGGTAAAGCGGAAAGCGTCGGCATTCTGCACGACACGGTAACGGTCGCCGACCACGCCGAGGACGCTGCTATCACTGTCGCGGACATTGGCTTTGAAGCCTTTGATGATCCCACCGCGGGAGTTGAACACGGGTTCCTGACGGACATTCCAGTCAAGACCTGCGAATTTGAGCGCATCGGCGCTGGTAGGTGCCTCGGCAACGAGTGTGCCGAGACCGTGCCAGGGCTTTTCCCTGACGTACATCATGGTTTCAACATTTGCGGGCATAGTTTTTCTCTCCTTTTCAAATTTGTAGATTTTTAGCAATGGTAGTCGATGGTGCCGCCCACATAGAACGGCTTGCTGGTGTCAGCATTACGCAGCCAAGCGTCGAGCGGCTGCAAGGTTTGCGATTCGGGGGTGTAGATGTAGAAGCCGAATTTGTCCTCGTAGCTGTCCGAGAGACCGAATCGGGCAAGCTGGAATGCGGTGCTTTCTTTCAAACCGGCAAAGGTCTCGTAGTCCGTCTCGGCAAGTGCCGATGCTGCGGACTTGAAGGCTTCGTAGCTTTCGCGGAAACACTTCTCTTTGATGTCCGGTGCAAAGCTGAGTTTGCTGCCGTCACGGGAGCAGAGGCCACGAAAATAGCCTGTGAGCCAGTCGATGTCCTGTTCCCGCTGATCGGATGGAACGGCATAGTCGCAGACAGACGAGAAGAACCAGTCGGGGATATTGCCGTCCGTCATGCGGTCAGACGCTTTGACAGGTTTGCGGGAAAGCTCAAAGATCCTACTGTGCATGGTGGGTTCCTCCTTTCAAATAGGTTTCTAAGTTTGTGCTGTCAACCAAATCGGGATAGCGCAGATCCTCGGCGTCGAAGTCGAGATAGCCGGAGTTCGGCAATTCGATAGGCTGACGGGTGAGCAAGCTGCCGTAGAAGTTTACGAGAATGCCCTTGGCAAGCTGGCAGGGACGGCCCCAATCCTCGTCCTCGTGTCTGATTTCGTACAAATGCAGTTGGGTCGGAACAGTGGTTCGGTCGATGCGGCATTCGGTGAAAATCGCGGGCATACCGAGCAAGGTGACTTCATCATAGGTGATTTTGGCTGCGTCATAACGCATGGTGGGTTCCTCTCTTTCTTTTTGTTATCGTGAGCGTGTTCATTCTCGACCATCTCCATTATCCGTGAAATTGTCATCGTTCCTGCCCAGTGCATCCAGCATCAGGAGAACGCCGAAGCGAACGCCCTCGATGTAGGAGTCCTCGCAGGACAGCAGCTCTATACGGGAGCGCAAGTCGGAATAGTCGTTCCACAGCGAACGGGCTTCTTCGCTCATGGCACAGTCCAGCGCCTTGCTTTTCTCGGCAAGCGCATCGTTCAGCGCTTGTACCTGACTGTTTTTCCGACAGTATCGTTCACAGGGGGCAATCTCTCCCCGCCACAGCTTATCCAATATGAGCATAGGCATCCTCCCCACTTTCATAGAAGTAATCCTCGATCTCCTCGGGAGCGAAACCGCAGGACAGTAGCTCGTCGATATCCTCCGGCGCGTAGCCGAAGGCCGAGGCAATGTCTTTCAATTCCTGTACATAGGAGCTGTTGGATGAAAATGCCGGACGGTACAAGGGAGCGCCGTAGTATCTGCCGTAAGAGAACAGATTGCCTGCGTCAAAATTGGTGCGTTCAATGATCCCGTTATCGTCTACGGAAAGCATCTCGCGGATGGTGGATAGCTCGGGCATAGGCATGACCTCCTGAAAATGAAAATTGCACCCTCGGAGCTTCCGAGAGCGCATCATAGAAATATTGCATCGCAGAAAAGCCTGACGAT
>JAEEGK010020631.1_pt1 | contig 13994 bp, 6 predicted proteins | sample 8958771 | NCBI WGS metagenome assembly JAEEGK01 (sample SAMN16246547, study PRJNA631951) | gut metagenome | biome: gut microbiome; feature: rumen; material: SC-attached | host: Bos | place: Iran: Karaj | collected 2018-10 | reverse complement strand
GAAATTTTTTCATTGAAACCTAATTGTAAATTTTCATTTTCTCCTCTTAAATCACATATTTGTTTATTAAAACATTCATCTTTTTGTCTTAAATCATATTCTAATCTAATTTTTGCTTCATTTAATAATGAACAATCATTTTGAAGTTGACGATATTTTTGATTAAGACAATCATAATCTTTTTCATGTTGTTCTAATTCAAAGATATGTGCTTTTAATTGAGATATTAACATATCTTTTTCTTTACTTTCTATCTTTGCATCATAACCACTTTGTCTACATGGATCATATGAACTGTTCATTTGGTAAGTATTCATTTATTCTTTTGTATATTTTTCTTATTTTATAATTTATAATATTTTAATTAAAATTCTATAAAGATTTTTTATTTTTTTAATATTAAAAATTGAGCAGTTATGAATTAAGAAATAAAGAATAATAAAAAATAAAAAAAAAAATTTATATATATTTTTTGATAAAAATTCTAATTAATATCAAAAAATAAAAAAACATAAATAATAATTAAAACAAAATTTAACAGAATTTTTCATTAATTATAATTTATCTTATGAAAAATTAGAATAATTTATTTCAAATAATAAAATCATTAATAATACACTAACCAATAAATTATAAATATTTATGAGTTAATGAAACAAAAAAAAATAAATGTAAATTTTAATAACGTTAATTTAATTATTAATGACTTAGGTTGAAAATTAATTAAATGATTAAAAAATTTTTCTATAGGAAATTTTTTTTTCAAAGTATTTTATTTTATTTTCATAAAAATCATAATTGATTATTTTAATTTTAATTTTAATTTTTTATATTATTCCAAAAATGTCTTTTATTGATATTTCAAAATTATCTTATGACACAAGAGAAGTAGGAAAAACAATATCAAAGTAATATAAAAATTTAACTAATAAATATAGAACAAAAATTCTTCATTTATGGAGTTTTGTATTAAATGGAGTTTATCACAGAGTTGAATTTTTTGATTCAAAAATATCAGGAAAAAAAAAATTAGTTTTAGATGCAAATACAATTCTTTCATTAAATAAAAGACCAGAAGGAAGATTTCAATATAATTTTAAACTAGAAAAAAGTTTATTTACAGTTTATCAATTAAATGATACTTATGATTTAAAAATTGATAATAGAAGTTTTTCTGATATTATGCAAGATGAAAGAACTGGTGTTTTAAGAAGAAGAAAAGAAGAAGCTGAAAAAAAAAAAAATAATGTGAAAAATGATCAATTCATTAAACCAAATAGAAATAATAATGATAATTTTTTCAATGATGAGGAAGGATTTGATTTTTCTGGAGGTTATTCTAATAGTAATAATAATAATAAACCTGTTTCTATTTATAAAATTAATGAAAAGTATTCAAGTCAATCAAATAGTGAATTAGATATGAATGGAATTAATAGAATAAAAACTTATCCTAATACTAATAATAATAGAAATAATTATAATTTTAATGCAGGAAATAATAATAATGGTAATAATAATAATAATCAATTTATGAATAATAATAACCAATTTGGAATCAATAATGATAATAATATTTATGAAAATAATTTAAATATTTTAAATAAAGTTAATATATTTGGAGATGATAATAATAATAATAATAATATGAACAATAATATGAATTATAATATGAATTATAATATGAACAGTAATATGAATAATAACATGAATTATAATATGAACAATAATATGAATAATAATATGAATAATTATCAACAAAATAATGACGAGTTAAAGGGAATGAATATTTTTAATAATACTGATTTTAATACAATTTTAAATCAAAATGAAAATAATAATAAATTTGAACAATTTAATTTAGTAAATATGCAACAAAATCAAAATAATCCAAATAATAATAATCAAATAAATAATAATTTTAATGAAATGAATAATATTGATAATACCAATCAAAATAATTATAATCAATTTAATCAAAATACTAATAATAATTTTGGAAATATGAACAATAATAATCAAAATAATCCAAGTCAATTTGATAATAATCAATTTTTGAATCAAAATAATCAACAATTTAAAAATATTTCAACTGACATGAATAATCAAATGAATCAAAATAATTATTTTAATCAAGGAAATAATAACACCTTTGGAAATAATAATCAATATGATAAGTAAAATATTATATAATATTTTAGCATATTTAACAATCAAGGGAACAATAATAATAATTTCAATAATAATATTTATGATAATAATAACAATAATAATTTCAATAACAATACTTATGATAATAATAACAATAATAATTTCAATAATAATATTTATGATAATAATAACAATAATAATTTCAATAATAATACTTATGATAATAATAACAATAATAATTTCAATAATAATACTTATGATAATAATAATTTCAATAATAACAATAATTTCAATGGTAATAATAATAGTAATCCTTCAAATATTCATATTACAAATCCCTTTGATTTTTAAAATTTAGTATTTCTTAAATATAATTTTATTGTAAAAATTAAAATTATTTTAAAATTTTTAAATAAATATTTATTAAAATATGTCAAATATAAAGTAAAATTTCATTAATTAAAAAATAGTAAAGAGCAAACTTGTGAAATAGACATTAATGATTTAATAAAAAAAATCAAAGATCTTTCAAATGTAAAATAATTTTTTTACAAAATTCAAAAAAAATTAGAAACAAATAATTCTACTTGATTCAATTGAACAACATAAAGAGAATTCAAATAGAATAATTAAAGAAAAAAATAATAAAATAAAAGAATTAGAATCAAAAATAGCATATTTAACAAATGAGATAAAAAAAGAACAAAGTAATTCAATTAGAGAGAATTATAAACCAAAAATAAAAAAAAATATTGAAAATATAACATGGGAACAAATTGAAAGTGCTTCAGATATAAATGAACAATTTTATATGGCACTTGATTCTAATATAAATTATTTAATTAGATTAATTTCTCTTATTAATTTTGTTACAATGAAAAAAGTTAATCCTAAAAATTTAGAAAATTCTTTAAATCAATTAAGTGATATGTCAAATAATTTAAATAAACAATCATTAAGTGTTATTATACATTTTATTAAAGCTGTTCTTTTAGGAATTCAATTATCTATTAATAATAGAACATCAAATAATATTAGGAATTTTTTACTTAAATTACAAAATAATATTGATGATTATTCACAATATCTTTCAGAAAATGATATTATTGATATTGGATTTTTACTTTCTCATCTTGAATAAGAAACAATTAATATAATTTTGTTCTAAAAGAACAATTTTTAAAAACAGTTTAATTTATGACTTATTTTAAAAATAAATTATAAAAAAGATATAATGTATAAATAATAATCAAAATTTCATTTTTTTAAAAATTAACATTCCTGAATTTGATTATTTTTAAATGTAAAAAAGCAATTTTGATTACTCATTAAATTTTTATTTTTTGAAAATTTTTTTTTAATGTTACCTCTGAAACTTCTACTTTTATATAAATTAGATTTTGATAATTCTTCTTTAAAACCAATAAATAAAAAACTACCATTATTCTTTGTTATAATTTTTTCAAATGAATTTAATGACTTATTTTTTCTAATTCTTATTTTATCTATTAATTTTAACGATTTATTGGAATTACCCAAATTGTTTTGGTGAATTAGATTATTATTATTATTATTAATATTATTATTAGAAAAGTTAATATTATTACTTGTATTTTTATATTTTTGAAAAATTGAATTAACTCCAAAAGAATTAATAGGAAATTTTACTTTTTTCTCAATTTTAGGCATTATTAATTTTTTCTGACTAATTGTTTTTCCATCAATTATATTAATATTATCATTCAAATTATATTCAAACTTTTTAAAAATTCTTTTCTTTAATTTAATTGTTTTATTACTATCATCATTATTATTATTATCATTATTATTATTATAAATAATATTATCATTATTATTGTTATTAATAAAATTATTATTATTTTTATTTATTTTATTATTTTTATTAATATAAAGAATATATTTTAAATTTTTAGGTGAGGATAATTGAACATTAGATCTTATACTTAAAATGCTTTTTTTATTGTTTTCATTCAAATTAATGTCATATATAAAATCAGTTTGAATTCCACATGAAACAAATTTTCTATCAATCATTTAAAAATCTTTATAAAAAAATAAATAAAAAAATTTTAAATGAATTAAAATCTATAATTATATTAATAATATATATTATTTTAATTTTGAGATACTTCATTTGCATCATTAGATTTTAAATTTGATAATAAACTTTCTCCAACCATTCTAGAAGGAAATCTTGAAGGTCTTTCTGAATCTGGTTGACCATAAATTTTATTAGAATCATTAATTAAACAACAACTTAATGTTTTTAAATTAAACCAAAAAATTATTAGTAATATATTTAAACAGATAATTATTAATATAAATATCATTATATTTGAATAAATATTTATTTTCCATTTAATTTCCCTTGTTGCATAAAAACTATATTTATCAAGATTATCTAATATTTCAATTGAATTACCTTTAATATTTAAAATTATTATTATTAAAATTAAATATATAATTATAAGGATTATTGAAATTATTTTCATTATATAATTATATTTATTTAACTCAAATTCACTATAATCTCTAATTCCATTACTAATTAAAACAACTAAAGAAATTATCATAAAGATAAAAGATAAAATAATATTTATTAAATTAAATATTTTATAATAATCAATAAAATTTTTTAATTTATTATTATTACCATTTTTTGCGGCAAAATCACTATTTATTCCAATATAATTTCTTGAATATAAACTGAAATTTCCTTCAATAGTAAAATTAGGCAAACCTTGAACAGAATCAGTAATACCATTATCATCAAATAAACTTTTTTTATCTACAAAATCAATTAAATTATATCTATAATCAAATTCATTATTACAAAAACATTTATCATAAGATGAATATAATTCATAATCTTTTGTTATTGAATTATGTCTGTCTAGATCTAAACATAAATTCCCTTCAGACAATTTTAAGCTAACAATAATACTAGAATTAATTGATTCAGATGTATAATGAAAAAAAAATCCATTTTCTAAACTTAAAGTAGTATAGTTAAAATCAAGAGGAGAAGAGCTATTTTTATCAATTATAATTTTATTAATAGGACACTCAACATTTAAAGGTAAACATAAAATATTATTATTAGAATCTAAAATACCACATTTTTTATAAGAATCTGCACATTGTTCATTATTTCTATTAATTAATTCTAAATAATTTTTATTATTTTTTAATAAAATTGGAGTTATTTTTTTTCCTTTATAAATTTGGATATTTTTCCCTTCTACACCACTTATTCTTTTACAATAATCATTAAATTTTTTTGATATTTCACATGAAAAATTATTAATTTTTTTAAATTCTATTGAAATATTATCATTTGAAAATTGACAATCACATCCTTCAATTGTTCCTTCCCATGAATATAAAATACTTTGATTTATTTCTTTTTTATACACTTCTATTCCTGATGGATTTGATATTTCAAATCCTATTATTGGTGTCATATTCCAGTTTGTTATTATGTCTTTAATATAACTATTATTTTTTATGTCTGATGAATAATTATTTATAAATAATTGTGATGAAAATATTATTATGGAAAATGTTGCTAATAATATATCTGAAATTAATTGGAATTTTTGAAATGGATTTAATCCGAAAAATTGCAATTTAACTTCATCCATAATTGATATAAAATAGAATATATTTAAAAGTAATTAAAAAATAAATTTAAAAAAAAAATAAATAATTAATAATTAAAAAAAATAAATAAAAAAAAAATTTTAAATAGTTTTATGATATAAATAAAATTTATTAAATTAATACAAAAATTAATAATAATAGTAAAATTAAATAGAATCTATATCTAAATACTATAATATAAATAATAATAGAGCAAAAATGTAATTAATGAATCATAATTAAATATTCATAATCTGTATAAATATAAAAAATCTAATAACAGAAAAAAAAATTTAATTCCAAAATTTAATTAAATTATCTTCACTTCCAGATACAATAGTTCCATCATCTAATTCAATAATTGAATTTATTCCATCATTATGACATGCTTTTTTTTCTTCAATTTTCACTAAATTTCCATTAATAAATTGACAAACAATAAGAGAAGATGATCTATCTTGATCAATAATTCCAAAAATAATATTTCCATCTAAGCATTTTTGAATTGAATAAACTTTTTCAGGACCTCTAATAATAGTTAATATTTGATGATTTGAAATTTGAATTAAATAATAACCTTCAAAATCAGTACCTCCAATACATAAAATATCATCATCAATAATACACATATTTTCCATTCCCCAACAAGTTTTAATATTTTTAATTTCTTTAATTAATTTTAATGTGTTGATATCCCAAAATTTTAAACAATAATCACCAACTGATATAGTTACAAATTCATTATCATTTATTTTCATAATATTTCCATATGATCTATATTTTTGAAATTGAATTGTATTTGAACATATATAATTATCAAATTTTTTCTTCCAGACTTTGAAAGTTAAATCACTTGAAATTGAAATTAAAGTATCTTCATTAAATTCAATTACTTTATAAACTGAACTTTGATGACTTTTTAATACTTGTTCAATATTAATATTATCATCATCAGTTACTGATAAAATTTTCATTGTATTATCATTTGAACATGTTATAATGTTACCATTTTTTAATTGAGTTACAAATGAAATTTCTTTTAAATGTACTTCTGCACATAAAACTTTTTCATATATTCCAGTTGGGGATTTTTTGATTAATGTTAATTCTCCTGAATTTCCACATGAAATTAATCTTCCATCTTTTAGTAAACATATATGATTTATACATCCTGATTCTCCTTTTATTTCTTGAGTACAATAATGAAGTTCTTTTATTTTATTGTTATCTATTTCTTTAAATAATTCTATGAATTTTTTTCCATTTTTTGTTATTTGTTTTGTTCTTTTGTTGTTTTGATTTACTGATAAATTTGATTTTTTGAGGAAATAATTTACATTTATTGGATGTGTTGAGTATCCATTTATATAATCAATGAATGCTTTTTCTGTATCTTTGTTTAAATTTATATCTTTTGATATGCTATTTTCATATTCATTTAAATAATTGGTTATTTGGAATTCGAGGTCTTCTAAATTTGATAAGTTTGATTGTAGTGATGTTATATTGTTCGAAAAAAGTTGTGAAATTTCTTTTTCGTTGTTGTTATTATTTGAGTACATTAGATTTAATTAATTATCTTTTGTTATTTTTAATAGTTTTAATAATTGTAATTGGAGAACGTGAAATAATTATTATAAACTAATATAGAATATGTGAAACAAAAAATGTTTATTAATTATTATATTTATTTATTTATTTATTAAAAAGATAAAGAATTAAATAAATAATTATTATATTTATTTATTTATTAAAAAGATAAAGAATTAAATAAATAATTATTATATTTATTTATTTATTAAAAAGATAAAAAATTAAATAAATAATTATTATATTTATTTATTTATTAAAAAGATAAAAAATTAAATAAATAATTATTATATTTATATTTATTATTTCAATATAATAAAATTATATATAATAATTTTATAATAAAACACAAAATATTTTTAAAAGTATAATAAAGTTTAATTATTAAACATACCTCATTCATAATTTACTATTACAATTGATTTATATTTAATACCATATATTAAATAAAAAAATTAAATTTATATCTAATTTATATAAAAAAATAAATAAATAAAAAAATTGAAAATAATAATAATAAAATAAGAAAAAAAATAAATTAAATTATAATAAACAGAGAAATAATCCAACTAAAAACCCAAGGAAAAAAAATGGGGAAAAAAAGAAATAAAATCACATAATAAAACAACCTTCATTTTCTTTTTCATTACAATCAAAAGGAACACAACTATTTTCATTATTATTTGAAAAAATATTAAATTCTCCATCATAAAAAAATTGTTTTTCACTTCTTCTAAAATTAAAATTATAATCAGAACTTGGAGGAAATTTTAATTTAACTTTAGAATTTCTTCTTTCAGATTCTGCTCTTTTATTTTTAATTTCTCTTATATTCTCTTTTTCAATTAATGCATTTATTTCTGATAATTGTTCTTTATTTAATTGAGAAACATCATTGATTTTTTTTCCATTTCCTTTTTTATATTTTATTTTCCTTGAATTTATTAAAAATATATATTCTGAATCTGTTTCAAATTCTGTTAAAGGTAAATTATCATTTTGAAATAATTTTATATTATGAGTTGTTTGAATTGTATTATTATAATCATTATTTAATGGATTATTTACTTGTTTTATTTTTGGTTTTTCATCTGATTTAAATTTATTAAATTCTTTTATTGTTTTTCTCTTTTTTGGTTTTGGTATTTCTTTTCTAAATAATAATTTTAAATCTTCTTGATTTATTTCTTTTTGTTTCATATTATAAATAATATTTGAATCCAAATTTGATAATGGAGATTGATTATCAGAATTGATATCATTTTTTATTCCTTTAATTGGTGTTCTGGGTTTTTGAATTAAATATGACAATTCTTTTAATTGTTTTTTTTGATTTATTGAAGTATCTATTTTGTTTGATTCTATAAATGATTGGCTTAAATTTTTTTTTTTATTATCTTTTATTTGTTTTGGATAATCTTCTTTATAAAATTTGTCTTGTTTTATTATTTGGGTTTTTATTATTGGATTATATGATTTTATTCCTTCATATATATTTGGTTTATCTTTGTAATCTTTCAAATAGACTTTTTTATCATTTAAACTTTGGATTTTGGATTCAAATGATATAATTCTATTTTCATATATATTATTTTCTTGATTTAATGTTGGGTTGTTTTTATTTTCTTTTATGTTTTTTAAATTAAATTTGTTCTCCTTATAATTCATATTTGAACTTTTATTATTCTTTTCACGAAATGAATATTCATTTCTTGTAAATTCAAAAGGTTTTATTCTATTTTCTAACATTGTATCCCTTCTTAATATATCAAAAATTTCATTTTTTATATTATTTTTATCTCTTTCTATATTTGGATTATTTGAAATAATATCTTTCCTTATTTTATTATTATTTCTTTGATTAGAAAAACTATTATCATTAAAAATTAATTCTTTAGTATATGGTTTTATCATTTCATTTAGATTAATATTTTTTTTATGATTAATATTCTTTTCTGATTTATTATTTCTTAAATTTTCAAAGCTTTGAATTCTATTTTCATTTATTATATTTTTAATATCATAACTTGAAGTAGTTTGTTTTATTCTATCTTCATATTCTCCTCTTTTTTCTAAATATTCATCAAAACTTAATAAACCTTCATTACTATTTAATTTTTCAATATTTTCATTTCTACGAACTATTTTTTTTTTATAATAATAATTATTATTATTTATTTTATTATTATTTATATTATTATTATTATATTGTATAACATATCCTTTATCATTTTTAGAATTTATCTTATTTTCTATATTTTTTCTAACATTATTAAAATAATGATTATCAAATTGAGTTTCAATTGTTTTTTGACTTTTTTCTCTTTGAATTAATGTAAACTTAGATGAATTTGATTTTCTTATTTCATTTATATTTTTTTTATTTTTTTGGATATTATCTAATGATTTTGGTGTCTTTAATTGAGGTTTTTTTATTATCCTTTTTTCTTCTTTTGTTTTATCTTCTATTGGAATTATTAATTTATTATTTTCAAATTTTTTTTTTTTATCATTACTTTTTGGAAGAGTTATATTATTTATTTTTTCATTATTTTTTATTATTAAAGGTGATTTATTTCCTAATTCAATTGAATTAGATCTTATAATAGTATTTTTTTGAGAATATTTTTCTATTTGTTCATAAGATGAAGTATTTATTTTTAAATTTTTTTTATTTATTTCTTTATTTTCTATTTCTTTATTTTGTTTTTCATTTATTTTATTTTGATTATAATTAATATTATAATTATCATTATTCTTATATATATTTTTTATAATTGTTTTAATTTCTGACTTTATTAAATTTAATTTTTCTTCATTATTTACATCATTATTTTTTTTTTCATAATTATTTGAAATAGGTAATTGTTGTTTATTATTATTTTCTTCTAGTTCTGAATCTTTTAGGTCTGAAATAGAAATAAAATTATTTTTCATTTCATTTATTCTTGAATAATATGAGTCAATATTCTCTAAATTTATATTTATACTTTTTTTAATGTTTATTTTTTGTTTTTCCTTTTCATTATTCTCATCTTTTAATTTATCTATATTATTATTTAAATTTTTATTATTTAATATTTCTTCTTTTATATAATTTTCATTTTTTAATATATCTAAATTATTGTTATCACCTTCATTTGGAATTTTTATTTTATTATCAATTATAGTTTTTTGATTTATATTCTCATTATTATTCTTATCATTATTTTGATTAGGATTTATTAAATTATTAACTTCATTATTTTGTTTTGAATAATAGTTTATTTCTTCATTATTATTTTCATTTATATTATCAGATTTTTCTATTTGAATGGTTTCTAAATTGATATCTTTATCTAATATTATTTCATTATCCTCATTTTCAGTATTATTATTTAAATTAAGTTTATCATTGATATTTATTGAATAATTAATTTCTTTTTTCTCAATTTGGAAAAAATCAATAATGGATTTTTTTTGTTCTGAAATATTCAATTCATTTTCTTTTATTTTATTGTCTTCCTCTAGATTATTAAGATTTTTATTATTTTCTTTAATAACATTATTATTTTTAATATTATCATTTAAAAAATCATTTTCTTTTTTTTCTATAAATTCTAAATTTATTTCATCATTATTTAAATTTTCTGTTTTATCTATATTATCTTCTGTTATTATGGAGACATTTTCATCTTTTTTATTCTCTTTTTTTTCACTACTTCCCAAACTTTTTTCATTTTGATATAATTGTATTTGACTATTATTTATATTAATTTGATTAACTTCTTCTTTATTTTCTTCTTTTAGTTTTATATAATGAAAAGGAATTTCTGGATTTAAAATAATATTTTGAGAATTATTTTCTATATTTTCTTTAATATTTTCTTTTATATTCTCTTTATTTAATGATATTTCTTTTTCTTCTTTTAATTCTTGTTCATTATGATTTGATTTTTCAATTTCTTTATTTTCCTTTCCTTTATATTGATTGTAATGATTATTTTTTTCATTATTTTCCAATAAATTAATGTTCTCATTTATATCTATATTTTCATTTTTATTTAATTCTACTTTTATATTTTCCTCTTTTAAATTATATTTTTGTTCTAATTTGACATTTAATATTACATTTTCAATTTTATTCATAATAAAATTATTATTATTATTTACTTGTTTTAAAGATTTATCAATATTTTCTTGAGCAAATATTTCTTTATTATTAATTTCATTTAATATTTTATTTTTATTTTCAAATATATTTTCAATTTCATCATTTAACACAAATTTTTTATTTTCAACCTTTTTGTTTTCATTATTTAATATCTTCTTTTGAATTTCATCAATTAATATTTCCTTATTAATTTCTTTTTCATTGATAAAACTAGAAATATTTTTATTAGTTTCTTCTTCATTTATAATATTTTCATTTAATTTATTAATTTCTTCTTCATTTATAATATTTTCATTTGAAATATTTTTATTAATTTCATCTTTGCATGATTCCTCTTTATTTCCTTGGTTTTCATTTTCCTTTTTGATTTCTTTTTTTAATATTTCTTCAATATTCACTTTAATTTGATTAATCTCTGAATTTAAAATTTCCTCATTTTTATTTTTCTGAATATTAATTTTTTCATCATCTTCAATATTATATGATTCTTTCAAATTATTCATTTCTTTATTGAATATTTCTTCTCTTTTTATTTTTAGAATTTCATTTTTATTATCGTTATCAATAATCTCTGTTCCTTTTATTGAATTTTCTTCAATTTCATTTTCAATATTTTGAATAACTTCTTTATTTAAATTTTCTAAATCTATATTATTTTTTATTTCTACTTTATTATTTTCAATATTTTCATTATTATTACATAATATTAGTTGATTATAATTACTTTTATCAGTATTTTCAATTTTTTCATCTAATTTTTCAACATTATTGCTATTTCTTTTTTCATTAATATATTTTTCATTATTCTCTATAACTTCATTAAGTGTTATTTCTTCAATAATATTTTTATTTTCAATTAAATCATTTTGACATTTATCTTTTTCATTTTCTTCATTGAGACTTTTTTCTATTTTTTCATCTTTGTTTTTATTTTCATAATTGATATCTTCCTTTTTTTCTTTTTTATTATTTTTATCTTCATAATTAATATCTTCAATTTCATAATTAAATCTTTCATTTTCATCAAATTTATTAATGTTTAATTCTTTATTTTCTTTCTTTTCAATTATTTTATCATTTTTATCAATGCTAATAATATTTTCAATTTTATTATTATAATTATTTTCTAATAAAATTATATCATTTATTTCTTTATTACTTTTCTCACTACTCATTTCTAAATTATTTTCGCCAATAAATTCCTTTTCTTCACTTTCATTTTTTATTTCTATTGAGTTATTTTCAAGTTTTTCATTTTTTATATAAATCCATTGCTCATCATTTATTTCTTTATTATTTGATTTATTTATTTCTTCTGTATCTTCATTTTCTTTTTCTTTTTCTCTTCTATCACTATCATGACTCATTAATTCTTCTTTATCTTTGATATTTTCATTTAAAATTAAATTATTTTGAACTTCATGATAATTTATATTACTATATTCTTTATCTTGTTTATTATAACCATCTATATTTATTTTTGAATCATTAATATTTTTTTCTATATCATTATTGTTTTGTTGAATCATTTCTTCTGTTTGTTCATTATTCAAATTATTATATTCTTTTATTTCAATCATTTTTATTACATTAGAATCTTCTGCTTTAATATTAGTTTGTAATATAATATCTTGATTATTTTCTTCTTTTTTTATTATTCTTTCTTTTTCTAATATTTGTTCATTTTCAATATTAATAACTCTATCTATGTCTTTTATAATATTATTATTATCTTCATGCGAATTTTTATCATCTTCATTTTTATCTTCTAAAATATTAGTATCTTTTTTTATAATAAAATCATTTAATTTGTCAATTGTTTCAATATTTTCTCCATAAAATTCTTCCTTTTGATTTTTTTCAATAATTATATCATTTTCTTCTTGTTTATTTCCAATTAATTCTTTATTGTCTTTGAACATTTCTTGATTAATTTCTTTTATATCTTCATCAATTTCATTAAAATCTTTTTTATTTTCTTCAATTATTTCTACTTTTTTATCTTCATCAATTTCATTAAAATCTTTTTTATTTTCTTCAATTATTTCTACTTTTATATCTTCATCAATTTCATTAAAATCTTTTTTATTTTCTTCAATTATTTCTACTTTTTTATCTTCATAAATATCATTATTATCTTTATTCTTTTCTTCAATTATTTTTTCTTTTTTATCTTCATCAATTTCATTATTATATTTATTTATTTCTTCAATTATTTTTTCTTTTTTCTCTTCATCAATTTCATTATCATCTTTTTTTATTTCTTCAATTATTTTTTCTTTTTTCTCTTCATCAATTTCATTATCATCTTTTTTTATTTCTTCAATTATTTTTTCTTTTTTATTATCATAAGTTTCATTATCATCTTTATTCTTTTCTTCAATTATTTTTTCTTTTTTATTATCATAAGTTTCATTATCATCTTTATTTTTTTCTT
>JAEEGK010020628.1_pt1 | contig 13996 bp, 8 predicted proteins | sample 8958771 | NCBI WGS metagenome assembly JAEEGK01 (sample SAMN16246547, study PRJNA631951) | gut metagenome | biome: gut microbiome; feature: rumen; material: SC-attached | host: Bos | place: Iran: Karaj | collected 2018-10 | reverse complement strand
TGAAGACAATGGAGGAGTTCGATCAGGGTTGGGGCAGCATCCTCTATCGCTACACATTCGACCAGGACATTCCTGCCAGCGTGCTACGCATCACCGAACCGCACGACTACGCACAGATTTTTGTCAATGGCCTGAAGGTCGGTGCCCTCGATCGTCGCGAACACGAGAAGGAGATGAAGATGCCTGCTGTCAAGAAAGGCGACCGGCTCGACATTTTGGTCGAGGCCATGGGACGCATCAACTTCGGCCGCGCCATCAAGGATTTCAAGGGTATCACTGAGAAGGTAGAGTTCATCTATCAGATTGGCGCGGAACAGTCAGCCACGGTTACCATAGCGCCGACGCTTTGGACGGTATATAATATCTTAGATGACTACGAGACTGTGAAGGCCATGAACTGGCAGCCCCTCGTCAAGGCTGAACACTATCCCGCAGCTGCCTATCGCACTACCTTTAAATTAAATAAGGTGGGCGATACGTTCATCAACCTGGAGACCTGGGGCAAGGGCCAGCTCTACGTGAACGGTCATCCGATGGGCCGCTTCTGGCAGATTGGACCTCAGCAGACACTCTATATGCCGGGCTGCTGGCTCAAGAAGGGTGAGAACGAAATCATCGTGGTCGATATTGTCGGCCCGGAAGATCCAGTTACCGAAGGTCTCAAGGAGCCTATCATCGACCGCCTCAACCTCAAGGGACCTCAGACACACCGCAAGCAGGGCGAGAACCTCGACCTCAGTGGCGAGACTCCCGTCAAGACGGGAAGCTTCGCCGCAGGAAACGGCTGGCAGGAAGTGCGTTTCGACCAGCCCGTTTCGGGCCGATATGTCTGCATCGAGGCACTTAATGTGCACAATGCGAAGGAAGCCGAAGGCAAGGTGGCCAAGGGTATCGCCTGCATCGCCGAATGGTATATGCTCGACGAACAGGGCAAGCGCCTCAGCCGCGAACCCTGGCAGGCCGACTATGCCGACGACGAGAACATCACCGACGGCAACCAGACAGCCGACAAGATCTTCGACCTGCAGGAGAGCACCTACTGGAGCACCAACCGCAAGTCGGCCTTCCCCCACCAGCTCATCATCGACCTGGGCAAGGACTACACCTTCGGCGGATTCCAGTACCTGCCGCGTGCTGAGGCCGGCGCTCCTGGCAGCATCTGCGACTATCGCATCTATGTGAAGTCGGGGGCATTTAAAAAGTGATATTAAGGGATGCTTGGGGATTCTAAGGGATTTTAAGGGACGTATGTTTCTTTGGGTCTCATAATCTACAAGACGAAGGTATCGTCCCTAAATATCCTCAAATATCCCTAAATATCCCAAAATATCCCTAAAATATTATGTTCAACGAAGATCATCCTTTCTATCGCTTCCACTATTGCCCGTTGTGCGGCAGCAACCGTTTCGTGGAGCATGGCCCGCAGGCTCGGCATTGCGAGGATTGCGGTTTCACCTACTATACCAATCCTCGTGGTGCCACTGTTGCCGTGATAGTCAACGATCGGGACGAAATCCTCTGCGGTCGTCGTGCCAACAACCCTGCCAAGGGGACACGCGACATGGTGGGCGGTTTCCTCGACCTCGACGAAACGGCCGAAGAAGGCATGTGCCGCGAAATCCACGAGGAAACCGGACTGGAAGTCAAGCCCGAGAATCTGCGCTACCTCTTCAGCCAGCCCAACCGCTATCCCTATTCGGGCATCATGTGCCGCACCATCGACCTCTTCTTCGAGGTGCGTGTCGAGGGACGTCCCCAGGTGGGAAACCTCGATGACATCTCTTCGCTGGAGTGGATCCCGCTTAAGAACCTCAATCTCGAAGAGTTTGGCCTCGCCTCCATCCGTACGGGTCTGGCAAGGTATCTGGAGGAAAGGGGTTAATATTTAATAATTTCTAAATCCTATGACAATGAAACGCTATCATTTTCTTCTCGCACTATTGTTTTTGTTGCCTTGCTCCCTCGTGGCGCAGGACAGTGTGCTTGTGACCCTGCGCGGCGTTGTCACCGACCATGACAATGGCCGGCGGTTGGCCGATGTGCAGGTGCATGTGGGTGGAACCAATGTGGCCACGATGACCAATGCCGACGGACGTTTCAGCCTTCGTCTGGCCCAGATGCCCGAGCAACTGCTCTTTTCGTCGATAGGTTATGCCACGGTGGTGGTCGGTCGCGACCAGCTCGAAAAGACACAACAGGTGAAGGAAGGCAAACCCGTGGAGGAACTGCGGGTCTCGCTGCAGCCCCGCTTCACCTTCCTGAACGATGTCTTTGTCTATTCGCCCGACAACATCCTACATGCCGCCATCGAGCGTATTCCGCAGAACTTCCCCGTCGTACCGCAGAGCTACGAGGCCTTCTATCGCGAGACGATACAGAAGCGCGGCAAGTATGTGAGTGTGGCAGAGGCCGTGATGGAACTCTACAAGACGAGCTACGAAGACTCGCCACAGCGCGATATGGCCTGCATGATCAAGGGACGCAGCCTGATCAGCCAGCGTGCCCGCGACACCATTTCGGTGCACGTGATGGGCGGACCCCTGGAGTCGCTGATGCTCGACCTGGTCAAGGACCGCGAGCTGTTCCTCAATCCCGAAATGCTGCAGCGCTATCGTCTCGAGATTGAGACGCCGCAGACTATTGACAACCGTCCCCAGTACGTCATCTCATTCCGTCCGGCCACGACCTATATCGACCCGCTATTCTACGGCAAGATCTACATCGACTATGCTAACCTCACCTTCACACGCATCGAATATGAGATGGACATGAGCGATGTGGCCAAGGCATCGGCAGCCATCCTGGCGAAGAAGCCTTTTGGCATGCGATTCAAGGCGCGTGGCCTCCGCATCGTGATGAACTACCACAACGATGGGCAGCTCAGCTATCTGCGTTACCTCGGCGTGACCTATAAGTTCGATTGCGACTGGAAGAAACGCGGCTTCGCCACCCATTATGAGGCCAATTCCGAGATGCTGATCACCGACATCAAGCCTGAGGCTGTTCGCCCCAACCGGCATAGTGCTTTCCGACATCACGACACCTTGTCGCGACAACTGAACGATTTCGATGATCTGGATTTTTGGAAGGACTACAACATCCTGCTCCCTACCGAAAGCCTCGAAAACGCTTTCCGTCGCATCAAAAAGACCTATAATCAGTAAGTTGTCTTGCCCTTTTTTGCCAAAACATTCAAAAATAACAGCGAAAACTGTTATTCCATTTGCAACATCCCAATTTTTTCCTTATCTTTGCACCCCAATTAATACACGTTTTTACGCAAGATAATCATTTTATTGGATGAAACCATATAAGTTTGAATCATTTTTGAAAACCACCATTTGGGGTGGCGAACAGATAGCTGCATTCAAGGGAATCGATACCGACCTGCATAATGTCGGCGAATCGTGGGAAATAAGCGACTTTCCAGGGCAAGAGAGTGTTGTGGCAACAGGAGAGGACAAAGGGCTCAATCTGTCTGCCTTGGTCGAGAAATACAAGGAACAACTCGTTGGCGAGAAGGTCTATGCAAAGTTTGGCAACCATTTCCCCTTGCTGGTCAAATTCATCGATTCGCACCAGAACCTCTCGGTACAGGTGCATCCCAACGACGAGCTGGCCATGAAGCGTCACGGATGCCGTGGAAAGAGCGAGATGTGGTATGTCATCAATGCTGAGCCTGGAGCTAGGATCTATACGGGCTTGTGCAAGGAGATTACTCCCGAACGATATGAGCAGATGGTCACTACGGAGACCGTCGAAGGATATTCTCCAATCATGGATGTCATAGCTACCTACGAGTCACATCAGGGCGACATCTATTATCTGCCCGCAGGTCGCCTGCATGCCATCGGTGCCGGCAATTTCGTGGCCGAAATACAGCAAACCAGCGACATCACCTATCGCGTCTATGACTATGGTCGTCGCGATGCCAGTGGCAACACCCGCGAACTCCACATCGAACAGGCGAAGGATGCCATCGATTATCGCGTTTATCCCGAGTATCGCAGCACCTACGACAGCACTCTTCTCGATGCGCCCTTGGTGCATTGTCCCTATTTCAATGTCAATCGTGTGGTAGTGCATGAGACTATGGATGTCGATTACCAGGTCGATTCTTTCGTCATTGTCCTTTGTATGAGAGGAGAGGCCAACGTCAATGGCGTGGACATTCGCCAAGGCGAAACCATCCTGGTACCAGCCTGCGACAACAAGCTGCACTTCTTGGGCAATGGCACGTTCCTCACAGCAACCATGTAATAATATATGAGAAACATTCTTCCTATCCTAATAGCAAGCTGTCTGACCATGGGTCAGACAGTTGTTGCTCAGACCTATACGGTATCTTCGCCCGAAGGCAATATCGTTCTTACTATCGACAATGGCCAGGAGCTCAAATATAGTGTGAGCCTGGAGGGCGATGTGATGATTGCCCCCTCACCCATGGGCTTCGAGTTCAAGGGAGAATCGCCCATGACGGGTGGTTTCAAGGTGCTTGGTGAGCCAAAGCCGCAAGGAAAGGTGGAGGAGTGGACACCCGTGGTGGCCAACAAGCATTCCTTCATCAGCGTGCCTTATAGCGAATTGGTGCTCAATCTGCAGGAGAAGGACACTCCCTATCGCAGGATGGACCTCACCTTCCGCGTGATGAACGATGGCGTAGCTTTCCGCTATACGCTCTACGGCACGCCCGTGCTCGGCAATCGCCAGATTACCCGCGAAGCGACAGGATTCGCTGTGCCCGAAAAGGCAACTCTTCGCATCCCGAATTTTGCCTACGAGGACGAAGGCAGGAGCTACAAGTCGTCGCAGGAAGGCGAGTATGTCAAGACGCCGGTCACCGAAATCAAGACCGACCAGCATTGCGGCCTGCCCGGGCTTATCGAAATCGACAGCAACCACTGCATGGCCATCCTGAATGCGGCGCTCGACAATTTCCCAGCCCTCTATCTGGGGCGAAGCGAGGCTCCGAAGGATGGATTCCAGTTGCTTCAGACCAAGCTCACACCCATCTGGGGCGAAACAGAAGACGGTGTGAAGGCACGCTTCAGCGAGAAGCAGGATACTCCCTGGCGCGTCGTCATGGTGGGGCATAATCCCGGCAAGTTCATCGAATCGGAGATTCTGCGTTCGCTCAACGCTCCGTGTGCCATCGAGGATCCCTCGTGGATCAAGCCCGGCATGTCGGCATGGGACCACTGGTGGAGTGGCGAAGTGCTGATGGAGCAGGAGGTCATCAAGCAATACATCGATTTCGCTTCGGTACAGGGCTGGCCCTACATGCTCATCGATTGGACGTGGTACGGACCTTATGCTACGCCCGAGGCCGACATCGTGAAGCCTGCCCCGCAGCTCGATATGCCTGAGATTCTGCGCTATGCCAAGTCGAAGAACGTCGATATCTGGCTGTGGCTGCGCTGCGAAGACGCCAATCACAACGACCAGTACAAGGCCGCCTTCCCGCTTTATCATGAGTGGGGCGTCAAAGGTGTGAAAATCGACTTTATGGATCGTGATGACCAGGATATGGTGAATTGGTATCGCCGTGTGGTCGAGGCTGCTGCCGAAAGCGAGCTGATGGTCGATCTGCATGGTGCCTATTGTCCCGATGGCATCGACCGTACCTATCCGAACCTCCTTACCCGCGAGGGTGTGATGGGGTCGGAATACTATAAGTGGTCAGACCGTATGACTCCCGAACACAATGTTACGCTGGCATTCACCCGCCTCTTGGCAGGGCAGATGGATTATACGCCGGGAGGCTTCCTCAATGTGACAAAGGAACAGTTCAAGGGCCAGTCACCCGCCCTCGTGATGAACACACGCAGCGCCGAGTTGGCGAAGTTCGTGATTTATGAGAGTCCGTTCATGTGCTTCTGTGACCATCCTGATCACGTCTTGGGTCAGGTCGGTTCGGATTTCGTTCAGATAGTCCCCGTTGTCTGGAACGACATCCGTTTCCTCGGAGGTGCTCCCGACGAATACGTCGCCCTTGCCAAACGAAGTGGGGAACAGTGGTTTGTGGGAGTCTTGAACAACAGCATCCAGCGCGACCTCAATCTCGATCTCAGTTTCCTTCCCACGGGAGCCTATCGCCTTGAATACTGGCGCGATGGCAAGCAGGCCAACAAGGATGCCACTTCTTGTGAGCACAAGACCGTAGTCATCCGTTCCGACAAGCCTTTGAAACTGAAGCTTGCCAACGCAGGAGGCTACGTGGGCATTCTCACGAAGGTGGAAAAGTAGTTATTCTTCGTTTCTAAATGTAAAAGTGAAATAATATTATTATTTTCATTGTTGGAAACCTGTGATGTGTTTTGTGAAATATTTGAAGTTTGGGAAATAAATGTTCGTTACCCATTCTTCATAGCCAACTACTAAAGATACTATTATTGTGAACACTAATATTTGTATGAAATCGGTTAGTGAACTTAAAGGATTTAGGTTCACAATACCGAATTACCAGCGAGGATACCGTTGGACTAAACAGCAAGTGAAGGAATTGCTTGATGACGTTTGGGGATTCTCTCAGGAACAAACATCTCCGATTTACTGTATCCAACCTTTGGTCGTATGCGAAAAGAAGAATAGGGAGAAAGACTTGACAACATGGGAGGTGATTGATGGCCAGCAGCGATTGACGACCATCTCCATTATCATGCAGATGCTTGGTCAATGCGCTGCTCCTTTTTCTATCTCTTATGATACACTAAAAGGCAAAGAAGAGAAGATAAACAATATCGTAAGTTTGAGCACTGATGATGCGAATAGCGATATCAACTTTCATTTTATGGTTGAAGCAAAGGAAACTGTTCGTGATAGGATAGGCAAATTAAAAGAAGATGATAGAAGATTGATGAGCGAAACAATATGGAATCGTGTGAAGTTCATTTGGTACAATACGGATGAAGAGACCCCGATTCGCGTATTCACCCGCCTGAATGTAGGAAGAATCGCATTGACAAGTTCTGAGCTTATAAAGGCTTTGTTCTTGAATCGTGAGAACTTCAAGGGTAACAATGACGAATTGATCCGTGCCAAGCAGATACAAATTGCCCAAGAATGGGATAGAATAGAGAACCAGCTTCAGGATGATGCATTTTGGCTTTTCCTTAGGAACTTGAATAATGAGCATAAGGACTCTTGGAACAAGCCTACTCGTATCGATTTCTTGTTGGACTTCGTGTGCAAACAGGAAATCGTCAAAAAATTAAACAAAAAGATTGAATTGTCTTATGACATTGCGGTCGTAGGTGATGACAATTACCGTACTTTCCGAATATATTATGAGTTCTATAATAAGTCACCGAAAGGTGAATTCCTAGAGTTTTGGAAATTTGTCAAGGAGGTTTACGACATTTGGTGTGAATGGTATAATGATCCGTCGTTATACCACTATGTGGGTTTTACGTTGGCCGAAGTAGATAAAATAACTTTGACAAATCTAGTGCTGGAATGGTTTGACAAAACACGGTCCCAATTTAATGATTATCTATTTGGCGTCATTAAATCACATCTAAAAACTAAGAAATGCAATAACCTGGAAAGAAATTATCTGGAAGGGGGCAAAGACAACAAGCGCTCTTGCATACCATTGCTATTGTTGCATAATGTGGTAACAATCGTTAGACAGAACGAAATCCTTTCTAATAACGAGCAATATCTGCTTGGTGTGTTCTACAAGTTCCCTTTTCATCTATATAAGATTGAGCACTGGGATGTGGAGCACATAGATTCAGCTACAAAAAATGAGTTGAAAGAACTTGACTCCCAGAAAAACTGGATCCTCAGTGCCTACCAGTTTTTGAATGAAGAACAAAAGAAGACATACAAAGACAAATTATGCAGTTTCTTTGGTGAAGATAAGGATGAAGCAAATATTATAAAAGTTACATTTGAAGAGCTTTACTCTGATCTATCCAAAGAATTAAATCTTTCGGATTATTCTGGTCGAAAATGGAAAAATATGGTGCAAAACTTCGTGTTGTTAGACAGTGCGACGAACAGAAGCTACCATAATGCAATTTTCCCCGATAAACGTGCTCATATCTTAGGCAAGGAGAAGGGCATCCATATGATTGCCTATTGGGACAAAGATAAAAATGAGATAGCCTTGAAGGAAGAATCCTTCAAATCGGCGTTCGTGCCTATCTGTACGAGAAACGTGTTCCAGAAAGCATATTCCTCGATGCAGGGCAACCCAACTTTATGGGACGAGACTGACGCTGAGGCTTATAAAAATGAAATAATGAATACCTTAAAAGATTTATTATAAGATGAATGACAAGACAAGCTTGTGGAAACTACTGGAGAAGTATGAGATAGTTATTCCTATCATACAACGAGATTACGCTCAAGGCCGAAAGAATAAGGAGGGACTGAGATACCGATTCCTATCTTCCCTAATAGATGCACTTCAGAATAACCAAGAAATGACACTAGACTTTGTATATGGTGGTGTGCAGAATGGGCAAATGGCGCCACTGGATGGCCAGCAAAGACTGACTACCCTATGGATGTTGCATTGGTTCATCGCATTTCGTGCTGGAAAACTCGAGGACGAAGACGTACGTAAACGACTAAAAAGATTCTATTATGCTACCAGGCCTTCTTCTACCGATTTCTGTAGAAGGTTGGTCGATGAATTCAACGATGGCAATGCTGAAAAGGAAAATGATATCACCGATTATATCAGAGATCAACACTGGTACTTCAGCTATTACAACAATGACCCTACGATTCAGGCTATGCTTATGATGATAAAGGGTGACCGCAGGAAGGACGAAAAAGGAAATGAGAAAGAGCCAAATGGACTGGAACAGTTCTTCGGAACCAATTGTGATTACGAAGGGCTGTGGAATAGCCTAATTGGAGAAGAATGCCCGATTCAATTCTATCATCTTGACATGGTTGGAGAGAATGCTCCTTTGATGGATGACTTGTATATCAAAATGAATGCGCGAGGTAAGCAATTGACTCCGTTTGAGAATTTCAAGGCAGAATTAATTGGTTATAATAACGGGGACTTCGTTTTGGATATCAATGACAATGAGGACCAACAATTCGTCTCGAATCTGGACAATAGTTGGATGAACATATTCTGGCCCTATAAACACAAGTTACATTTTAGGGTGGATGAAATATATTATAAGTTTGTCTGCCAAATGATGCTTGGCTATTACCTCGTCAAATCTGACATTAAAGAAATAGGTAAAACACGTTTGTATGACTTGCTTTCATCAGCAAGTGTATTCAATAAGATAGAAGACTACAAGGATGTCCTTGATGGCTACTTCAAGGAAATGTTTTATAATACGTTGAATGGGGTGGCGAAATTCGCGAACTATGCATCTTCTGAGAAGAATAAGGACATCAACAGCTGTCTGGAGGATTTGCTGAGTTACTATCTATCTTTTAATAAGATTGTTCATTTCATTCCGTTATATGATTATGATAAAAAGGCTGAAGACTTAGATCATTCGCCCACGGAAACTTGGGAACGAATTCCTCAAGTATTGTTCTTCGCTATTTGCAGGTTCTTTGAGAAATGGAACAAGATATATTGCAACGATAATTGGAATGATGAGGCCAGTGCAAGATTGAAGGATTGGGTAAGATTTTGTTATAATATCAGCTATAATCCCCGTGTGAATTCGGTCGACAGTATGCGAAGTGCAATGCAGGTCATCTATGAAATTTCAAAGATTCTTGACTGCCTGAATATCTATGAGTCTTTAGCTGGGATAGAATCTTTTGATGAAATTAACCTAAAATCGAATGTGGCCAAAGCCCAGATTGAAGAGGAGTTTTATAAGGCCAAATACCAAAATGATTATCTTGAGATTAGAGATGAATTTATTGAGGCCGAGCAATATTCTTTCTTCAAAGGGTGCATCCGATTCTTGCTTTGGAATGAACAAGGCGAGTATCGTTTCGATAAAAACACCTTTGGAGCAAAACTTGAAAAGGTACACATGTTATTTGATAAAGGTGACACTTTCGAGGGCAAGATAATAAACAAGGGATGCTTCAAGGCGTATATCTGTGCATGTGACAAAATAGAGGAGATCCTCTCAAATGATAATAATGGCACAAAAAGCATCAGATTCGATAATTCTGGTGAAGCATGGAAGTCTATTCTTGCAAATAAATTTCTATGTGCTCCAACACATCGTTTCCTCATGGGAGAGACAGAACAATCGATGGATACCCTGAGACAAAAGCTATTTGACTCATTGCCGGAGAACGATTATGAGAATCTGGAGGTTCGCAGAAAGAGATTAAACTATGTCTTGAATGTCATTCTGGAGGACGAGTTTATGGCAAATCTGGAAAGAATGACCGACATGCTCAATAATGTATTGTTCTTAAGAAAAAATAATGGATGGGCATTGTATCCGTTCAATGCGAGGGCTGATTGGAAAGTCATCATATTGGGAAAGAGTCGTAATATAATTTTGAAGCAATTGTTGGATGAGAACTACATCACAACCAAACGGCAAGTTGGCTCCTCGAACATGTTCTATGGTTGGGATGTACCTTTTACCTACAATAATAAAGAATTTATATGGTTGGACAATGACAATAAGATAGTTGGTAAAGACCTGACTAATCCTATTGACGCCCCCTTTGACGTGTCATACGAGGAAATTAAACGTCAGTTGGAAGTGCATTCTGCAAAAGCGATAACCAATGTGCTACCTGTAGCGGAATGAAATTTGTCATTAGAAGATGATTACAAAACAAACATAACTATAGTATGGAAGCAATAGATTATTTCAATTGTGCTGAAGTGCGGCTTGCCTTGAATTACCTGGAAGGTGCAATGGCCGACTATAACAAGGCAATTGAACTGAAGCCAGATTTCGCTGAAGCATATAACAATCGTGGCAATTTGAAAACTAAAATGAATGACCTACAGGGTGCGTTAATTGATTTCGACAAGGCAATAGAGCTGAAACATGATCTTGCTGAAGCATATTATGGACGCGCTCATTTGAAAAAGAAAATGAACGATTACAAGGGTGCAATAATCGATTATGACAAGGCAATAGAACTGAACCCTGATTGCGGTGAAGCATATTATTTACGTGGAACTATAAAATCTGAGATGGACGATGAACAGGGCGCAATGGCCGACTATAACAAGGCAATAGCTTTGAAGCCAGATTTATTCGAAGCATATCATGCCCGTAGCTTTTTGAAAGAAGAGTTATCCGACGTGCAGGGTGCCATCGAGGACCTTGACAAAGCAATAGCTTTGAAGCCAGATTCTAGTGGATCATATATACTCCGTGGCTACTTGAAATCAATGTCGAACGATGTGCGGGGAGCCATGGAAGACTATGACAAAGCAATAGAACTAGATCCAGATTTTGGTTATACATATTCTCATCGTGGCCGCTTGAAATTGATGTTGAACGATGTGCAGGGTGCCAAGGAAGACTATGACAAGGGAATAACTAAGCGTCCCTCTGATGCTTTTGCATATAATGGCCGTGCTTATGTCTATTTGGAGTTGAGAAATTTTGAAAAAGCGTTAGATGATGTTAATATGGCTATAAAGTTAGATGAGGATAATTATGACTATTTCGACTCAAGAGGAGAGATATTAATGACAATGGGTAAGTTGAATGAAGCGTTAAAAGATTTAAATTATGCGTTGTCAAAGAATAATGATTTTGTCCCTTCATTGGATAACCGAGCCAAGTGTTATCGTAAATTGGCGGAATCGGAACAAGATGATGCAAAGAAAGCAGATCTAATTGCCAAAGCTGAAGCAGATGAGAAGAAGGCGGATTCATTGAAGGAGAAGAAATGATTAATCCTAATGTGATAGAGTGTCTTTTATAGTTTGCGCGACTTCAGCCATAAGGCGAGAAGGGGGTCAGAGATACCGTAGTATCCGTCACGTCGAGTCAACAGGTCATATTCCATTAGTTTCTTTGCAGCCGATTGGACAGCGCTTGTCGATTTCATGCGATGTCGCTTGATAAATGCTGTCGTGGTGTGTTTTTTATGTTGAAAAAATTATTTTTTTTACATAAAATCTTCGACACGTGTGCAAAAAAAGACACGATTGCCATAATCAAAGTATCAGCGCCACACTTGTCCTAAATAATAAATAGACATTTTCCTGAAAAACATGTCAAATTTGCCACCTTCAAAAAACTGGCTATGTATTTCATCGGTAAAAATGTGCATTTAGTCGAAAACGCAAAAAAAACATTGAAAAAAATTTGGAAGGTGTTCAGAAAATCACCATATTTGCTACGACAACCAATGAGATTACGACAACCAATGAGATTTAGTACTAATATGAAACAGATTCTAACCTTATCACTCGCTATTATACCTCTTTTGTCCTGGGCATATGACACAGAGGTTGATGGCTTTGCTTATAACTTGAATGAAAAGACTAAAGAAGCAGAGGTTACATACGGATGGAATAATTACGTCGGGGATGTAGTAATTCCTTCATCGATGACATTTGAAGGCATTACTTATTCAGTCACTTCGATTGGGCAATGTGCATTCGCATATTGCGATAGTTTGTCTTCTGTGGCCATACCCAAGAGTGTAACCCATATAGGCGATTATGCTTTCAAATCCTGTTTCAAGTTAACCTCATTAACTATTCCAGATGGTGTCACTTCGATCGGTGAAGGCTCGTTCTGTAATTGTTGCAATTTATTCTCAATAAGTATCCCAAACTCAGTAACTTTAATCTCAAGTTACTTGTTTTGTGATTGTACCAGCTTGTCATCTATAACCATACCTGACAGTGTAACTTCGATTGGCTATGGAGCATTCTATGGCTGCAAAAGCTTGACATCCATTTTCATCCCGAAAAATGTGGCGTCCATTGAAAACTTAATCTTTTATGGGTGCAGCAATCTTTCATCCATCATTGTTGATCCGAGAAATACCATTTACGATTCAAGAGAGGGCTGTAATGCCATTGTTGAAACATCAAGCAACAAGTTAATCGCAGGATGCAATTATACAAAATTGCCGAAAAGTGTAACTTCCATTGGTGATTGGGCTTTTGCTTATTGTGAAGGATTTTCATCTTTGGATATCCCCGACAGGGTTACTTCGATCGGTACAGCTGCATTCCAAGGATGCACAAATCTTACTCACATCACTATCCCTAATAGTGTTTCTACCATTGGGCCACAAGCATTTTCAGATTGCAGCAGTATGGAGTCGATAACTATCGGCAAGAAAGTTCAATTTATTGATCTTTATGCATTCCTAAACTGCACCAACTTGAAAGCTGTCAACATAAAGGATTTATCCGCTTGGTGTGGCATACAATTCGGCTTTCAATCTGAGGATGAGCTCAATCGAACCAGCAACCCTCTATCTTATGCACAACATCTGTATTTGAATGGCGAAGAGATCAAGGACCTGGTAATACCAAACGATATATCATCTATCAACGATTATGCCTTCTACGGGGGAAGCGGCTTCACTTCCATTGAAATCCCTAACAATGTAACCAAAATAGGCCGCCACGCCTTCAAAGGTTGCAGTGGCGCAACCGAATTAACAATCAGCAGCAATTTGGAAGATCTCGAATGGGGAGTGTTCTTTGGTTGTTCTCGCTTGAAAAATGTCTATTGCCTTCCCGAGAAAAAAACTTTCATTTGGACTGTAGCCTTTGATATTTCAGATATTGAGCATATCATTTTATATGTGCCAAAAGATTTGGTTGGTATTTATATGAAGGAAGAACCTTGGAACAAATTCAAGGAGGTTAAGCCTGTCTTACCTTGAATTGACTGAGAATTTTCACTTCATTATCTTGCCTGACGAGTCCAATTTACTAAATTGAATTGGACCCGTCTGATTGTCTCGGTCCAATTTACTAAATTGAATTGGACCCGTCTGATTGCCTCGGTCCAATTTACTAAACGGAATTGGACCCATCCGATAGTATCGGTCCAATTTACTAAACGGAATTGGACCCGTCCGATAGTGTCGGTCCAAT
>JAEEGK010020626.1_pt1 | contig 13997 bp, 8 predicted proteins | sample 8958771 | NCBI WGS metagenome assembly JAEEGK01 (sample SAMN16246547, study PRJNA631951) | gut metagenome | biome: gut microbiome; feature: rumen; material: SC-attached | host: Bos | place: Iran: Karaj | collected 2018-10 | reverse complement strand
ATAAATCTGAATACAAATTAAATCATAATATTATTTTATATTTATATTCTTCTTTCATTTTTTTTGATAATTCATTCAATAAAATTTTAACTAAATTGACATTTTCACAAATATAAATAAACCCTAATAAAAATCTTTTTAATTATATTTTTGCTAAATTTGAAAAAAAAATAAACACTAAAATAAAAAATAAAAAATAAATAAAAAATTCAATTAAAAACATGAAAAACTTCATAATCTTCAATTTGGAAAAATTGAATTCCCAAACTTAATCCATAAATAAATTTACTATCATAAGAATCAGGAGAATTACATTCATTTTTTTCATTACTTAAGCACTTATCCAAAATTAAAAACTCTCTTCCTCCTCCGAATCTCGGACCATGATTAGGATCACAGTAAATTGCTCTTTCATAACATTCAGGTTTAATATCAAATTTCATTTTTTTATTTATTGAAAACACAAAAGCACTTTCATCACTTTTATATTCTTCATTTCCATCCCAACTTTGAGTAGTGAAACCTCCGAATTTAACTCCGAAAATAGTTTGAATTATTATTAAAGTATTATTTACTCCATCGCATTTTTCATGAAATTTTTGTGCGGAATCACCATCTCTTTTTGCTTTATATATTAGTTTAAAGTGTTTATTTTCAAAAAATGATAAAATTAATTGTTTTTCTTCTAATGATAATAATGTTGATTCTAAGTCATCGTTTGGATTTCTTGTTATTATTCCTTCTTTTTTTATTATGTTTAATGACATGCTATTCTTTAATCGGTTGTTTTCTTCTTTTAATTTTTTTATTTCGTTTTCATTTAATAATTTGGTTTCTTTTAATTGTTTTATTTTGTTTTCATATGTTGATTTTTGATTTTGAAATTCTTGTTTATATGACATTATTGTTTGTTTGTATTTATTAATTGTTGTGGTCATGTCTTCTTGTTTTTTTATTAATTTTATTACTGGATTGTTTAATCCTGCGAAGTCAATATCAAATTCTATCTTTAATTCTACATTGTCTTTTGTAATTCGATATTTATTTTTATTAATCTTGTCAACTATAAAATTATACATTCCTTCAAGAGAAGAATATAATGAAAAGCAGCGATTAGTATTAATCAAATTTTCCATTGAAAAAATATTAGAATATTCAAAGGTAGATAAAATATCTGAATCTCGATATTTTAACTGTATTCCTTCTTTGTCACATAAAATATCAAATTTTGCATTTTCATTATCTAAATTAATAGTATTTACTTTTGAAGGATTCGGTGCATCCATTATAATTAATTAATATTGATTTTTTTTTTGATAATTAATTACTTATATATTTTTTTATTGAAAGAGTTTTGAAAATTAATTAAAAATGAAATAAATTTTTTTATTCTTTGTTATAAGATTATCTTTATTATAATTTAAAATCATTTTTTATGTTTTTTTCAATTTTCATAATTAAATTTATTTAATTAATTATGCTTTGTTTTCGTCTTTATAAATTTGATTTATATATTCAAATATTTTGATTAGTTGAAAATTCTTTATTATTTTTTTCTTTTTATCTTTTATTTAAATTCTTTTTAGATAAATTATAAATATTCTAATATTTTTAAACAAAAGAAATTTTTAAACTATTTTTTATTAACTTCTTTTAATTCATTTAATCTTAATTTCTAATAATTAAAAATAAATAGGTATTTGAAATTATTCTTCAATGAAATTATTATTATTTAAATATATTTTTAAAAATAAATTTATATTTATATAAAGATTCAAAATATGAAAATGAATTTATTTATTTGAAATAATTTAATTGAATTTATAGTAAATTATTATTATCATAAAAATAAGTATTATTAATAATTTAGATTTGATTATTTTTATTAAATTCTATTTTTAAAGATAATAAAATTTTAATCTTTTAAATAAAACATATATAACTTGAATATAAATAATAAAGATAGAATTTAGAATAAAGAAAAATAAATGGAAATTTAATTGTATTATTTTTTATATGAATATTTCATTATTGAAAATAAAAAACTTTTTGAACAATTGAAAATAATTTTTTTATAACATATTTTACTTCAAATTCTTTTTAATAAAAATAAAAATAATATTTATAATTGTAGAAAATAATATAAATAAAATAAAAATTAAAAATGATTTACAGTTAAAACAACTTAATTCAATTAATATAAAAAATTCAATATAATTTTATTTTCATCTAACAATAATATTCAAATATTTAATAAGAATTTAAATATGATTCAGGATGTTAAAAAATTAATTATGTATATACATGTTATTGTAAATAAATATTCATATAATTTCAAAAGTATAAAAAGGAGACTCATGAATCATATATTTTAATTTAATATGTTTATTATTTTAAGACTTTTCTTTTTTTATTATTAACATTATCAAAAAATAAAATGTTTATTATTCATAATTTTTTCAATCCTTTCTATAATTTATTTTTATTAATTTGTTTAAAAAATTTCCTTACTCTAAAATATGAAATATATTATCAAAATAATTTCATTTATTTTTATTATTATTATAACACTTTCTTTTTTATAAAAAAAGTTATTACCTGTTGTTCAATAATATATAAATCATTATTTGTATTTTTTACTATTTTATTTTATCAATTAAAATTATATTCATTTTTTAATTATATTATTAAATTTTATAATTGCAATTTAATTGTTTAATTAAAAGTTTATCTTATTAAACTTAAACTTTTTATTTTACTTTCAACTTTCGATTAAATTTTTGATATTTATATTTAATATAAAATATTTTATTTTATCTATCTAATTTATTAATAATTCAAATTATAAAATCAATGAAAAAGTTATTAATATTTTCTAATATACTGATAAAACAAATCCTATTTCTATGAGTTTTTCTTTAACTTCTTTATCTCTGCAATCGGACCATTCTTTATTATTAATTCTTTCTTTATTAATTCCATAAATAATAAAATCTATTTTATAAGCATTTTTATCAATTCCTTTATAAGGAATTATTAAATCTCCAGCATATTTATTTCCTTGTCTGATTTTTTTACAAATATATTTTTTTTCTACTTCATCATCATCATCATCAGTACTATCTTCAGAACAGAAATCATCGATTTGATAATTTTCATTAATTTCATATCCTAAACATTCATTAAGTTCATAAACTGTATTTGGTATATTTATTACTCTCATTGCAGTTTCTACCAGATTTATTATACATTCAATTATATATGATTTAACAGTTGCACATAAATAAGTTTTATTCCATTTTAAATGAGGATTATTTCCTCTTTTTCTATATCTATCAGGAATATATCTATAATAAAGATTAGCAGAAGATAAAACAAACTCTTCTTTTCCAATTAATGCATCATCAATTTTATTTGTAATTTTTATTTCCAAGTTTTCCAAAAAATATTTTCCAGCTAATAAACCTGTTATAATTGTTACAAATAGAACTACAGGAGTTCCTACTATCATTATAATTCCTTAAATAGTCTTTGCTGCCAAATTTCCTAAAATTGAAAAGCCTTTAGTAATTCCTGTCTTTAATAATAATTTCCCATTTCCAAAAAGACATTCTCATTGTTCATGTCAAGTTATATAAAAGTGTTAATTTCCATCTTTTATGATGCTCATAATGAAATTTGAAAATAGAATGAGTTGCTTCTCCATCTGACCATATTCAATCCATTTGATATCATTGAATAATTTAAAATTGAATTCATAAGATCTTTCCCTATAAAAAATTTAATTTTTGGAATAGCTTTAATTTAAGGCATTCCACAACCCAAAGCCAAAGAAGCTAAACTGTAAAGTATTCCAGCACGCGGAGCTTTTTTAAATGACTTAAAATTTTCTAAAAAATTTCCTAACAAAAATCCAACTGAATAACTATTATTTAGGACTTGAATATTTGGTTCTTTCAATTGTTTATCAAAAAATGTTATGATTCTTTGATTTTGATTTAAACCTTTATATTCTTCAATAAAATTTAGAACTTCGTCATCGATTTAATCTTTTAAATTTGCACCTATTTTTATTTTACTATAAAAATTAGACAATGATGTTTAATTATTATCTGGAGAAGCTTTTAAAGCTATACAATATTTTAAACTTAATTTTTGTTTTTTATCATATAAAATTTTTTCCAAATTTTTGAAAAATTTTTTATTTCTTTTTTATCAGGATTACTATTTAAATCTTCGATTTTCTCAGTGATTTTATCTAAATATTTATCTAAATATCTTAAATATATTTTCGTATATTTAACATTCCCATAAATTTCTTCATTTACAATTTTAACAACTTCAAAACATGTTAATGGTAATATGAGTACTTCTTTTTCATTTTTATAATTACTTAAAGATTCAATATCAATATTAGAAATAAAATATTTTTCATTTTTACATTTCTCTATTATAAATAAAACTGTTACTGTATTACTTTGATTATTATTATTAAAAAATATTGGACTTTCAAATTTTTAGAATAATAATTTTTAATTTATATTGGTACATTTATTTTTTTCAGAAAATTTTTTGACTTCACTTTTAAGTAATTTTCCACCTCTATATAATTTTCCATTATAAGATTTGAGATATCCTTTATTTAAAGAATCATATATTAAAAATATAAATGGATGATATTTATCGAATTTATTATTTGTTAAATCAAGATTTATTTGTTTATAAAAATGATTTCCATCTATACTTTCTGAAGTATAAAATTTAATAAAAAATTTAGTTAATATATGTAAAGGAATATTCATATTTTTATTACCTGAAGGCTTTATTAATTGAAAATCTTTTTGATTATAAGAATAGCAATATCTTCTTAATAAAAGTTCTTGAAATTTTTCAATTTCTCCTTTTTCTATAAGAGAGCTATTAATTGTTTTCCCTATTAAAATAGGTAAAGCTAATTCATATTCATTTCTTGTATCCATAAACATAAAAACATCACCATAATTATCTTTTCCAGGATTATATTCTTTATAATTTTGATGAATATTTCTCCAATTGCACTCATCTTTTAAAATATAGTTTACAACTTCTTCAAAATCACAAGTTACTCCTCCAGAATTCAAAAATTTATCTTTAAAATATGGTTTCATTTCATGATATATTGGATGTAAACAATATACAATACTTGCTGCTATAATATTATATTTTTCTGTCATTTTCACATATTCTCTAAAAAAATCTTCAGCTAAACTACCACTAACCACAATATAAAAAAGTCTAAATTCAAAATATTTTAGATTGTTTTTTATAAATAAAAATAAACTATCAACTGAAGTATAACATAAAAAATTAAAATTTTCTAGTGTTTTTTGATATAATTGATATGTTGTTTTATTTTCATCATTAAAAACCTTTTGATATAACTAAAAAATACATTCTTTATTTTCATCAATTTTAGGAGAAGAATTTCCCATTAAAATAAGAAATTATTTAAATAGTTGCTTTTTAAAAAAAGGTAAAAGTTAAAAATAATTAAATATTACTAAATTATTTTAAACCACAATATAACAAAATATTATGAAATAGAATATCACAAATATGAAAAAGAAAAAAATAAAAATAATAAAAAAAATATTATTATAAAAAAATATATAATGAAATTATTAAATTTAATCGACATTTAAATTAATTTGGGTTTTGGAAAACATGATATTTATTCTTCTGGTTTAAAACATTTAATTTCATCAAAATCAATGAGTGAATTTTTATTTTATGAAAATTGCAGTAATAAAATTCTTTTAGGATAAAATTAATCAAGAAGAATCTATTATAAATAGAAAATTAGAAGATTTTAATTTTTTTATTATTGTCTTAAAGAAGTAATCAGTTTTTTTAATGATAGTTTGAATAATATTTTTAGATTAGTTGGAATTAGGGAAAATGTTATTAAAGAAAAAAAAATAAAATTGAATTTAATGAAAATTTTTCTTTTGATGAATTTGTCGAATTTCAAAAAAATAATTTAATGAAAATTATAATGAAATTAATAGTAATGATATTAATATTAATAATAATAATTTTGAAGAAGAAGAAGAAAAATGAAGAAGAGCAAAAAAATAAATTAAATTTTAATGAAGAAAATGAAGAAGAAGAGGAAGAAGAAAATGAAAATATAATAAACAAAGAAAGTAACAAAAAAATTATCGACACTGAAACAAAATTACTTGAACAACATAAAAGAATTAACATCTTTAAAATTAAAAACAAGTTCAACAGTAGAAAACAACATAATAAAAAAACAATAACAATAATATAATCAACAACACAATTTCAGAAGAAGAAGAATATGAAAAAAAATTCCATCAAAAAACAAAAACAAAAATAATAATAAAAATAATAATAAAATTTTAAAATAGTAACATCACAAATAATAATGAAAACAATATATCAAATTTTTTTTTAAAAAAAATAAATTAAATAGTAATATTAAAGACTCTCGAATAATGAAAAGAGGAAGATTGAAAAAATTTAAATCAGCTATTCACAAATCAAATTTTTATTTACAAGAACATTATTATCAAATTTCAAATTATGTGGAAAATAATATTAAACATCAAAGAACAAAATTCAATCAAATGAAAAATGAAAATTTAATTGAAAATAAAAATAAAAATTTTTTTAAAAATGTGATTGATATTTTTGAACAAATTAATTTTATAATAAAAATTTTTCTAAAATATTTATAATTACTAATAAATAATAAAGAACTTTTTTTATTGAAATTTTGTAAAAAATTTTTTATTTTTATTTTCTAGTTATATTGAAAATAATAGTGATCATATTATTAATTTATTTACTTCATAATTTTTTAATAATTTAATGGGAATGCCTTTTTATTTTTTATCTTAATATTTTTTTCTTAATTAAAAAAGGAATCAAAGTTTTAATTTATAAAAATCGAAATTCTACTGTATTTGGAAAATAAAATTAAAGGATAGAAGGTTGAATAAATAAATAGAAATATAAATTAAAATATTAAATTAAAAAATAAACATATTAACCAAAATTTTAATATATATTTTTAACTTTAACAATCTAATTTATATAAACAACAAAATAAATTAAATATTTATTATTAGAATAGTTTCATTTAATTTTCTAAAACTCTTCTATGAATGTCTTAACTAAATATAGCTAATGTATAATCTTCTTTTGAATTCGATTTTAAACTATTTTAAAATTTTAATTCTTTCTTTCATAAATGATTAAACTGAATTATATTTAATCTTATACTTTAACTTTCTCTTTCTCTTATTATTGAATTAATATTTTATTTATCTTTTATTTATTCCATTACTCATCCTTTTACATTTTTATTGGAATTAATTTATTTTTAATTTATATTTATTTATTATTATAATTATTTGAAATGTTAATCTATGGTTTATTTTATCTATTCTTTAGATTATCAATAGTTACATTTTTCTTATTTAGTTTCCTCTTATCAATAACACAACTAATATATTATAAATTAAAAGTTCAAAAAAATAACCAATATAGAAATATTAAAATAGTAAGTTTCGTTCATCCTTTCTGTGCTGATTGTGGCGGAGGAGAAAAAGTTTTATGGAGAATAATAACAAGTTTAATAGATTATAACAATCCAAATTCAAACAATATAAAAATAAATATAATTTCCGGAAGAAATGATGACTTAACAGAATTAAAAAAGAAACTTTTAAGTAGATTTAACATAGATTTCAACAAACCAAGAAGCTCTTCTTTTGTTTTAGATGTTGAAATAGTAAAAATGAAAAATGCTTTTATGTTACAACCTCAATCAATAGCAACAATGATATTACAAATATTAGGTCAAATATTTTTTGCCTTTGAAATAATAACAACAATATATTCAGATGTTTATTGCGATACAACAGGATTGCCTTTTACTTATGGAGTTTTAAAACTATTTGGTCATGCTAAAGTAACTGCATATACACATTATCCTTTTATTTCCTATGATATGATATCTGAAGTAGAAAATAATATATCTGGAGTACATTCACGAGGAATTTTCTCAAAAATTCCTTTTTTAAAAAGTTTAAAGGTTTCATATTATAAAATAATACTTTTCTTATATAAATTTATGGGAATGTTTGTTTCTTACGCTCAATGCAATTCATCATGGACTTATAATCACATGGTTAAAATATGGACAAAAACTAAATTAGATAAAGTTTATCCTCCTTGTTCAACGGGAATATACGGTGAATGTGCTAAGAATAAAAATAGACAAAATTTAATAGTTTCTTTTGCTCAATTCCGTCCTGAAAAAAACCATCAAATGCAAATAAGAATAGTTAAAAAATTACTAGAATCAGGAAATTTCCAAGATTTACAATTGCATATAATAGGAGCAGTAAGAGCAATGGATGATGAAATTTTATTTAATCAATTGCAATTACAAATTAATAACATGGGATTACAAAATAATGTTAAATTAATTAAGAATGCTCCTTTTCAAGAAGTTATAAATGAATTTGCAAATGCAAAAATAGGAATTCATACTATGAGAAATGAACATTTTGGTATTTCAATAATAGAAATGATGGCAGCTGGGTTAATTGTTATTACTCATAATTCTGCTGGTGCTAAAGATGATATAATTGGGCCTGTTAAAGATAAAAATGTTGGTATTTTAGTCGAAGATGAAAATGGTTATGTTGAACAAATTAATTATTTACTTAGTAATTATAATCAAGTTGTTAATATTATTGTTCCTAATGGAATTGAAAGAGCTAAAGGATTTAGTGATGAAGCTTTTGAAGAAAGAATTAAAAATGTTGTAGGAGATTTAATTTAATATGGTTTTTATTATTATTAATTTAATTTTTGAGGGATTTTTATTTATTTTTTTTTTTTAAAATGATTTTAATATTAAAGAAAAAATACAATTAAAATTATCCCAGAAAAAAAAATAAAAAAACAAATAAAATAATTAAATCATTATATCAAAAAAAAAAAATTTAATTTACCAAATCCCTCTTAAAGAGAAAAATATATAAAAAAACCATATAAAAAAATGTCACGTCTTTACATAGAAAATGTTCCATCAAACTTAAAACAAGACGAAGTGAGAAATCTTTTTGAAGAGTGTGGAAAATTAAAATATTTTAACATCCAAGAAGGAAGAGGATACATAGTAAAATAATTAAATAATACAAAAAACAAAAAAACTAAAACCCAAATAAAAAAAATATAGGAATATGAAACTGCAGAAGAAGCCAATGAAGCGATTAAAAAGTTAAACGGAAAGCCATTTGAAAACACACAATTATTAGTAGAACCATCGAGAAAAGTTCCTCCGAGAAGAAGAAATCCTCCAAGAAGAAAAAGATATGAAAGACCACCTTCAAGAAGTTCAAATTCATCAAGGTAATTTATTTATTTAATATTTAGAGACAGAGAGAGAGAGAGAGAAAGAGATAGAGACAGAGACAGAGACAGAGGTTATTATAGGAGATCTAATTCAAATCGAGATAGGAGACATCGAAGAAAGAAATATCGTAGTTCAAGATCTTATTCTAGAGGCTCTAGGTCAAGGTCGAGATCTTATTCGAGATAATGTTAGTTTATGAGAATGGGATTTTTTTTTTTTTTATTTTTTGGATTTTTTTTGAATAAGATTAATGGATTAACTTATGAAAATAAACTAAGTGGATTATATTTTTTATATGGAATTTTTTATTGGATGTTTATTTGGATTTTTAAATTTAAATTTTGAATTTAAAAGAAATTAATGAAAATTAGAAAATGAAAAATAAAAAAAAAGGAATTTTATAAAAAAGGAAAATTATAAAAAAGGAATTGTTCTTACATCTTAATTTTATAATTTTTATTATTTTAATTTTTTAATTATAATATTATCTTAAATTATCATCTATAAAGTAAAAAAAGAAAAAATAAAAAAAAAAAAAAAACAAAAAAATAAAATAATAATAAATAAGAATTTTTCAAAAAAAAAATTAGAAAACTTTACTTATAAAACTTAACTCCAATATAATTTCCTTCATCACCAATTAAAGCACATTTACCTTGTTTTTCTAAATTTTTTAAAATAATAATTAATAACTGTTTATCAATTTGATAATATTCTTCATTTTTATTTTCATCATCTTCACAAATATAATCTAAAGTTTCTAACTTATCTAAAGTTCCTCTTTTAACAGCAGCAGAATAAATAAATTCTTCCCATTCTGCAATAGATTTCCATAAAATATAAATTTCATTTCTGTCTTTTTCATTAACATATTTAGCTCTTTTTTGTTGTACCATTGCTCCAAAAATTGTATCTATTGAATTTGTGTTTAATTTCCTATTAACTGCAGGATTTTTTCCTAAATTTTCAAAAAATATTTTTTTATCTAATTTCCATACTTTATTATCTTGACAAAATTTTACTGTTAAATCTGACCACATTGCTAGTTGTTTCCTTCTTGTTTCTCCATCTTTTTGAATTGTAAAGAAAAAAGGCCATGAAAAATATTCAGGAAATTTATATTTTGGATTTATTAAACTCATTTTATTTATTTTATTTAAAAAAATTTAATGAATTAAAACTATTTACTATTTAAATAATAAGTGTTTTATGATTTAATTTATATTTAAAATAACTTTAAATTCATTTAAATTTATAAATTTTCTTCTTAGTTTTAACTTTTTCATCTTATTTTTATATTTATTCCATTATTAATTTTTGAACTAATAGTAATATATTTAATAATATTATTAAAAAAAAAGAGAAAAAATTTAAATTCTATTAATTAAAATGTTAATTGATTTATCATTAAATAATGTCATATTATTAATTAGCATTTAAAATGATTGCAAAATAATTTTGTACAATTCAATTATTCATCAAAATAAAAAAAAAATACTCAAATTAAAGAAGATTAGCTTTATTATTTGATAAAGTTAAATCTTGAATTATTTTTTTTTTAATGATTTTTCTTTAAGAGTTCATTTAATTGTATAAAATTGAATAAAAAGTTAATTGTAATTTTTTTTAAAATAACTTGATTTATAATTATTATTGAATTTATATTAATAATTATATTTATCAGTTTATTATACTTTATCTTTAGATTATGAGTGTTTGCAAAATATAAATTATAATTTAAATGAAATAATTATAAGAAAAAGGATTTATACAATATAAATCTTCTGTAAAGTTATATTTATTAAAAAAATCTAATATTTAAACTTAATTTTTAAAGATATCTAAAGTAAACATAAAATTGATTTTAATAAAAAAATTGTCAAAAATATTTATCAAATAATTCAAAATTAATTAGAAGGTTTATTCTCTACTAGAATAAATTTAAAACCTTCCACAAACTATAAAAAAATTATTATAAAGAAAGAAATTAGATTTATGATTTATCAGAAATTTTTTGAATAAAGTTTTTATCTTTTTATTCATTGAATATTAGTAATAATAAACATAATCATTTTTTTGTGAATGATTTATGAATATATTTTGACTATTTATTATAAAAAAATAAAATAAAAATATATTTATTTGATGACTCATAGTTTCTTTAATTAGAAAAAAGGTATTTTGACAAAAAATTATTAATATTTATATTAAATAGGTGATGATATTCTCTTATATCAATTCCTCTTTCTTTTTGATAACTTTAATTTTTCCTATATTTAAGTGATTTTCTTTTTTTTGTAAAAAATTTTTTTGAATGTGCTTTTTGTCTTAAGAGTACTCCTTAAGAGATCATGCCTTGGAATGGCGGACTAGTACACATAAAATTTCTCATATCCTTTCATTTCATTAAATTTTCTTTAAATTTTTTATTATTTTCATTTTTTTTTTTTCGTTCTTTTTATTATTTATCTGTTTTATTTTCATTTTATTTTTGATTTATTTTTCTCTAGTATAAAAATAATTTTATTATTAAATCAAATTTTATTAACCATCTTCTTTTTTTATCAAGATATTCTAAATTTAATTCTTATAAATATTAAAGATATATCTTTTATTATATATTCATAGATAAAATATTGATTTTGAAATGAAATTTAAATACAAATACTCCTTTTATATTATTTATTATAACTTACAATATAGGATGTGTCATAATAATATTTGATTGTTTTAATTAAAAATTATTTACACATTTATAATCTCATTTATTACTTTAATTTAATATTTCTAATATAATTGTGCGACTAACAATTTTAAGTTTCTGTATTTATTTGATATTGGCAAAAGTCATTGGAATTTGGTAAAAGTTGAGTAATCTATAATTTGTCTGAAAATCTGAAATTGTGTAAAAATCAGGTAATTTTTTTTAAATAATATTGTTCTGAAATCTGGAAAAATTATTTGCTAATTTTTCTTTTATATTTTTGAATGAATTCATATCTATTTTTTCTTAGTTCATTAAACAAAATTTTTTTGTCTTTTATATAAATATAAATTCATATATATTTCATGATTTAAATGCAGCAAGTAAAATTCGAAATTTTTCTCTCAAAATGGTTTCCTCCATATAATTCAATATTATATATAACTTTTATAAAATATCAAGGTGAAAACATAATTAATTAAAATAGAATCAATCTTGAAAAGATATGTAATAAATTTGTATTATTTTTAAAATATGTGAATACATTTTTTCGATAAATAATAGCTTCTTCTATTAGTAGTGGCCTTAATATTGTATAAACATTATATATATTTTTCATTAAAATATTAAATGAGAAAAAAATATTTTATGATTGTTTGATAATTTTAATGAATAATTTAAATAGTGATTAATATTTATGAACACAAAACAATTTAATTATTTACTTTTTAAAAAACAAAATAAAAAAAATTAAAATAATTAAAAAAATAAATTTATCAAACAAAAGTTGAAGAATTAATATCAATTATCCCATCGTTACAATTTCTAACTCAGCTCTTTTATATTATTATTTTTTACAAATGCTATAATAATTAAATTTATTTTTTGGATAATCTAAATAATTTAGTTTTTTTATTTATTTAAATATATCTACATTCTTAATAAAATAAACTGATTAAAGAATTATTTTGTTGATTTTCATTTAAATTAATGAAAAAAGAAACAAATTAAAATAATTAAATTTTATTTTATATTATAAAAATAAAATATATTATGCTTTATGAAGTACTTTATCAATGAAAAATTTTGGGGTTCAAATTTTTATTTTTAATTATTAAGTTCATTCTTTATTTATTATTCAAATTATTTACTTCCTATATTTATTATGAATATTATTACTTCCTATCCCTTATTAATAATATGATTAACTTCCTATAATTATTTTTGTTATTATTCACTTCCTATTTTTTATTATTAATTTTATTTAATTTCTATTCATTATTTAAATTATAAACAAACTAAAATATATTAAAATAATTACTTTCTATTTTTAAATAAAAATAATAACTTTCTATATTCAATCAAAATATAATAAACTAACTTAAGTTTATTATTTTCATTATTTACAATCTATAAATTATAATTATTAAAAATGACATTCAATATGTCAAATAATAAATTTACTTCCTATAATTTATCATTATATTATTTACTTTCTATAATTTATTAAAAAATATATTTACTCTCTTTCATTTATTATTTATATTATTTACTCTCTTTATTTATTATTTATATTATTTACTCTCTTTATTTATTATTTATATTATTTACTCTCTTTATTTATTATTTATATTATTTACTTCCTTTATTTATTATTTATATTATTTACTTCCTTTCATTTATTATTTATATTATTTACTTTCTTTATTTATTATTTATATTATTTACTCTCTTTATTTATTATTTATATTATTTACTCTCTTTATTTATTATTTATATTATTTACTCTCTTTATTTATTATTTATATTATTTACTCTCTTTCATTTATTATTTATATTATTTACTCTCTTTCATTT
>JAEEGK010020625.1_pt1 | contig 13997 bp, 12 predicted proteins | sample 8958771 | NCBI WGS metagenome assembly JAEEGK01 (sample SAMN16246547, study PRJNA631951) | gut metagenome | biome: gut microbiome; feature: rumen; material: SC-attached | host: Bos | place: Iran: Karaj | collected 2018-10 | reverse complement strand
GGGATTGGGAATTGGGGATTGGCCCCAATCCCCAATCCCCAATCCCCAATCCCCAATCCCCAATTTAATATTTCCAAATCAAATGAAAAAAACGAATAAATTATAAATAAATATCCACAAAGAAATTTTAAAATAAAATATTTTTAAATTTAAAAAAAAACTAATAAAATCGATAACCTTAAATTAATAAATAAATGAATCATGAATATTATGAAAAAACAATAAAAGAATTAAGTGACAAAGAAAATATAATGTTCTTTCCTAATCATAAATACTTAATTTTCAATTAAAAGAAATTAAATTATATATTACATAATTTAAAAAAACAATAAATTTGAATTTATTTTGTAAATAAAAAATATATTTAAATGAATTAAATTTATTTATTGAAAAATATTTGATTTATTCATTGTTTTTCTAATCATTTCAATAGGAGGATGAATTAAATCTATTTTTTTTTTAACTTCAAATAAAAATTCATTTATTAATTTTTCAACACCAGGAATTTTATAATCAAATAATTTTAAATTATTTTGTAAATTTTTCCTTAATTCTAAAGTAAAATCATAGTTTGAATAAGGACCAAAACATAAAGAATTTTTTAAATATTTACAAAAAATTCTATATCCTTTTTTAATTTCTCCATTTTGAAGTGTTTGAACTGAATATAATTTACAAGATATTTGTCTTCTTCTAAATTTTCTTTTAACTCTAGAATTATTTTTTTGGTTTGTTTTTACATTTTCTACAATATTATTTTCATTTAATTTAATTTGGTTTATTTCATTATTTTCTTTTTTATTTTTTGGTAAAATTAAATTTTCATCCATTATTGAACATAACGATTGTAATAAATTTGACATTGAATTAAATGCTTCTGAAACTTTTAATAATTCTTTATGAATATTTTGCCTTATTTCAGGTATATATTCAATCTTTTTATTATTGATTAATTCCATTTCAAAAATTAAATTTGATAAATAATGTTTTAATTTAATTTTTTAATTTTAGGGTTAATATTATTATAATATTTTTAATTCTTGCGTTATTTTTAATATGATTTAGAATAAAAGAAAAATGATTTTGATTAAAATTTATAAAACATAGTCTAATCAATTATAATTGAAATTTTAAAAACAAATTTTCAGATAAGATATGTTTATTATACATAATAAAATAATACATTATTTTCAAGTTTTTATGTATAAAATATAGGTTTTTAAATTCACAATTATTATGTTATAGGAATTTTTTCAATATTTTTGGGAATTATACTAAATCTTAGTCATTTAAGTGCTTAATTTAATTCAATAATGTCATTTTTTTTACAATGAAAAATTACTTTTACAAACGCAAAATATATAAAGTAAAAATGGTTTCCATAATTAACGGATAATAGCCAAAAAGAAAGGTTATTTATTTTTTTCTTAAAATCATAATAATTATAAGTTACAATTATATAACTGTATTATTAATTAATATTTTTTTATTGAAATCAGAATTGTTTTTTTAAAAAATATTGTCCAAATAATAATCTATGGTGGTATTCTTTCTTTATTATATGAATAAATGATTTCCTTTTTATTTAAAACAAATGATTGAATATTTATATATATTTAATTTTATATACAATTAATAACTATTTTATAATAATAAAGAAATAACTGTTTTTAACAAATTTCCAATTATATCTATTTTAACTCATATTCATGGCATTACAATTTTAAAACTAAATTAATTTTTAAATTTATATTCATGGCATATATATTTACAATCATAAACTTTTAAGATATATAACTAATCATTGCATATTTAATATTTTTTACAAATTAAAAATTAAAGGCTTAAAAATCAGAATCATCATCACTAATGGTTTTCATAATATCTTTAGATAAATAATTATTATTTACACAAATTCCTTCATAAAAATTATCATTATTTTCATTAATATTTTCATTAACACTAAAATTATCATTATTTTTATAATTTAAATCACAACATTTATTTTTTTCATTAAGATCTTCCTCTAAAAATATAGTATTAAGTTGATTAACTTTAATTGAATCATTATCATTTAATTTTTCGTCATCATAAAAAACTAAATCATTATTTATTGAATTATTGGTGAACTGAGTAGAAATATTATTATTAATAATTTTATTTAATCTAGAATAAAATCTATTTTTAACCATATCTCCAGTTCTTCCTTTTAAAAATTTAGCAATGAAACACCAAGAATTACCATAAATTTTATATAATTTAATAATTTCTTCATCTTCATCTTTAGAAAATTTTCTTTTATCAATTCCTTTATCAAGAGAATTTAAAAATCTATCTCTAATTTGTTTTCCTGTTCTTGTAAGCATTTCTTTTGAAATTTTAGCCCAATTTTTACCATATTTATTATATAATTCTAATAATTTTTTATCTTCTTCTTTATTCCAACTTCCTTTTTTTATTCCTGATTGTATTCTTTTGTATCTTGCTGAACATTGAATTGATGAATGACCAGGAAGAAATGATGCTACTATTTTCCATTTTTTATTTTTGTATTCTTTTCCCTTTTTTAATAATATTTCATCTTCTTCCTTTGTCCAACTTAACTGTTTTTCTCTTTTTTTTTGTAAAAATATCAAATTATTTATTTCTTGATTTGATGTTGATAATTCGGATAATGGAGAGAATTCAATCATTGGTTTTATAATTTTTTTATTATTATAAGATTAGAATTTTTTTTGTTTATTTAAATATTTTTTTTATTATATTTATTCGAATGATGATATTTATATATAATAATTTTTCTATTATTAAATCAATCAATTAAAAATTTTTTTTGAATGTTTATTCAAATTTAGGATAAAGTTTTAATATTTATATTAATTATATTAAAATCATAATTCAAAATATATTCATAAATACGACATTTCTGTCATAATTTTTTTAAGAATATTTCAATTAATTTTTTAAAATATGAATGAGTATCTTTTGATAATTAATTATTCAAAGATGAAAATAATTGTTTTTTAATATTTTAATAAATGTAATTAATTTGATAAAATATTTAATTATTTTTTATATTCTTCTTAATTATTTATCAATTTCTTAGATTTAAAATTTTTATGTCTTTATTAGTAATACTAATTACCATTAAATTAAAGTTTCTAAATCAAAAAAGAAAAATTATAAATTTTAAAATTAAAAATAAAAAAAGAAAGATCAAAAATTGACTGAATCATATTTTTTTAAATTCTATAAAATCCTCTTTATTATTGTTAATTAAATTCATTTAATGTATTTATTCTTATTTTAAGGTTAACTTTAATTTGTTCCATATCTATTTTTATTAATGAAAAAAGGAGTTAAATTATTAATTTCAAATTATTTAGAATTTAATTTATAACCAAAAACAATAATCTTTTCATTATTCATTTACAATAAAAATAATATGGATTAGTATTACTTATACTGGAACAAGCACTATTATAAATAACTATACTCCAATTAATCTCAGATATAAATCATACATTCTATCTTTAATATAAATAGTTCTATCAAACATTTCATTTTTATATTTTTAAGCTCCCCCATGTCATTTTTAAATACTTGTATTTTTTTATTGTTTTATTTATTCAAAAATAAATAGAAAAATAAAATTTATATTAATATTACTTTATTAATTAAATCATAATTTAAAATATTATTTAAATTTTTAAAAATATTTTGGGATTGGGGATAAAGCCCAATCCCAATAATTTTTTTAATTTCTCATAAAAAATTACATATATTTTTCAAATAATTAAATATTTATATTAATAAGAATTTTTTATAGTCAGTAAATTTTGATGTAAATTATTAACATTTAATTTACTCAATATTTCTCTATAATTAGTAATTCCTTGATTTATAAAATTATATAAAGACAGAATCAGGGACTCCATTCACTATTTCTACTTTTTTTTGAGCAGTATTTTTTATATTATTGAAAAAATTATTATATAATTGATTTAATTCTATAATTTGTAATTTATAATCTTCTATTTATTCTGAATCAATTAATTTTCTATCTGAAATAGTTTTATTTTTTGATATATGCTATTCTAAGACTAAAGGATAGGATATTTCTTTAATCATTTCTAATTTTTGAAATAAATGGTTTATATTAGAGTAACAGTCATTAATAATATAAATATAATATAAATAAAAAATTATTAATTATAGAAGAATAATATCAAATAAAACCAATAAAATAGAATTATTTAAAATATAATAAAATTCAATAAATAAAAAATAAGAAAAAAACATTTTAATTCTTAATTTTTAATTAATTGTGTTGCTGAATTATATTGATAATTATTATGTATTTGTATTTCTCTAAATGAATTTAATTCACTCTTTTTTTAGATTTCATTAAAATTTTTTTGAAATTATTATAACCAAATATTTTTTAAAAAATTTAATTTCAATTTAATAAATAGATTATTATTATTTTTAAAAATGGAAAAAAAAGAAAAATGGTTTTTAGGAGGAACTTGTGGTAAAACTCAATGGAGAGATGAATTAATCCCTATTTTAGAAAAGAGAAAAATTGATTATTTTAATCCATTAATAAGAGGTAGAGGTTGGATTAAATCTGATGAAGATAATGAATATATAGAAAAGAATGAAAAATGTAATGTTCATTGTTATGTCATTACACCTGAAATTAAAGGAGTTTTTTCAATTGCTGAAATTGTTAATTCTTGTTGGGAAGTAAAAACTAATACTAATGTTGTTAAATTTGTTTATTTTATTATTTTAGGAATTTTTGAACGAAAAATGTATAGAAGTTTAGAAGCAACTATGAGATTATGTGAAAATATTGCAGGGAGTAAAGTTCATATTTTAAAATTGAACAGAATTCAAGAAATATTCAATTAACAATATATATATATTTTTTAATATAAAATTTATATATAAAATTAATTATTTTATTTTTAAATTTATTATATTATTAATGCTAATAAAGGAAATATTTTTAACATTTAAATTTTTTTTTTGTTTTTTTATTATTTTCAACAGTAAGAATAATATTTTTATTTTCTTTATTATTAATATTTAGATTTTTTTCATTATCTTTTTCTTTTTGTATAATATCATTTTCTTTAGAATTATAATTTTATTATTATTAGAATTATAACTAGATAGAATAATAAAATTATTAAAAGTATCATATAAATTAATATCTTTTTGTTTCTTTTTTTCTTTCAGAAAATAATTTACATACATTTATAAAAACTTTTTTCTTCTTTTTCTTCTTTTTCTTCTTTTTTTTCTTTTTCTTCTTTTTTTCTTCTTCTTTTTTTTCTGTTTTTTCTTCTTTTTTTCTTCTTCTTCTTTTTTTTCGGAGAGCAGGTGGACTCGAGTATTTCTTCTGGTCAGTGATAATTTGGACATTCCTCGGAGGAGAAATATTCATAGGTGATGATGTCAGAATCTTTGGAAGTCGGGTCTAAGGCCTGCATCAAGACTTTGAAAACAGCTGAAGGAACTTGGTTTTCCAATAAGGCGGTTCAAAACGGGGACACCTGCCTATATGCATAAAGACACCCTTGATTATGAGTTTATGATGCGATGACCGAACAACTTGGTGATGAAAAGATAGTCCCTTTCAGCTTCATGAAGGAATAAGAGAATGATATCGACCAGATAAGCTGCTGGCTTTCATATATATAAAAGAAGAAACGCAAAAGAAAGAGAGATTTCAATGTTCCTGAAGGATTAAATTTAAATTTAATTCTTATTCAACTTTTTTTAAACAATTAATTATTTTATAAATTTACATTTTAATTTAATGAATAAAATAATTGTAATATAAATAAATGAATTTAAATTATTTAACAATTATAAAAAGATTTTTTATATTTTAATTTTTTTGGGATTAATTTTTTATTAATTTTAAAATTAAGAATAACTAAAAAAATAATATTATTTACAAATGAAAAAAATTTACAAAAATTTATCACCTGATTTAAAAAGTTTTAACAGTAATTCATTAAATAATCAAAATTCTCAATTATCAAAATTAATTGAAGAAACAATTTTAGAATTTAATATTAAATATAATTCAATAACTAATATGTTAAATCAACTTAAACAAAATTTATTTCAAAGATTAAATAATATTCAAGAAGTATCAATTGGGGAAAATTCATCTTTAAATTTTCAAAAATTATTTAATAAATCTCAAATAAATTTTATTTCCAATTCAACAAGAAATTTTATTAAACAAAATTTTATGAAAATATCACATGAAGAATCAAAAAAAAAAGGAATAAATCAAAATTTCAAATCATTAAATTTTGGAGAGAAAAAAATTTCAAATATTAATAAGATATATTCTCCAAAAGTAAGTAAAAATAAAAATAATAAAAATAAAAAAAAAATATCAAGACCAAATAAACCTCATTTAAATTATAATAATAATAATAACAATAATAATAATAATAACAATAATATTAATAATAATAATAATAATAATAATAATAATAATGAAAAAGAGAATGAAAATAAAATAAGAGTAAAGGAAATAAATAGAAAAAATGTATCTTTTAATTCTAATATTTTAAATAAAAATTCGCAAAATATAGAGTATAATAAAACAGATACTAGATTAAATTCAGATAATTGCTTAAATGTAAATAGAATTAAAAAAGGAAAAATGGAATTAGATATATTAGAAACGTCTCCAGTTTTAACAGTAGAAGAAAAAATGAGAAATATTAATGATACATATTCAAATAATATTCCAAGTATTGAAAATGAAAAAAATGATAATAAAAATAATTATAAAGTCTCTGAAATAAGTTTCAGTGATTCTAATAAAAGTAATAGTATTAGTTTTGATTCAGAAAATCAAAAAAAAATTATTTTTCCAAGTAGAACTTCTCAAATTGGAATAAATTTTATTACTAAAGAAAAAGAAGAAGAAATTTATAATGATAAATCAAATGAAACTAAAAAAATTTGTGAATTAATTTATATTCTTTTAGAAGAAGAACATCAATTTGAAGAAAATAAAGATATTAAAACATTATTTAAATACCTTTTTAATACTTATAATGTAGATAATATTAAAGATTTATTTTTTAAAGTTATTTATCCTAAAATTTATCTTACAAATTCTATTGATAATGGAATTTATTCAGTTTATAATAAAGTAATGATTGATAATTTAAAAGAATTTAAATTAATTTGTAAAGCAACTAATCAACCTTTGAGTTGGTTGGGTATAAATATATATGAAATTTTTAAATATTTCAAATTAATATTTGATAAATAAAAATTTTTATTTTTTTATGAGAAAATTTCAAAAATAATTATTTATTTTTCTTATTTATTTTTGATGATTTAAATTACTCAAAGCTATTTTTATATAAAAAATTACTTTTTTTATTTTTAATTTATTATTATTGTTTTAAATAAAGTTTTAATAAGTATTAATTAAAAAAAATGTTTTTAGATGATAATAGAGGAATAGAATTTGATAGTAAACCATATGAAACAACAAAAAAACATGAAATATATGCTTTAACTCAAAAAGGAAAAAATCAATATTATGATAGTCAAATTAGGAGACTTAAAAAAATTCCTAAAGATTTTATGGAAGCAATAAATGATGATGTTAATGGATATAAATTTGAAAATGCAGAATTAGAGAAAAAAAAATGGGAAGAAGAGAAAAAAATTAAAGAAGAAAAAGAAAAAGAAATCCAACAAGAATTAAAAAAACAAAAAAATGAAAATATTATTAATAATAATAAAAAATCCGAAAATAAAAAAATTAAAAAATCTATTCCAATTCCACAAAATATTTCAAATTCAGCAGTTGGAAGAGTTAATAATAATTTAATGAAAGTTTCAGCTTTTGAAGATAATTCAAGTAAAGTAAAGATTGATAAAGATTTTTTGGCAAAATTCCAAAAAAAAAATTTAAAAATTCATAATTTTAAAGGATAAAATATAAATATTTAAAAAAATTATCAAGAAATTATTCCTTTAAAATTTCATTATCTTAAAAAAATAAAATTTCTTTTGAAAAAAATAGAATATTATTTCGTAAATATTTAAACTTTTTAATGAAAATAAAAATTCAATTTAAATTAAAATTTATTTACTCTTGTTATTAAAAATTTCTAAAATAAAAAAAATAAATAAAATAATAAAAAAAATGATAAAAACTCGTCTTTTAGAGCAATTTTATTTTAGTAAAAAAAGAATAGATTCAGAAACAAAAATAGTATCTCCTTCAGAAGATTCAAGAGATGAAGATTATTATTGGAAAAAGCCTAAAATCGCATTATATCAATATAAATTAGAATTTCCAGAAAATATATTATTATCAAGAATAATAATAGTAAAGCCAAGTTCAGTAAGATTTTCATTAGAAATAAGTAATGATGAAAATGACAATTATATAATGATAAATAAAAGAATTCAATGTACTGATAATGCAATGAAATTTATTAATATTGGTTGGTTACCTTGTAGATTTATTAGATTTATTACTCAAAATGATAAACCTTTTCCTCCTTCTTCGAAAATTAAATGTTATGGGTTTAAACAAGAATTTATTGAAAAAAAACATGGGAAAGAAATGGCTGAGTTATTTTTTAATAAACCTCAAAATATTTTATATGGTGTTAATCAAAATATTACTAAATAATATATATTTTTTTATTTTAATTTTTATTTATCATATTTAATAGTTTTTTTTTTGAAAAAAATTATTTTTACTATTATAAATATTAATTAAATATATATTACTTTTTTTTAATTTTTTTTATTAAAATATATAACAATTATTATTATTATCTTCGTTTTTATCATTTTTTTCTTTTTTGGGTATTTTTTCTTTTAATTCATTAATATCACTTATTTTATAATTATTATTAGGTTGAAAAAAAGAAATCATATCATTGGATAAAAAAGAGACAAAATCATTATTATCATTAATATTTTTTTTTAAAATTTCAGAGTTCATAGAAAGAGAATTAACATCAAAAAAAATAGTGTTACTATTAATTCGATTAACACAATTATCAGTGGAAATTTTTTCTTTATTAAAATTATTTATATTATGAATTTTTTGAATAATTTCACCTTTAGGAATAATAATATTAGATTTTTCTTGAATTTCAGAATCATTACAATCACAAGAATTATTATTAATAATTTTTTCATCATAATTAATAATAGTACTCATTGAATCACAATTTTCTTCATTATTTGTAAATTCAATTTTTGAATGTAATTCACTTATTTTTTCTTCATTTTCTTCTAACAAATCTTCAATTTCCTTAAATTTTTTAGATATACATTCAAGTAATAAAGTATAAGTTTGAATTCTTTGTTCTGAAGATATTATTATTTCTTTATTTATTTCTTTTTCATTTTTAATTGTTTCTTCAAGCATATCTGCACTAATAATATTATATTTATTTTCTTTTTTATTTATTATATTTTTTTCTTTATTATTTATGGGAATTGATATTAATTTTTTCTTTAATTCTTCAATTTCTTTTTTTTGAGCTTCTGAAATTATTTTTCTCTCTTTTTTCTCTTTTACATTAAATAATGTTTTAAATGTTGATATTGATGATAATATTATTGATTCTTTATTTTTACTTTCTTCTCTTATTTTTTCACTTTCTTCTGTTGTTCTTAAAGTTGAAGGAGTAAAACTTTTTTTCATTTTTTTCTCTTTTGTTTTATTCAATTTAATATTTTTTATTTTATCTTTTTCTATAACACTTCTTTTTAATATTTTTTCTTGTTGTTTTTTAGCACTTAAATTTTTCCTATTGTTTAAATTAATATTTTTATCTTTCATTGAATTTTTATAATAATTTTTATTTATAATATTTGTATATCTATTTTGCAAATCAATTGAAGCTTGTTTTATTTTTTTTTTCTCTTCATTTTTCTTTAAATTATTATTTGAATTTTCCTTAATTAAATGATATTTAGGAAAAATTTTTGTTGGTTGAGATTTATTATTATTTAAATTTTCATTTGTATGACAAACTGTTGTCAATTGAGTTGAATCTTGAAAATTTATTTTTTTTACAATTCCTCCTAAATTATCTGTATTTAAATATTTATGCTTATTTTTATTTTTATCAATTTCAGAAGATGTTATTAATGTTTTATATGATAATTTTTGAAAATGTCTTTTTGCTTTTGTAATACTCTGTAAATTTGATGATGATGATGTTTGTTCTGTTTTATTTGAAAGTAATAATGATTTCATATTAGAATTATTTAAAAACAAATAATATTTATTTACACTAAGAAAAATTTAAATAATTAATTTTTAAATATTTTTTATTTTTATTTAATATAATTAATATATATTTATTGAATTTTATTATGAATTTTATACATTTTATCCTTCAATAAATAAATGATATAATATATATTTTTTTATTTAATATTGGGGCTATATTTTTAGTATTTTAATTATTATAAAAATTGAACCCATTCTATTTGAAATCATTAAATTTTAAACCTAATTCATATTTATTACATATTTAATTAAATTATCATATATTTTAATTAATTATTCAACTAAAAAGATTAAGAAAATTATAATTATTAAACTTTTTAATTTATAAATTTGAATCTATTAATAAATATTAATTGAAAAAATAAATGAAATTTTGTTCTAAATTTTATTTTCATTTAAAAAAATTTGACATTTATGGTTATAAATTTCCATTAAGATATCAAAGTGAATCATCATATTCAACACCATATGGATTATTTTTTTCTTTAATTTCCTATTTTTTTATAATAGCAATAATGATAAGATACACAATAAAAATATTTATAAATAATTCATATTCAGTAATAACAACTACAATGAATAGAGAAAAACTTCCAGAATTAAATTTTGAGAATAATCCTTTTATGTATGGTTTAATTAAAGATGGAATTTCACAAAAATTAGATCCAAGAATATTAAAAATAACCCTTGATAGAAATATTCATATTCCATTTAAAAATGAAAATAATTTTTCGGAATTAAATAGAACTTCATATTCTATTGAATTAGAAGAATGTAATTTAAATCATTTTAAAAATTATAAATATTTATTTTCAAATTATGATTATGAAAAATATTTATGCCCAAAATCAGGACAAAATTTAACTTTTAGAGGAAGATATGGTGATCAAATTAAAGGTTATGATATTTTAGAAATGCATTTAATTAAATGTGAAAATAATTCAAAATATAATAATTGTAAAAGTGAAAAAGAAATAAATGAATTTTTAGAAAATTCTTTTGTTTCATTAATTTATTTAAGTAATTTTATTAATCATGAAAATTTTTCTAATCCTGTTTTATATTTTTTACAATCTGATGCTTTTGCTGTTTCAACTGATAAAGTTAAAAGATATTATTATTTTTTTTCTAAGGAAAAATATTTTAGTAATACAGGATTTTTCTTTGATGAAATTAAAAAAATTGATTTATTTCGATATCAATATACTTTAATGGATTTTGTTAATAAAGAATTACAAAGTTTTTATTCTTCTCAAACTTTAATTGAAATTAATTTTTCTTGTGTTGAAATTGAAACTGAATATCTAAGAACTTATTTAAAATTAATTGATGTTTTTGGAATAATTGGAGGTTGGAAAGATATTATTGTTTCTATTTTTAATTTTATTTCTTATTATTTTTCTAAAAAGACTTTTTCTCTTGAATTATGTAATTCTTTAATGTCACATAATTTTCACAGAATGATTACTAGGAGAAAATTTGATTATAATAATAATAAAAAAAATAAACAACTTAAAGGTTCTACTGCAGTTTTAATTTATAAAATTAAATCTTTAACTAAAATGAATAATTATGTTATGAAAGATACAAATTTCTTTAACAAAAATTTGGTTGATAATAAAAAAAATAACAGTGATATTAAAAATAATAATAGTAATAATATTTATAATAAAAGTAATAGTAACATTAATATTATCAATAATAAAAATAATAATATTAATAATATTAATAATAATGATAATAGTATAAGAAGTTCAAGTAGTTCATCAAAAATTCAAAAAATGAATGACATTCAAAATTTTAAATTAAATAAAAAAAAAAATTTATGTTTTTATTTTCAATATTATCTATTTCCTTTTTGTTCTATTGAAAATAATCAAACTTATCAGTTGTATAGAGTATATACTAAAATTTATCATAAATTTATGAGTATAGATTTATTAATTCCTTTAGTATTAAATCATTATATTTCTAATGATATTAATAAAAAAAATTAAAAAGATAATCTAATTACTTATTAGATTTAAATTATTTTTACAATTAAATTTAAAAGATTTATCATTTATAATTTAGTTTTATAAACCTCCTCATTTATATTTTTTTGGTTCATTTTTTTTTTAAACTTAATTTATTACTCCTAAAATCAGGAGATTTAAAATGAATATTTGTTCCAGACTTTACTTTAATTTTAGGATAACTTATAATTTTTTCTTGTTCAAAATTTGTATTTTTTTTTTGAGGTGTTTTTCTTAATTTTATATTTAATTCTTCTTTTTCGTTATTTTTTATTTCTACAATTGAAGAATAATTTTTCATTAAAAATTGAGGAATTTCTTCTTTTGGAAAATCAAATATTTTATAAAAATTTTGAATCTTGATTTCATAAATTTGATTTATATTTTCAATTTCATTCATTATTATTTGTTTTTTATCAATTATTGGATTAAACATTGTTAAATTTGATTTTTGAAGATCATTTGTTTCATTTTTTAAAAATGATAAATCTTTTATTAATATTATTGATTTTGAAGATTTTATTTTTTTTGATGGATTATCTGAATTATTATTCATATCATTATTTAATAAATTTTTATCTTCTTTATGAAAATATTTTCTAAAATCTTTCTCATTAAAAAAAGAAAAATAAGGATATTCTAATGTTACTGTTTCTAATTCTTTATGTATATTTAAAATTTTAAAAAAAAAATTATTTAAATTTTGAACATTTGAAATAATTGATATAATTTTTGATTGATGAAAAGAAAAAGGAAAAACAAATTTTTTTTGATATTTTTTAACTACTAATTTAAATGAATAAATAATATGAATACTATTATAATTATTTTCATCAGTATTAAAATAAAAGAAAGTGTTTTGTAAATTTAATTTATCAATATAATTAATAATTTTAGGTTGAATTATATATTGACTAAAATTTTCAATTCGAGAAATTCTTAACTTTATTTTTGATTGATTTTTTACATAATAATATCTAAATTTTTTATAACCGATAAGATATTTAAGAACATAAAAATCCCAATTTAAAAAGTTAATACTTAATAAAAATAATATTAAATCTCTATGAATAAATAAAGAAATTAAAACTTTAATATTTAAAAAAAGTATTTCAACTTGAGGAAGAAAAATTTGAACTTTAAAAGTATATTTTTTTGTATTCCAAATAAAATAATAAATATCTCCTCTTAAATCACTTAATTCTTCTTTTTTTTCTTCATTTTCTTCTGGTGAAAAATTTGTTGTTATTGTTAAATATTTGAAATTACTTTTTTTTTTGAAAAGAGAAGAATTTTTTAAAAAAGCAATTAAATTTTTTTCATTTAATTTAATATTTTCATAATTTTCATCAAATTCAATTAAACTTAAAAGTATATATCTAAATATAAAAAAATTTTTGAAGTAATATAAAGGAAGATAAGTAAATGGAAGAGTCAATTTTATCATTTTTTTTTTTTCTATCTGTTATATTTTGAAAAGTTATTTTTATTGATTTTAAAGTAATGTTAAATAAATTTTCTTCATTTTGATAATTTTTATTTAATTGATCTGTAAAATTCATATTTTCATTATTTTTTAAATAATTTATTCTTTCATTTATCAAATTTTGATATTTACTATTTAATTTATTATTCAATCTTTTAAAAATTTCTTTTTT
>JAEEGK010020621.1_pt1 | contig 13999 bp, 13 predicted proteins | sample 8958771 | NCBI WGS metagenome assembly JAEEGK01 (sample SAMN16246547, study PRJNA631951) | gut metagenome | biome: gut microbiome; feature: rumen; material: SC-attached | host: Bos | place: Iran: Karaj | collected 2018-10 | reverse complement strand
ATTAAAAATAAAAGAAGAGAATTATTCTTTATATTATTTAAATTATAATTTACATAATATTATTTCCTTTCAATCTTTATTTTAATAAAATAAAGAAAATAAATACACTTTTTTTGAAAGAAAAGAAAAATAATAAATTAATTTTATGAATGAAGAATATTATAAAAACAAAGAAAAATAAATTAATTAGAAGATAATGAAATAAATAATAGAAATAATAGTAGAAAAAATAAAGTTAAATTATCATTTTAATAATTAAAAATTGATTTTCATGTAATTTATTTAATAATATATTTGAATTTAATCACAATTATTTAATCATTCAATATTTTAACTTTAAAATTTAATATATAAAATATATTTATTAGAATTTTTATTTTATTTCTAAAATAAGAAGATTTTTGGATTATAAAAGCATATTATTAAAATCTTAATTATATTATCAATATATCCTTTTATAAATTGATATTTAAAAAATATTTTGTGTAATCAAATTTTTTAATAAATAATATTTATAACAAATTTTTTATTAAAAAAAACATTAGTATTAATATTATGAGTTTAATATGTGGTGAATATTTACTTTTTTAATTAAAGGATTTTATTTAATATAATCAAATATTATGAAAAATTAACAAAAAAAATGTTATTTATGAATACAAAGTATAAATTATGAAAAATAACAAATTATTTGTTAGAGGTAAAAATTATCTTTTTTTTCTTAATTTTTATATTAAAAGAAAAAAAATTTTCCAATAATTAATTCTATTTTTAATTATCTAAAATGTTTATTTTAATCAATTAATTTAATGTATAAATTTATAATATTATTATATGTTTTTTATAATTTATATAAAATTATAAATTACAATTAAAGTTTGAATATTCTTTTTTATGATAATTATATTATTTGATAAATGAAATATCAAATTAATTAATATAAACAATAAAAATGCTAAAATCCAAAGGAGTTATTGATATAATTTATTGCAAATAATGATTGTTTTTCAGTTTTAAATTATCAAAAAAGGTAATTTGAATTTATATAATATTGAATAGAATATTGTTTATAAATAATAAATGAAATATTTAAAAATAAATTTATTCAAAAGTTTATTATTTTTGAATTAATCTTATTATGAGAAACATATTATGCTTTAAAGATATTAATAATTTAAAATATATTTATAACCAAGACTTATTTTATATATTTAATTTAATGGTTAAAAAATATATTAATTTTTCTTTTCCCCATCAATTATACCACTAATCTCTATATTAACAATATTAATAAATTTTAATTTTTTCTTTTCTATCTTAATTTCATCATCAATATCTCCAGATAATAATAATCTTAAGTTAATTGGTTCTATATCCAAATCTGGTGAATTTAAATCTATTTTTTCTTTTTTTGATTTATTTTGTTTATCATTATTTAAATCTGTTTCTAAATAAAAAATAATATTTTTTACCTTTAGAATTATTTTCCATACTTAATTTATTAGTTTTTAATTAATTCATATACAAAATATTATTTATTAATAAATTAAGAATATTTAATTTGTTATCATTATAAACAATATTTTTAATGTAAAATTTTTTATATTAAAAATATTAATCTAATTTTTAATAAACATTTTTTTTAATGAAATTTAGATTATATTTGAAATATAATATGCTTAATATATATTATTTCAATACATCTTATAAATTTTTATCTTTTTATTTATAAATTTTTAATTTTATTTTTACTTATTTTTTAATTTGTTCATTTTTAATTTATAAATTTTTAGAAATTTCTTTCATTTCATTTTCTTTTTTTATTTCATGTTGAGGATTTATATTCACTAAATTAATATTAAAATCTTGATTATTGTTTATATTAGGAAATATATTATTATTTTGAATATTTTGATTATAATTTTGTTGATTAATATCATTAAAATTAATATTACCTATTAAATTAATAATATCATTTTGATTGTTATTATTATTATTAATATTATTATTTTCATTATTATTATTATTAATATTATTATTTGTATTATTTTGATTATTATTAATATTATTAATAATATCATTTTGATTAATTAGATTCTGATTTTGATTATTATTTGATTGAAAAAAAATTGAATTGAAATCATCTAATAAATTAGTTTTATTTTCCTTATTAATATATTGACCTTCATACTCTTTATTTCTACTAGAAATATTTTCATTAATATCCATAATATCTCTAGCAGATAAAATAGAACTAGGAATTTCATGATCATCATTATCTATAATATCTTTAGTATTTAAATTAGAATTAGGAATATCATTATCATTATTATTAATAGAAGGTCCATTAATTAAATTTTTAAAAGAATTTCTTTCATTATTATCTTCAAATTCATCTACTATAATTTTTTTTTCTTTTACTTTTTTTTCTCTTCCAATTTCATTCATTTTTTCAAAACCAAATTCTAAATTTGGAATAGGAATATTTTTAGTTATTTTTATTTGCATATTATCATTTGCAATTTGTGTAAATGTTATATATTCATTTGCTCTTTGTTGAACTTCACAATAAAAACTTCTAGTTTCTTTTGATAAAATATGTTTTAATTTTTCATTGTTTTCATTTGAAACTTTACCTAAAATTTTAAATATTGTATTCATTAAAATTTCCTTTGTTATTTCAGATAAAGTTTTTAAATTGATAAAATCAATTATTAAATTAATTATATCATTTTCACTTATTAAAATATTATTTCCTTCTTCATCAATTGCACTTACATTTATAATTAATGTAAATAATTCACCTAAAATTGTAATTCCTACTTTATATAAAGCTTCTTCACCTTCATTTAAATTATTTTTCATTGCTAAAAAAAATTTAAACATTGAATATTGTTGTAATTCTTTTATTCTTAATATTAAATTTGATATTTTCCATATTATATCTTCTGATACATAATCTTCAGATAAACAAAGCATTTTTAATAAAATATCAATTTCATATTTAAATGAAGGAGAATATTTCTCTAAAGCATAAAATATTTTTGTTGTTAATTCATTTATAAAACAATCATTTATAGAATTACTCATAAAATTAAGACTTTCATTTATAATTTGTTTAATATTATTTTGATTAACTATTATAAATACTAAATCTAAACTTTTTCTTTTAATAGCAAAATCAGGAACATTTAAAAATTCCAAAATAATATTTTCATGTTTGTATATACTATTAATATCAATTTTTGCAATATCAATTAATGAATTCATAGCTAAATATTTATAATTATTATCCTTATTTGATAAAAATTTTCCTAAAATAGAAGAAGCAATATTTCTTAAATTAGAAGAACTTTCAAAAGAAAAAATAGTTCTAACTAACTCATACAAAATACAATTTCCAGTATTTTTTCTAGAAGTATTAGTATTAGAAATAACAGAACTTAATAAATTTATTAAATCACTATTATCATTTTTCTTAACTTTAGCAAAATAAGATAAAGTTTCCAATATTTTAACTTGTAAAAAAGGATCACAATTACCATTAATATCATATTCAGAAGAATAATCAATACTAATTAATTTATTAAACATTTTAATTAAATTCAAAGAATATTTATGATATTTTTTAATATATTTTTTCTCACTTTTAAAAATTTCATTAACTAAACTTAAACCACTTAATAAAACTCCATGATTACTATCTTCAAAAATACATTTTAAATGCTCAGCTACAGTTTCTAATAATTCAGGACTAGATTTAATAATTTTAATTAAAGCCAAACAAGCTTTTTTTTTAATATAAGGATTAGAACTATTTAAACAATTTAAAACTTCATTATAAATATCTCTACACATATCAGGAGTTGATATTTCACCAATTGAATTTAATGCACAAGCAATTATAAATTGATTATTATTTGATAAATCTTTTTTAATTATATTTGATGTTAATAATAATATTTCTGAATTTTCATTTAATAACATACAAATTCCTAAATATGCTAATCTTTTTTCTGTAAAATTTTGACTTGCTAATAAAGTTAAACATGTCATTTGAATAAATTCTGTTTTATATCCCATTAAACTCATTGCCATACATTTTGATAATGAACGAACTGCATATTTTTGAGCTTTGTCCTATTTTTTTATTTTATTTTTTTTTTTTTTTACTTTTTTTAAATTTCTAATTAAAGCACTTTCTTTGTTACAAAGAGAACGTTCTTCTTCAATTGTTTTACATTCTCTTATTTTTTTTATAAATTCTCTAAGTTTTGTTGACATTTTTTTTTCTTTTAAAATTAAATACCAATTGTATATTTTTTAATATATTTTATATTTAAATAAATATTTTGTTTATTTATAATTAATTTTAATAACATAACAACCATGATCTGATGTTATGCATATAAAATTTTTATTAAATTTAAGATAATATGCATATCCCATTGAAAAGAATTGTTTTTTTTTTTGTTCTTTATTAATTTCTTTAATATCATATAAATTGAATTTTTTTATTATTTTATCGTTTTCAAAAAAATTTACATTTCCATCAATATCTAACATACCAAGAACAATTTGATTTTTTTTAAAAGTTTGATTTTCATTCATTATATTATTACTTTCTCTTCTAAAATCATTATTATTAGTTTCTTTAATAGGAATATTTTTAACATTTTTAACTTTAAGAATATTATCTTTATCATTAATATTATTAATTTTTTTTACATTAATATTATAATAATTATAATCATTATTAACATTACTATTATCATAAAAATCAATAGCAATAACTTCATCACCAATACTAGTAAAAGATTTAACTAAAGTAAATTTTTCATTTATTTCTCTAATTTCACATTTATTTAAATCTCTAACTAAAAATAATTTACGTCCAGGAATAATTTTACAATGACTTACATGTCCGAATTTTTCATCTAATGGTAATTTAAAAATTTTTGAATCAAGATCAAGAGTATTTTGAACACATAAACGTCTTTTTTTATCAGATAAAAATTCAACATAAACAAAAAAAGTTCCATCATAATCTAAAGGAATAGAATAATTAGTAATTTGAATACTAAAATTATCTTTTTCTTCATTTTCTAAATGTGTAATTTGAATAAATGCATCATATTTATTAATAGTAATATTTCCTTCTTCTTGAGGAGCAAGTTCAATTAATAATAAAGAATTTTTTGATATTAAAGTAAACATATTTTCACATTTTTTACTATGAGCATAGTCACTTTTATAATTTTTAATTCTTGGAATTAAATTTGAATTAGGTGAATCAATATTAAATTTTAATATTTCATCATCACCAACTGATGCATAAAAAACATTATTTTTTTCATCAAATACTATTCCTGAAATATTTTCTTGTGATAATTCATTTATTAAAGTTGATTTTTTATCTTTAATTGAAAATGAACATATTCTTCCCATCATTGTTCCTATTACTACATTTTGTAATGATAATCCTAATGCACTTATTGGATCTGCAAAACGAATTTCTATTAATGAATATAATGTAAAAGTTTCTTTTTTCATTTTTTTTTTTAATTATATTAACATAAAATTTTAAAATTTTTTATTTTAGAATTTTTTTATTATTTAATAAAAATTTATATTTCTTATTTTTTATATTTAAAATATTATATCCAAAATTCATCATGATTTTTTATAATTATTATTATTAATTAAAACAATAATTATAAAATTCTAATAAAAGTTGATTGGATTTATTTTCATCATTATTCATTATATATCTTTCAAAATAATTATAAATATCATCAATAATTTGTTGAGTTTTTGGTTCAATTGAATAATCTTCTCTTTCACTTTTAGTTGTACTATATGATGAACTATAAGAGTTATTATTAACTAAATCAGAATTATTGAAACTTGAGTGAAAAGTTCCATTTGAGTTAGAAGTTCCATTTGAGTTATTTATTTTCATTGTTATATTAGATTCTTTAGTATTAAATATTGCATTATCCTTAATTTTTTTTTCTACTTCTTTATATATCAATTTTTTATCATCATTTTTTGGAACTATTTTTTTTATTTGTTTAAATTCTTGTGATTCTGGAAAATTATTCATTTAATTTATAGTTTTTTATTAACTTTTTTCTAATTTATTTTATTTTATTCAAATTTCCCCTATTTAAAAAAATTAATTGTTTTATTTTTTTTTTGACCTATTATAAATATTTAATAAAAGAGATGCAATCATTAAAAAATGATAGTTTAGAAAATGGTTACAATAATAATAAAAAAATTAATACTTTTCCAAAGGATTTTAGAAAACATTTAAAAGAAATAACAAGAAAATACAAAAGTTTAAAAAAACCAGATGATAAAATTGAAAATCAATTAATATTTAATTTAAAAGATAATATAAAAGAAAAAATAATAACAACAAATAATTCATATCTTCCATCAGAAATTTCAATACTTAAAGAAAATACTCAAAGAAATGAAACAAATGAAAATTCTAATAGAAAATCATATAAAAATTCATTTGAAGTTAATAATTTTAGTTTCCAAAAATCCAATTTTCTTCAAAAAGATAAACCAGAAACATTAAAGAATTATGAACAATATAAAAATATATTAGAAGAAAAAATTTTTGAATTAAAAAAAAAATTAAATTATGAAAATAATAAAAATGAAATTGAAGAAATAAATACATCAATAAGGAAAATTAAAATAAATAAATTTATAGAAATTAGTAGAATAAATATTAAAGCAAATCCATTTATTACATTTATACAAATGTTAGATACAAAAGATTTATATTCTTTATTTAGAACTTGCAAAGAAATTAAACAATTAATTATTAATGCATTAATATTTGAAGTTAAAACTTTTATATCAAATAAATTTGAACAATTATCAAAAGGAGTTTTTTCTGATAATATTTATTTATTATGTTTTAATACATATTATGAAGATGATAATAAATATCTTCAAATATTTTTAATAATAAAATCTAAATTAACATCTAAAATGTTATGTAATAAAAGTGTTCATTTACAATATTATGCAAATTTCCCATGTGATAATGGTGAATATGTTTTAAATCATTTTATTTTTGATATTAAATCAAAAGAATTACATTTTTGGATTATGAAAGAATCAACTAATTTTTATGAAGATAATTTAAATAAAGCATATTTTATGCATATTATGCAATATAAATTAAATGATTATGCTGAATTTACAATAAATATTTTTACTTATAAGGGACTTATGAATATTAGAAAATTAACATGGCAAAAAATAAAATTATTTAAAACTCCAAATGAAGATTATTATGAATATAATAAAGAAAATATATTAAAAAGAGAATTAGTTGATTATGATATGAGTAGATATTGTGAATTAGAAATTTGTAAAGGGAATTGGCATGATATTATTTTAATGGATAATAAGGAAGAATATAATGAAATAATTAATATTTTTGATTTAATGTTTAATGAAAATTATAAAATTTTGAAAATATTATTTGATGATGTTGGTTATTATATTTTTAAAATTTATTTAAAAGCAATTAAAATAGGAGAAATTGGGAAAAAAAAAGAAAATGATATAGGAATAAAAATTAAAATAAAAAATAAAAATGATTTTGTTTCAAATGAATGTAAAAAAAATAATTTAATATTAGATAGAAAAAACGAAATAGAAATGCATATTGATGACATTTTAGTATTTTATTTCACAAAAAATAAAATATAATATAAATAAAATAAACAATTAAATAATAAAAATTAATAATATAAATATTTGAAACAATAAATAAAAAAAAATTAAAAAAAAAAATAAAAACCAAAAAATCTGAATTTAAAACCCAAATAATAATAAAATGATAGAAAACGAAGATCAACAACAAAAAAAAAACGAACTAAACGAAAAATCAAACAAAGAAAAACCAAAAGAGAAAAAATACTATGGAAAATTATTAATATTCCTAATAATAATAGCAATAATAATAGAATATTATGTATTTGTTTATGAAATTATAATAAAAAACCTAAAAAAAAAAAATATAAAAGTCCTAATAACACTTCTAATAATATTTCACATACTAATAATATTATTAATAATTTCATTTATAAAAACAATGACAACTCGTCCAGGAGACATTCCTTTATATTGGGGATTTTACATTGGAGATGATGATATAAAAAGAAAAAGATATTGTTTAATTTGTAATGTATTTAAACCAGAAAGATCACATCATTGTTCAGTTTGTAATTCTTGTGTTTTAAATATGGATCATCATTGTCCTTGGGTTGATAATTGTATTGGATTTTATAATAGAAAATTTTTTATGCAATTGTTATTTTATGTTTTTTGTATTACTTTTTTTATTGATTTTTCTGTTGCTTATTTTGTTTATGAAATTATTAATGATATTATTAATAAAAGATTAAAGTATTCTGATATTTTTCATGCTGGAATTATTTTAGTTTCTTATTCTTTTATTTTTGTTTTTAGTTTTATTTTTCTTGCTTTTTTTAAATTTCATATTCAGTTAGTTTTAAATAATTCTACTACTATTGAATCACTTGATAAAGAACATCAAGTTGAAAATGAAAAGTTTAATATTGGAATAAAAGAAAATTGGGTTCAAGTTTTTGGGAATAATTGTTGTCTTTGGCTTCTTCCTTTAGATTTAGATTCTGGAAAACCTATTGGTGATGGTTTAACTTGGAAAATTAGGGAAAATTTAAATAGTTTAAATAGTTATGGTAGTAATTTTAATGAAGGACCCAATGCTAGAAATAGTAATAATCCTATTGAAATGAATAATTTTAATAATAATAATTTTGCTACTTCTCCTATTAGTCCTACAAATTTTAATTCAAATGAACAAGATAAAGTTTAATTTTTTTTTTTATTTAAAAATATATGTTTTTTAAAGATTTAATGATATTAAAATATTAAATACAAATTTAATATAATGTATATATATGTTAATTTAATAAAATTTATTATACACTTTTATTAAAAGTAATATTCCGATGAAATTAATTATTGATGTTGAATATATAAGATATTTTTTCATTATAAAAAATAAATATTTAAAATAAATTGATTTATAATTAATCATATCTAATTTTTTGTCACTATAAAATTTAATTGTGTGAGAGTCATAATCAAAAATTGTTGTATATTTTAATAAAAAAGTTGTACCAAGACTCCAACTATTAGGATTAAAAGTATCAAATTCAATTAAAAAATATGTTAAATATCCCCAATTTTCATATAAATCATTTAATCCTAAATCAAAACCTATTCCATCAATTACAATTGTTAAATTTTCAAAAGGAATATCACTCATTTTTTTACATATTATTTGTTTATATCTTTGATTATTATTATCATTTATATAACAACTTTCTTCTTCAAATTTGACTTTAAAGAATTTTTCAATTAAAAAATCAAAAAAATCTTTTGGTACAAATATTTTTAAATGAGCAGTATTAAAAAATGCATAATATGAATTTAAATAATTAATAGACATATTCATATTTGTATAATTTTTAAAACAAATCATATTTAAATTAAAACTCCATCTTATATCATCTGGATTAACATTAATAATATATGAAAAAGTTTGATTTGAATGATTTAAATATTTTATATGATCGCCAAAAAAAATTTCACCAGAACTTTTTCCAATATGATATAAACCAAATCTTTTTTTATCAATGTATTTATTATTAAATAATTGATCAATTAATGAAAATTTAACATCATTAAATTTATGAGCAAGTGAAATTGAAGTAAAAACAAAATCTTTTTTTTTCTTCATAAAATAAAAAGAATAATTTAATTCTCCTTTAAAATAAGGAAAAGTAATAATATCTTCTCTTAATTCTACATCAATACTTTTTTCAATACTATAAAAAGAAACATTTAAACTTTCATTAATAATTTTAACACTTTTTGAACGAGATCCATTTAATAAAGTAAATTCAAAATAAGAAAAACTATTATCCATTGAAACATGTGTTAATGTTGTATCAACTGGTTTTCCTACTTTAATTACTATTATTAATCCAGAGAAAACAAATCTTGTAAAATGAAATGAAAAATCATTTGATTTTATTAAATAAATTAAAGAAATAAAAAAGAAAAAGAAATATTTTTTCATTTTAAAAAATAATTCATTTATTAAAAATAAAATGAAATTAAATATTTTTTATTTTTATAAAATAATGTCAGTAAATTATCTTTCAGATTATATAAAAGAAAATCCAGATTGTCCAATTGATGATATACTTAATGATGATGAAATTTTAGATGAATTAAAATTAAATAATGATATTGTGATGTCATAGTAAAAAATTCTATTTATTCAATAATTTTTAGTTTAGCTAATCATTTAAATGAAATCTCAAAATATTTAACTACAAATATCAATGAAATGACAAATTATAAATCTGCATTTAAATATCCTTTTATAGTAACTGAAATATTATCTAATCATAATGAAAAAATTTCAAATAAATTATTTTTAATTGAAGGAGAAAATAAACCTTTAATATTAGAAATTATTGAAACTTTAAATGAAACTAATATTCAAGATTCTACAATTCCTGGATATGTTACTAAAATTATTATTGCTCATATTTCAAATGATAATTTTTTTAATTGTATTTTTAATTATTTAAATGATTTATTTGATTTTTTATTCAAACATATTGAATCTGATTCAATTAGAGATATTACTTATGAATTAATTAATAAAGGACTTCATTCAAATAATCAAGATAAATTTATTGACATTTTTAATATTTTAATAAAAAAAATAAAAGAAACAAATATAAATTATAATATTTTTCAAAATGAAATTTGGTTAATAATTGCATTATGTAGGACAAATGAAATAATATATAATAAAATAGATGAAATATTATCAATTATAGTAAGCATTTTTTTAGAAAAAGATGATAATACAATGAGTGATTTACCACATGATATAACATCAAATGATGATTGTATTAGATATACATTATTAATGCAATTAATAACAAATTGTTTATATATTGCTTTAAAAAATAATAATGAAAATATTTTATCTTCAAATTTAAATATTACTAATTTAATTGACACTAATAGATTATCAGAAAATATGGAAGAATTATCAAATATTGATATTGTTACTAATTATAATAAAAATACTTTAGATGGATTTAAATTTATTGGAAAAAATTTTGGTTTACTTTATCGTGTTTTTGAAAAATGTCATAAATTTTCACAAAATAATGAACTTTCCTGTACTTTATTTCTTTCTAATTTATTAGATACTTTAATTATATTACTTAACTATGATTCAAAATTCCCAGTTTTAAAACAAAAATTTTTAATTGAATTAATAAAATTAATGATTGAATTTCCAAATCATACAATAATAAGTCAAAAAATAGTAAAAATATTTTCAATTTTCAATAAAGAAAATATAAATTTAACAGAAATTAAAAATAACATTGAACAAATATTATCAAAATCAACAATAGACGAGGTTTTTATAAATAATGAAATAATATCAAATAAATCACCAATATCACTTTATTTAGTTTATTTTATTAAAATATATCTTTCATTAAATGGAAATGAAAATTTAGAAATTATTAATAAATATAATATTATTAATTCAAAAGGTTTATTTCAAGGAGAATTACAACCTGATACTGATATTGTACAAAAGTTTGAAGATGAAGAACCAATTGAACAAGCAAAAGATATTCATGATACTGAAGCTTTCTTATTTACAACTAAAAAAATTTTGGAAGACTCAAAGAAAGTTTCAAAGAAATTAAAAGAAATTGATAATCTTTAATTTTTATATTAAATATTTTATTATATATTTTAATTTTAAAAAAAACGAATATTTAAATAAGAGTTAAATTAATATTTTTTTATTATTTTTATAAATAAATTATTAAACTCAAAAAAAAATGAGTTCAAATAATTATAAATGGAATGATAATTTATCAATAGAAAGAATAGAAAATAATAATAATGAATGTTATATAAGTTTAAATAGAAAAAGATTAAAACATTATAAAAGATTTTCAAATAATATTTTAAAAATATGTCTTAAAGAAATACAAGTTAATATTTCATCATTATCTAAAATTTGTTCAATTTGTTTTGAAAAAATACCTTTTCAAAATCAACATTATTTACATTGTGGGCATGTATTTCATTGTGATTGTATTTCTAAATGGTTAAATTCTTCAAATGTTTGTCCAATTTGTAGACAATTAGCAGAAGGAAATTGTATAAATAATAATTTAAGTTTTCCTTCAAGAGAAATATTTAATATTAGAAGTAATAATAATATTAATTATCAAGATGAATTTAGTAACTTTATTGAAGATATTATTTTAATACTTTTAATTAGTTCATGTTTACTAATTTCAATATTCAAAATTGTAATTTTTAAATCAAATTTTAAATAAAAAATAAATATTATTTATTATTGATAATTAATTAATTATTACTTAAAAAAAAAAATTTAAATCAAAAAAAAAAAAAAAATAAACATTTATTCAAAAAAAAAAAAATGGATAAAACAACAGAACAAACAGAAATAGACACATCATCAAAACAAAAAGAACTTCCCCAATCAGAAAATAGAAAAGACGATGACGCACCATTAAAATATATATTTCAAACAGTAGACGATCCATCTCATTACAAAAATATATTTACAAAAGAAAACTTCCAAACATTAGCAAAATGGGGTTTACGTGACAATATGGAATTAGTAAAATTTCGTTTTAACACATCATTTACAATGACAGATATTGATAGATTTTTAAAAGATTTATTTAATGATAATACAATTAAAAAAAATTTTCCTCCATTATCACATATTATACCAAAAGAAGGTAATGAAGTCAAAAATTTTAAATATAAAATTTTAAGGACTCAAGCAACAAATTTAGATATTTTTGATTGTTTATATGAAAATGATATTGTGACTCCTGAAACTGGATACATTCATCAAGATTATGATATTAATGTTGATGATTTTATTGTTAGTGATAAATTAAGACAAAGTTTAATTGTTGAAGATAGTGAATCTTATTTAACTTTTGATAATGAAAAAAGAGATGAGTTTTTATTTCATATTTTTAAAAGAATTGTTCTTGGTGGGTCACTTTGTCAAAATGAAGAAAAAATTGATCCTTATTTAGATATGACTAAATTTTTTTATAAGGATTTAGTTTCTGCTGCGAAAGATCCTGATAGTGGAAAGATTTATATTAGAAGTATTCCTATTGAAATTTTAGATGTTGAAGGTAATAATTTGTATAGAAATAAATATCATATTCAAAATTTTTTTTATGTTGTTATTGATCCTTATCAAAGATATGTTCATTTATGGTATCATAATTGGGTTCCTTTTTGGTAAGATTTTTTTTTTTTTTCTCAATTTTTTTTTTCTTTTGTTTTTTAGTTTTTATAAGTATTATTTTCATGAAATAAAATAAAGTATTTTAACAAAAAATTAAAATTTTTAAAAATAATAAAAAAGTAAATTCTTTATTTTAAAATAATTTTAATTAAGTAAATTACTCATTTTGTTTTATTAAATTAATTTTAACTTCATTTAATTGAGCAATTTTATTTTTATAATTTATAATTTAATTTTGATAATCTATCTAAATCAATTTGATTATTATCAATTAATTTTTTAATATTTATTTCTCTTCCATTATTTTTTTAAATAATTCTTTTGATTTATCATAATTATTTTTTATTTTTTATTCATTTTTTATTTTATTATATCCATTTTAGTTTGAATTATCATAAAAAAATGAAATACATTTATTAAATAACCCTCTTATTCCATGAGTTGATTTATATTCTTCAATATATTTAGGAATTAAATCTTTTACTTTTTCCCTTGTTTCACAATATAATTTAAAATCAAAACATTTAGAACATGAATTTTTCTGATCATAACTAA
>JAEEGK010020617.1_pt1 | contig 14000 bp, 8 predicted proteins | sample 8958771 | NCBI WGS metagenome assembly JAEEGK01 (sample SAMN16246547, study PRJNA631951) | gut metagenome | biome: gut microbiome; feature: rumen; material: SC-attached | host: Bos | place: Iran: Karaj | collected 2018-10 | reverse complement strand
GGATGAGAACGGCAGAAACAATTTCCATCAGGAAGGATACCAGTCGGTAACGGCCATTCCCTATGATATGCCCGTAGTAGGATACGGCAACGGTATCGTAAATACCCTCCGTATCTGGGATGCAGAGCCGGTTGAGTGCTTCTCACTGGATTCTTTTGACAAGGGAGATTATCAGAAGGCCGTAGAACAGCAGAACCTGGCACGTAACATCACCGAGGTTCTCTATCCCAACGATAATCACTATGCAGGTAAGGAACTGAGACTTAAGCAGCAGTACTTCTTCATCTCGGCATCTGTTCAGGAAGCCGTAGAGAAGTATATGCGTAAGCATAAGGATGTACGCAAGTTCTATGAGAAGGTTACATTCCAGCTTAATGATACACATCCAACAGTTACAGTTGCAGAACTTATGCGTATACTTATGGATGAGAATGGATTAGATTGGGATCAGGCATGGGATATTACAAGTAAGACTGTAGCTTACACAAACCATACAATTATGGCAGAAGCCCTTGAAAAATGGCCAATCGAACTCTTCTCAAGATTATTACCAAGAATTTACCAAATCGTTGAGGAAATCAATAGAAGATTTGTAGAAGAAATCAAGGCTAAGTATCCAGGAGACCAGGAAAAGATTAGAAAGATGGCCATTATTTATGATGGTCAGGTAAAGATGGCTCATTTAGCAATTTGTGCCGGATATTCAGTAAATGGTGTTGCAAAACTTCACACTGAAATCTTAAAGAAGCAGGAATTAAAGGACTTCTATGAAATGATGCCAGAGAAATTTAATAATAAGACAAATGGTATCACACAGAGAAGATTCTTACTTCATGGTAACCCACTTCTTGCAGAATGGATTACAGACAAGATTGGTGATGGTTGGATAACAGACCTTAAGCAGATCGACAAGTTATCACTTTATGTAGATGATAAAAAGGCTCAGCAAGAATTTATGAACATTAAATATAAGAATAAGGTAAGACTAGCAGAGTACATAAAGAAGTACAATGGAATTGATGTAGATCCTAACTCAATTTTCGATGTACAAGTTAAGAGATTACATGAATATAAGAGACAGTTATTAAACATCCTTCATGTAATGTACCTTTATAACAAGTTAAAGAGTGATCCAACTTTTGATATGGAGCCAAGAACATTCATTTTTGGAGCTAAGGCAGCAGCTGGATATAGAATCGCTAAGCAGACAATTAAGCTTATTAATAATGTGGCAAATGTAATCAATAACGATGCTTCAATATCTGGCAAGATAAAGGTTGTCTTTATTGAAAACTACAGAGTATCAAACGGTGAGATAATCTTTGCGGCAGCAGATGTATCAGAACAGATTTCAACTGCATCAAAGGAAGCTTCAGGAACTGGTAACATGAAGTTTATGCTCAACGGTGCTATAACTCTTGGAACAATGGATGGTGCAAATGTAGAAATCGTACAGGAAGTTGGCGAAGAAAATGCAGTTATTTTCGGACTTAGCTCAGATGAGGTAATTAAGTATGAAAATGAAGGCGGATATGATCCAATGGAAATCTTTAATGAAGATCAGGATGTTAGAGAAGTTCTTATGGAACTCATTAATGGAAAGTATTCTGAAAATGATCCTGAAGAGTTTAGAGACATTTACAATTCATTACTTAATTTCCAGGATGGAAGAAGAGCCGATATTTACTTTATCTTAAAGGATTTCAAGTCTTATGCTAAGGCACAGGAAGAAATTGATAAGAGATATAAAGACAAGGCAGGCTGGGCAAAGTCAGTAATGCTTAATACTGCTAAGTCAGGAAAGTTCTCATCAGATAGAACAATTGAAGAATATGTAAAAGATATTTGGAAGTTAGAAAAAGTTCATGTTGAGATGTAAGATTTAAGACTTAAAAAATATTAAAAAAATAAAGCCTATAACCAGAGACAATAGATAAAGTCAAAGGTTATAGGCTTTTTATTTATAACTAATTCTACATTGTAGCAACGTAAGTAAAAATCATAATATAGTGGCAAAGACTTCCTGCCATTACAAAGAGGTGGAAAATCTCATGGCTGCCAAAATTAGGATGAGCTGCATCAAACTTTACAGGCTTTAATGCATAGATAATTGCACCAACGCTATACATAACGCCACCAGCAAAAAGCCAGATAAAACCAGTCAATGGAACAGCTGCTAAAATCTGAGGAAAGGCCATAATGCATGTCCATCCCATAATTAGATAAATTACAGAAGAGACCCATTTTGGACAAGTAACCCATAAAAGCTTAAAAGCAATAGCTACAAGGGCAAGTCCCCAAACAATGGAAAGCATTATATAACCCACTGTATTGTGAAGAGCCACAAGACAAATAGGAGTGTAGCTTCCGGCAATTAAAACAGGAATCATGCTGTGGTCTAATTTTTTCAAAATCTTATTGGCAGAAGCAGAAATATCATAAGAATGATATGTTGTACTAGCTGCATAAAGGGCAATCATACTAAGCATAAATACTGTAACGGAGATAACGTTGACAATATGGTTAGTAGTTGATGCCTGATAAACCATAGCAGGCATAGCAATAATTGCAACAATCATGGCTATTAAATGAGTAATAGCACTACCTGGATCCTTTAATCTAAAATTACCCTTTTCCTTTAACTTATCAAAAGAAATAAGTCTAATGATGTGATTCTCCTTCTTATGACGATAAACAGAATTGCCGCCGTAAGTATCACGAAGACGGAAAGTGTTCTTAAAGATTGAATTATCAAGATTAATTGTACTGTTGTTCATAGGTCTTAAGTAGTCCATATTTATACCTCCTATATTAGCGATGTATATGTATAGTTTAGTAAAGCTTCTAAAACAGCAGCGTTACTGTTGTTGTTACTAGACATGTAGTTATTAATTACTTGTGCATGTAGTTTTTAAAACTACATCTGTAAGACAATAATACTACCACATTGTTGATAATGCAAGTAAAAATATTCTAAAAGTATTTACAAAAAAAGGGAAAATGTAAACATTTTCCCTTAAAAGCTATAAATATATGGACTTATTTGCTGGAAACTGGAGCGCTAATTAAAATGTATAGCATCTCCTTTCCATCCTCAAAACACTTAGAAACAGTGACACCAATAATGTCACCATTAAGTGTAGAGTTAGTATCCTTCATAATTTGCATGATGTTTTGGCTCAATTTGTGGAAAATTAGACAGCCATCTCCTTCGTTTAATTCATCAGTAGAAATCTTTTCCATACACATAATTGATTTAGCAGTTGGATAATAGTGAACAAATTCATTAGTAGTTAAATTGACTTCCTCGGCTAAGTAGCCCTTAACGGCCCAACCAGAACAAAGAGTGTAGCTCTTATTATCGATGTCCTTTTTTTTCATAAGATAGATTCTTTGAACCTCGGGATAATCATAGATAAAGTTGTTTAAAATCTCCTGATGTTTTGCATCTTTAGCAAGCTTGCTACCTTCAGAATAAAGACTGTAATATAGATCCACACAGTCCTTAAAATATGGCTGCGCCACACTGCTTGTAGCCTTTTGCATTAGTTTAATGTCATCCTTAATACGATGGTGAATATTCTTTAAATTAGAGATGGTGTCTTCTAGTTCTTTCATTTTCTCTTGGTATGCAGTAATATTTTCTTCCATTGAAAATGTGTTCATGGCCGCAAGTTCCTCGTGGGAAAAGCCATATTTTCTAAGAAGTCTAGCATTAAGAGCCTGAAAGACACTTTCCTCATCATACATTCTATAGCTATTAGAAGGATCCCTGTCAGAACTGAAATAGCCCATGTTCTCATAACGCCTTATGGTATTAGTGGACACATTCATAAGTCTTGCAAGATCGCTGATTTTGTATTTCATAAATCCAATCCTTTCTTATAGTATTTATATTCACAATTTAATTTTAGTAGAAATTCTAGAAAAGAGCAAAACAAAAATGACCTAAATTATAAAATAAAATTGTAGTAAATTGAATTATGTGCTATCATGCAAAGAGCTGAGGGGGCGCGTAATTGAACGCAGTGTAAGCAATCCCCCGCTTCAAAAGCGTAAGCTTTAAGCGGGGGTATAAAGCTTACTAGTGTCAGAAGGGGTTAAAGCCCCTTCTGACAGGTGGCACAAAGTGCCACTGCGTTCATGAGGAAGTAGCGAAGCGGATTCCGAATGTCCGCTTTACTAGAATACTGGAGGATTAAATATTGTTTGCTAGAAAATATACTTATGATTGGACAATGATTGATATACATAATCACATGCTCTTTGGAGTGGATGATGGCTCTAGAAATTTAGAAATGTCTATGGAAATGTTAAAGATGGCTAGAGAAGATGGGATTTGGGACATTGTTATAACTCCCCATTATTCACCTAAAAGAGGCAAGGCACCATATGAATTGATCCAAAGAAATTTTAATACACTCCAAAGAAAAGTGGCAAAGGAGTTGCCAGAATTATCTTTATATCTCGGACGAGAAGTCTATTATAGCTCAGATACCTTTGAGGATGTGGAAAATGTAAAAGATCCCGAGACAAAAAAGTTTGAATATGAATGGGGCAAAGAAGACGATAGTAAAAATGATTATAGAATGAAAGATCTAATGGGAATTAGAATGTGCGCTACTAGAAACATTTTATTAGAGTTTTCCTTTATTACAGATTTTGAGACTATAAAAAGAGGAGTTACAGATTGCTTTTTAGCAGGCTTTCAGCCAATTGTAGCTCATGTGGAAAGATATGCCTGCATTGCAGAAAAGCCAATGCTTATAAAAGAGCTAAGGGAAATGGGAGCATACATTCAGATAAATGCTGATTCCCTATTTGCAAGTGGAAGAACTAATACAAGACGCTGTGCAAAAAAATTGATAAAAAATTACCTGGTGGATTTTGTGGCTAGCGACGCTCATAATCTAACAAGTAGAGTTCCCGTACTTTCCGCTGCTAGAGACTATGTTACAAGACATTGTTCTGAAGAGTACTCAAGAAACATTTTTAGAGAAAATGCCCTAAATATGATAATAAATCGCATAGGTAAAGAGTAAAACAAAGACCTTTTCTAAAAGATATTATAAAAATACATAAAAAATACAAAAATATCAGCTTCAAAGCGTTGACCTTGACACTATGTCAGACTTTATAATTAGTATACAACTAGTAGGAAATGTATGTGTAGCAAGTACATTTTCTATTCATCTTAGATTACCCGCATTCTCTAAGGTGGTTTTAAAGAGCATTAGCTCTTTAAAATAGTTGTAACATATTCTAACAGGGGTGTTAGGGTTTAATTGTTTTGGGGAGGATTATATGTCTAATAGGCATAGGAATCTATTATGGATGCTATATATCCATGATAGATTTTTTTGCACTAATCTTAATATTTTCCTCTTACATTTTTAAGGGAGGACAACTAAATATGAAACACAGAACTAGAAGTCTTTTTAGACGAATTAGTAGTAGTGTCTGTGCCGCAGTTTTGACAGCTACTACAATTTTTAGTGGTGTTACATTTGCTAGTGCAGCTTCAAATCCAACTAGAAAAATCGATGTTTGGGATTTTGGTGGTGTACAAGAAACAGATACAAGCAAATATGACAACCATATTAGTGCAACATTCTGGGATGACTATGATAAGTTGGGTGATAATGGTAGATTTGTTCAAAATAAGAACGAAGTTGCAACAATCACTTGGGATGATTTAAAGCTTACTTATATTGGACAAGATAGAGTTTATCGTAAAGCTGAAACTAAGACAGCTGGTCTAAACAATATTGCACAGACAAAGTATGATGATGGATACAATGCTATGGGTATGTATTATTGTAACGGTACAGGCTCTGATCAAAATAGATGTATGGATATTGCCAATGTAAAGGCAGGAGATAAAATTGTTGTATATATGGGCACAAGTAATGCTGCTGAATCAACAATTTACTTTAGATACGAAGATGGTGATGAGACTAAATCACAGCTAGAAGGTCAGCCTATTACTAACGTTGGAGTAAAGCATGAATTTATTGCTCAGTACGATGGTAATTATAAAATATACCCAGATAAGGCAGCAGGTAAGCCAGTGTATAACAGAATAGTAAGAATTCCAGGTGTTGCGGTATCTGGAAAAATTGATACACAGGGTATTTCATTAACTGATTACACATTAAGATTTACATGTGATAGCACAGGTGCTACAACTGATGCTAATGTAGATGCTAATGGAAATTTCACAGTTGTACTTGCAGCTGATGAAGAATATACAGCTAATGTTATTGGTGTTAAGGGTTACGGTACAACTAAAGAGACAAAGACAATTACAACAAGTCTTAATGATGCCCTTACAGGAATTTCTAATAAAACAATTAAGATCGAAGAAAAGAAACTTTGTGATTACACAGGTAAAGTTACAGGATTTGCCAGCGATTATGATATTTCAAAGCTTGCTGTAATTATGCATCCAGAAGATGAAATGGCAGAAGACGTAACACTTAATATAGCAACAGATGGAAGCTTTAACGCTAGTTTAGAAGCTGAAGAAACTTATACAGCAGAGTTAAAGGGCGTTAATGATTATGAAATCATTAATGGAGCTAGTGTAAATTGTAAGGATAACACACAACAGGATATTGAGGTTGCGCTTAAGCCAATGTATTCAGTAAATGGTGAATTTACTGGAAATAACGGTGTTAAGCCAAGTTCACTTAAGTTTGTAAACTTAGATGATTCTTACGAATACACAGCAACAGTTACAGATAATGGATATAAGATTTCACTTCGTGATGGTTCTTATAAAGCAGTAGTAGATATTGATGGATACAGAACAACAACTCATGTAGTTGTAAATGGTGCAGATGTTACTAAGGCACTTATGTTTGTATCAACAACAGCTAAGGATGCATTAACTAGAGTTCCTGATCTTTATGTAGGTTATGAAGATAAGGGAAGCTTAAACTACAACACAGTTAGTGAAGCAGTAGAAGCAGCTTCTTTAATGAACCCAAGTTCAGAAACTGAAAGAATTACAATTCATATTGCTCCTGGAACATACAGAGAGCAGATTAGAGTTAATACTCCTTTTATTTCTTTTGTAAATGATACTAATGAAGAAGTTAAGTTAACATGGTATTACGGTATTGGTTATAAGTATTATAGTATTGATGATTCAGGATTTTATAATGCTGAAAACGAATATGATAAATTTGATAAAAATGGCCCTGCTAAGTGGGGTGCATCAGTTTATGTAACAGGTAATGCTGATTCATTTAGAGCTGATGGAATTACATTTGAAGCATCATTTAACAGATACTTAACAGATGAAGAATTAGAAGATGGTGTAGTATCAGATGGTTCTATCGCATTTGTTAGAAGATATGGTGCAGATGTAACTTCTAAGGCAGCAACAGAAAGAGCAACAGCATTTGCTGTAGAAGCTACAGATGTTGAAATGACAAATTGTAAGTTCCTTGGTAGCCAGGATACACTCTACACAGGAAATACAGATGCTAGACTTTATTTCTTACATTGCCAGATTGAAGGTAACACAGATTATATCTTTGGTGATGGTAATTGTGTATTTGATGCATGTGAATTAAAGTTTTATGGATATAGCACAGGTTCAGTAGGTGGTTATATTACAGCTATGAAGCCAAGTGCTAATGCAGGTTATTTATTTAGAAATTGTACAATTTCAGCTAATGATGATTTAACAGTAACTAAGGGATACCTTGGTAGACCTTGGGGAGATAAGGCTAATGTAACATATCTTAATACTAAGATATGTAGCGACTTAATCTTAGATGAAGGTTGGACAACAATGAGTTCTAACAAGCCAGAAAATGCTAGATATAGAGAATTTAATTCAACATATACTGATGGCAGCGTGGTTGACTTATCTAAGAGAGTTACAGGCGTAATTGATGAAAATGAAGCAAACAGTGTTAGCTTATCTGAATACTTTGGCGATTGGACACCAGTTAGTCTTGTAACAGAAACAGAAGGCGTTAAATTTGAAAAGGATCCATACATGATTGATAACGGAGATATTAATGCTCCTTATCCAGGACATGTATTAACAGCATGCTATGATCTTGGTGATAACATGAAGGCAGATGCATCAGTACTTAGATGGTATATTGTATCAGATGATGGATCTAAGGAATTAGTAAAGACATCTACAGCAAGTGTAGATAGAACATACAAGATTACAGATGCAGCAGTATCAAAGCACATTTGCCTTGAAGTAGAAGCTCAGACAATTTCAGGCCAGAAGGGTGAAACTAAGTCAGTAACTACAGATGCATTTGTAAGAGAAGGATACGAAGACCCAACAGGAAAGATTACAGATCCAACAATTGGTGATGGAATTAATATCTATCTTGCTGGTGATTCAACAGTAAAGGACTACTCTACTAAGGGTATGTATAATGGCGGAAAGTCACAGTCAGAAGGTTCTTGGGGCGAATATCTACAGGATTATTTTGATAGTGATGTGGTAAATGTTGTTAACTACGCTAATGGTGGTAGAAGTTCTAGAAACTTCATTAATGAAGGCAGCCTAGATAAGATTGCAGCTAATATTAAGAAGGGCGATTACTTATTCATTCAGTTTGGTCATAATGACTGTGCTAATGAAATAGGTTATAGAGAAGATAGATATGTTCCACTAGGACAGCCTGATGCTAACGGAATCTTCCCTGTAACAGCAGGAACTAAGGTAGCAACACCAACATCACTTCAGGATAGATATGGTGATACATTCTATTCATATGATTGTGGTGGAACATATAAATGGTATTTATTACAGTATATTAACGTTGCAAGAGAAGCAGGTGCAACACCTGTACTTGTAACACCAGTGGCAAGACTTTACTTCACAGCAGAAGGAAAGATTAGACCACATCACGATGCAACTGATAAGACAGACACATATGCAGGTTCATATGTACCAGAAAATTCATATAACTCATATGTTGAAGCAGTTAAGCAGTTAGCAAGTGAAGAAGATGTAATGTTAATTGATGAATTCCAGCTAACTAAGGATTTATATGAAGAAACATATGCTAATGATCCTAATGCAGCTAATGGAGTTTCAAAAACAGCATCAAAGCTTTTATGCAGCGGTGATAGCACACATTCAAGTAAGTTAGGCGGATTAGTATCAGCAGGACTTATGGCTGAAGAAATTCAGAATCGTAACTTAAATATCTCTAAGTATGTTAAGGCACCTACTAAGACAAGTGGTGTTAAGGCTAACGGAGATGTTGAATTTACAGTAAATAAAGATGGTGTAATTGATACAGAAGACGTATTACTTAAGACTTATACACAGGATATGTTTACTACAATTACAACTAAGGCAGAAGAACTTAAGAACAATACAGAGACTCCAGAAACACCAACAGAGCCAGAGACTCCAGCAGAGCCTGAAACACCAACAGAAGAAGCTGATACAACACCACATACTTTATGGGTAGTTGGTGATTCAACAGTATCTTCATTTAATGATGCATATTACTATCCAAGATATGGCTATGGAACACAGTTATATAAGTACTTAACATCTAATATAACAGTTCAGAACTTAGCTCTATCAGGAAGATCTTCAAAGAGTTATGTAAATGATAAGGAATACCAGACATTAATAAATGGTATGCAGGAAGGCGATTATCTTGTAATTGGCTTTGGTCATAACGATGAGAAGGCAGAAGCAGATAGATATACAAATCCAAACGGAGATTATACAACAGAAGGTAGTTTCGCAAATTCACTTTACGAAAACTACATTAAGATTGCACAGGAAAAGGGCGTAACTGTAATTCTTTGTACACCAGTAGTAAGAAGAACAGCTACAGGTACTTGGTCAAATTCAAATCTTCATATTACATCTACATCAGGTGAATATGCGGGTGGCGATTACGCACAGGCAATTAAAAATTTAGGTAAGGATTTAGGAATTACTGTTGTTGATATGACAACACTTACTAAGAACTTATATGACGAACTTGGTGCAAGTGAAACACTTTACTTACATGCTTGGAATTCATCAAGTGAGTCATCAGTAGATAATACACATGCTAATATCTACGGTGCAACATATTGGGCTTACCTTTTAACACAGGCTGTTAAGGAAACAGATAATAGCTTAGCTAAGTATATTGTTTCTGCACAGGCTCCAACTAAGGCAGATACTTTAGTAGTAAACCCAGAATATACAGAAGCTGATTATACACCAATTGCTGAAGGAACAAGTTCAAGCATTTGGAAAAATGTAGGCATTTGGAGTGGTTCAGTATTTGGTAATGTAGGTGGAACAGATAAGATTTCTACAGATAACTTCGCATTAGAGGAAGTTAACGGTGGAGTAAGAATTGCAGCATTAAAGGGCAATGGTAAGATTGCTTCAACAGTTGATGGACTTGCAATGTATTATTATAAGATTCCAGTAGGATCTACATTTACTTTAACAGCAACTGCAACAGTTAATAGTATTACACAAAATGATCAGGTATCCTTTGGTTTAATGGCTAGAGATGACATGTATCTTGATACATCACTTTCTGATGCATTAGGTGATTATGTTGCAGCTGGTCCGTTAAAGATTACAAAGGGTTCTAGCATGTGGAACTGCTTCGCTAGAAAGTCAGGCGTACTTACAAGCGGTGGTGCTTGTGAAAAATATACAGCAATTAACGCAGGAGATAGCTTTGATCTTAAGATTCAGAGTAATTCAGATGGATATGCTTGTACATTCGGTGATGAAACAACAGTTACAGGCGGATTTGATTTTGCTTTAACTAAGGTAGATTCAGATTACGTATATGTTGGTATGTTTGCAGCAAGACAGGCAGATGTAACATTTACAGATATTACATTAGTAGTTGATGGTGAAGTAGTTTATACTACAGTTGATACAGAAGAACCAACAGAGCCATCAACAGAAGAGCCAACAGAGCCTTCAACAGAAGAGCCAACAGAACCATCTACAGAAGAGCCAACAGAACCTTCAACAGAAGAGCCTTCAACAGAAGTGGCAGCAGATGAAGATGTAATCTTTGAAATGCTAGAAGGTGCTAAGCAGACAGTAAATGCTGGTGAAAAGGTTAAATTAGTATTTAGATCAGAAGCTGACTTCTCACTCTTTAAGGGTGTATCAGTAGACGGCGTAGTAATTGATCCTTCAAACTACACAGCTAAGGCTGGTTCAACAATTATTACATTAAATGCTGATTATGTAGCAGCATTGCCAGCAGGTGAACATGAAGTAAGAATTCTTTCAGAGGGCGGTTACGCTAGTGCAGCATTAGTTGTAAGTGGCGAAATTGCTACTGAAGAAATTAATAATGAGACAACAGAAGTTGCAGCTGACACAGCTGTAGTTACTGGAGAAATCGCAGCAGATACAGATGTAGTTGCAGCAGATTCTTCAGAGGTTGCAACAACAGATAAGAAAACTGCAGATGCTAACAGCTTAGCTGTATTTATCATCATTGCAATGTTATCAGCTATGACACTTGCAGTTGTTTCAAAGAAGAGAGAGTTCTAAGATAACAAAGTAATAATCTTTATTGCTATATCTCAGACGAGATCTATAAATTTGATCTCATAAAAAACTATAGACAACAACGGGAGTAGTCGCTTGCTTTATGCAGGCGGCTATTTTCGTTAATCAACCTTTTGTTGGTTTAAATTCAAAATCAAGTATGCTATACTTAGTGAGATTGTGTATTTATGCAAGAAAGAAGGATTTAGTATGGTATATAGGACTAAAGGAGTCTGTTCTCGACAGATACATTTTGAAGTGAAAAATGGAAAAGTATGTGATGTGGAATTCCTTGGCGGTTGTGATGGTAACACACAGGGTGTTTCACGATTAGTCGAAGGAATGGATATAGACGAAGCAATCAAGAGATTAAAAGGTATCGATTGCGGTGGAAAAGGAACATCTTGCCCTGATCAGTTGGCAACTGCTCTTTTACAGTATAAGGAGGAAGTTTAAAAGTGAAGAAGATTGTACTAACAGGCGGCGGAACTGCAGGACACGTTACACCTAATATTGCTTTAATGCCATCATTAGTTGAGGCAGGTTATGAGATTGAATACATCGGTTCTTACAATGGAATTGAGAAACAGTTAATTGAAGCGGAAAATGTTAAATATCACGGAATTTCATCAGGTAAATTAAGAAGATATTTAAGCGCTAAGAATATATCAGATATCTTTAGAGTTCTTAAAGGAATAGTTCAAGCCAATAGACAGTTAAGAAAGATTAAGCCGGATGTGGTATTTTCTAAAGGCGGCTTTGTATCAGTGCCAGTTGTGCTTGCAGCAGGACATAGACACATTCCTGTAATTATACACGAATCCGACATGACTCCAGGTCTTGCCAATAGAATAGCAATGAAGAAGGCTACAGCAATTTGCTGCAACTTCCCAGAAACAGTTAAGTACCTTCCAGCAGGTAAGGCACATTTAACAGGCTCACCAATAAGACAGGAATTACTAAAGGGAAGCAAGGAAGCAGGTCGTAAGCTTTGTGGCTTTAATGAAGAGAAGCCAATCGTTTTAGTAGTTGGTGGAAGTACTGGCGCTAAGCACGTTAATGAGGCTATTTATGACATTTTACCAGAACTACTTGAGAAGTATCAGGTGTGTCATCTATGCGGTAAGGGAAAGAAAGAGAGCAAGTATGAGACATTACCAGGCTATAGACAATTTGAATATATTAGCGAGGAGATGAAAGACCTCTTTGCTATGGCAGATATTGTGGTATCAAGAGCAGGTGCTAATGCTATTTGCGAATTATTAGCCCTTAAGAAGCCTAACCTTTTAATCCCTTTATCAGCTAAGGCAAGTAGAGGTGATCAGATTCTTAATGCTAAGTCATTTAAGGAACATGGTTACTCATTAGTATTAGATGAGGACGATTTAATTAAAGATGATAAGATTCAGGGTGCTCTATTACTTGAACAGATCAATAAATTATATGAGAATAGAGAAGAATTCATAAAGACAATGGGAGAAAGCAAGCAGGCTGATTCCATTTCAACTATTATTGAATTAATTAAGAAGTATTCTAAATAATAGATAAGATGTGTTATAATGAATAAAGTTTATTATTAGAATGAAATAAAATAATCGATTATTATATAAGAGATTAGAAAATTAATAACAAAAGGAGGAATGCTGCCCTATGATAGGAATTATTGGCGCAATGGATGAAGAAGTTGAGCAGATTGTAGCTGCAATGGACATTACAAAGGAAGAGTCTAAAGCAGGTATGAATTTCAGAGCTGGAACACTAAACGGAAAGGAAGTTTGTGTTGTACGTTCAGGAATTGGTAAATGTAATGCTGCAGCTTGTACTCAGATTTTAGTAGATGATTTTAAAGCAGATTACGTAATTAATACAGGAATTGCAGGCTCATTAAATGCAAAGATTGATATCGCTGATATCGTTATTTCAAGTGATGTACTACATCATGATGTAGATGCAACAGGCTTTGGTTATGAACTAGGACAGATTCCAAGAATGGATACACTTTCTTTTAAAGCAGATGAGAGATTGGTAAAACTTGCAAGTGAAGCAGTTGCAAAGGTTTTACCTGAAATTAAAGGATATGTTGGTAGAGTAGTATCTGGTGATCAGTTTGTTTCTGATAAAGAAGTAAAGGAAAGAATTGAATCAACATTCCATGGATACTGTACAGAGATGGAAGGTGCTGCAATAGCACAGGTATCATATATCAATAAGGTTCCATTCCTTATTCTTAGAGCTATTTCAGATAAGGCAGATGATTCAGCAACAGTTGATTATCCAACATTTGAAAAGCAGGCAATTGCTAATTCAGTTAAGTTATTAAAGGAATTAGTAGCTAATATTTAACATTTAATCCGTCGCAATTTTGCGGCGGATTTTTTACGAATAAAAAAGAGGAAAATTTAATGAGATCATTAGCAAGTAGACTTACAAAACAAGAACAGATGTCAGAAGCTTTAATAGTGGGGCTTTT
>JAEEGK010020615.1_pt1 | contig 14002 bp, 3 predicted proteins | sample 8958771 | NCBI WGS metagenome assembly JAEEGK01 (sample SAMN16246547, study PRJNA631951) | gut metagenome | biome: gut microbiome; feature: rumen; material: SC-attached | host: Bos | place: Iran: Karaj | collected 2018-10 | reverse complement strand
GCCCAATCCCCAATCCCCAATCCCCAATCCCCAATCCCCAATCCCAAATATGATTTAATATTTAGTTTTTATTAGAATTACATTTTAAATATTTATTAAAATATTATTTATTAATTATATTTTAAATATTTATTTAATATTTTATTCATTTAAAATATTATGTGTATCTGATAAATTCCAAAAAAAATTTTTTTTAAATTATAATTTATTTTTTTTTATTTTATATTTATTAGTCATATTTTCTTTTTTTAAATCTTATATAATTTAACTTATTTATTAATTGTTATTATATTATTTATTTTTTTATATTTATTCATAAAGATTATTTAATTAATAATAAATTATTGTTTAAACTATTAAAATAATTAATTAAAGAAATTTAATCTTTTCATATAATAAACGGAGTTTTCTTTTCCATTATTTTGATAATGAGAAACTAGGAAAATATAAATGGGAGACAATATAAACCAACTTAAAATTAAACTCCAAACAACAGAATATAAAAAGCAATATTGAGTTCTTGGATAATTAAAACAAAAAATAATACAATAACAAATTGAAGCAATTGATAAAAGAATCATTAAAATAAAACCAATTAATTTCCTAATAAAAATTTTATTTTTAAAATCTTTAGCAAGATCTTTTCTTTCTAATTCAATAGTAGTTCCTGAAATTGCATCAGCTAATCTATTTTTTGTATCATAATTAGTAAGAATAATTAAATTCATAAGAAACATAAAAGGAATTGATAATAAACTAGATATTATTATTTTAAAGTATTCATAAAATAAAGGATAAAAGAAACTTTGTATATTAACATTTTTTTCCCAATTTTGAATTCTATTTATTAATAAATTTTGATTATAGAAAATTACATTAAATAAACATAATAAAGAGAGATTAAATATAAACATTGTAATTTTATATATCATTCCAGTTAAAATATTTGGTCTAAAAGATGAAATAAGTGGATGTAATTCAAAAATATTTTGAAATACTATTGAAAAGTAGGATTCTTTTTTTTTTAATTCAATAAAAGTTGCTTTTGTTTGTCTTACTTTAACATTTTCTTCTTCATCGAACTCATCATCATTTATTATAGGAGACATTTCAGTTTGTTCTGGTACTTTAAGTTGAGCTTCATCTAATTTATCATTCTTAATTCCAGCTTTGATTGGATCTATTATTTCAATTAAAATAATAAAAATTATATATATTAATAGTATTATTATAGAATAAAAGGACATTTTATTTTTATATAAATTTGAAATAGTTAATGAATGATTATGACATTTAAATTGGTTAATTGGAAATTCTTCAAAGTTAATATTTGAATCTTCTAATAAGACATATAAATCTTTTTCTATAATTGATTTACAATTAATTATAATTTCTCCTTCTTTATTTATTTCTTTATATTCACAAATATTATTATTTGTAGTTATTTTTTTTGATAAATATATATAATCTTTTATATAATTAGGTGGAAAATCAACTAATATATTTTCATTATTTTGAATAAAGCATATCTGAAATATTGGATCATCAGATTTAAATATATCATAATTATATTTTTTGAATTTTAAATATCTATCTAAATTTTCTTTATTTATGACAGATTTATATGAAAAATAGAATGTAATATTTGTTAAACTCTGTGTATCATTTGTTTTTACTCCAATTAATATTATATCTGATTCATTATTTTTATTTTTAATATTATGTGGAATAACTAATTTTACCAAATTAAAATCACTATTAGATGAATTTTGATTTTTTTTATACTCAAAACGTGGAAGATAATAATCTTTTTCATTTGAATTATAAAAAGAATATTTAAAATTAGAAAGAAGACCAGTATTATTTTTATAATTAGTTTTATAATTTGTTTGGTTTATTAATTTTTTTACTAGATAAAAAATTTCGTTTGAACCATTGATATATTTTTCTTTATTTATTGACATAATATAAAAAGCTAAATCGAATGGATAAATAAAATAATAATATATTTGTGTTTTATTAGTGCTATTATAAAATGTGAAAATATTATCAACATAATCACTTAAATATTTATTTAATACCTTATTCATATATTCTTTGTCAAAAATTGAATCGTTGAATGAATATATAATTTCCTTAATTAAAACCAATGAATTATTTGTTAAATTATTTGATTGTTTTTTCAAGTTTTCTACTATTTCCTCAAATATTATTTTTTTTTTCTCTTCTTCAGATGGATATTGACAATAAATTCCTACATAATTATTTTTACAATCACAAATATAATTTGTCTCATTAGTCTCATTAATTAGCTTACAATATCCTTTTCCTTTATTACAAAAATTATATTGTTTATTTATATCTACTTTTTGTTCAATATCATCAGGTAAAATACATTCTTCATTTTCTGACAAAATAATTCCAGTTTCACATTTAGTTTTGTCTTCATTAATAATTGTAATTTTTTTTGAACTTGTATATTTTTTTTCATCAATTTCATAATCTAATATTTGATATTGATTTTGCTCATTATAATTAAAATTAATCAAGTTAAATTGACATATTACTCCATTTGCTTCATTTTTTGCTTTAGTACATTTCTTTGATTTTAATTTTTCAGATTTATTTCCAATATTTACTGAAATATCTTTGTTTATTGGATTTGAAAATATTAATAATAACTCTTCTTCATTTCTAGGGAAAACTAAAGTATAATTTACATTCTTGAGATAATAATAAGGATAAATTAAATTAAGTTTATTGGAATTTATTTGATTTTGACATTTATTTTTATAATAAAAATGACATTCATTTGATTCAGAATTATATTTACTGGAAACATTAAATGTAAAGTTTATCCTTTTGTTATTATTAGATATATTAAAGTCTTTTATCTTTTTGAAGTCATTTGTTGAATTAAAATATATTTCATGGTTAAGTATGTCATCATCTAAGATATAGGGCTCAAAATTTAATTCTATTTCTTGTGATATTCTTCCTATTTCTATACTATTATTATATGTAAAGTTTTTTTCAATATATGTTGAATTAGTTATCTTTAAAAATGTTTCTTCATTATCATTTTTAATTATAATTTGATCACCAGAAATAGAGGAAAAATAAGTTAATTTCTTACCATCTTGAGTATAACTTAATGATTCATTATTATTTTTTTCATGAACTGTTGGTATTTTATCTATATAATAAATAATAAGGTCAATTGTTTGATTTTCAGTACAGTTATAAGATTTTAACTCATATTGGTTAATAAAAATGTTTTCTTTAAATTTTTTACTTTTTGCATCAGTATTATTATATTGTACTAATACTTTTAAAGGATTATCTTTTCTATCAACAGTTAAGTTGCAATTTACAATTCCATCATCTTTAGTTTTATCACATATCATATTTATTTTATTTTCTCCTTCTTCAATATTACTTGTTATATTTTCAATATCATCTGGAGTTATTAAAGTATCATTCACTTTAAAATAAACAGTAAAATTAAATGAAACATTATTATTATTAATTATATAATAATTTGTCTTTTTTATTTCAAATATATATTTTATTTGTGTTAAATTTAGAGAAATACTTAAATTGAAAGTTTCATCACAAATAAATTGTAAATAATAATTTGATGAACTGTCATTTATTTTAAATTTAAAAATTAAATTATCCACAGTAGAATTAAAATCTGATTTGTCATAAAATTTATAAGATTCATTTTCCTTGTAAATAGTGAAATTGTTAATTAATGGTAAATAATAATCTTTTGCAGTCAAATTAAATTCATTGCTCTTATTTTCAAAACTAAAATCATTTTTTTTTAATTCTTTAAGATATTTTGAAATAAATGTATTATAATTAAATTGATTAAAAACTTTTATAATATGATTTCCATATGTTAAATTTTTTCTTGGAGAACATTTATATCCGGATTGATCTCCATTAATATAATTGCAATTAAATGAAATATTATCATGAGAAGAAATTAAATCAAATTCATTAGGTTTACAATCCATTTTTATAAAAATATTATCATAATAATAATAAGGAGAATAACTAACATTGGTTAAAGTATAATTATATCTCATCATTTCTTCTTCTTCAATTGATATTTCATTAATTATAATATTATATTCACTTAAAGTTAAATTTGCAAAATTAACTTTTCCTAATTCAAATAAATTGTTTTTTTTATCATAAGTAAAATTCATTGTTATATTATTACCAATTAAATGTATTGCAATTTCAGAAATATCAATATTTTTATATGTATTTAGTTTTATTATAATGTTATCTGAACCATTTAAAATAAGACATTGATGTGTACTATTATCAAATGAAATATTGACCAAATCACTTGAATTTTTTATAAAATAAAAATATATTCTTAAATCTTCTTTTTTACCATTATAAATATATCTAAGATAATATTGTCCTTGAGTATTATTTTCTGTAAAATTAAAAGTAAATATTCCATCACTCATTTTAATCATTTTAAATTCATTTTTTTTATTTTCATCTATTAATTGCAATGTAATATTATCCTTTTTAGTTCCGTTAACAAAAACTTTAGCAATATTATAATCAAGAGATAAATAATGTCTTTCATAAGTAAAAGTTAATAGATCTTCATTAATAATATTAATTTTTCGTAAAAAGATTTTATCTCCACACTCATCTTCATATCCAAAATCTACTTTTCCATGTGTTATTTTTGCTTTTTGTTCTTCTGGTAATGTATATAAATCAAATTGAAAATCAATAATTGTATTATTGGAAGATAATTTTGTAACATTAATTTCTCCAAAGTAATCTTTATTTATTTGATATAAAAAATATCTATATTTACTAATATTTAAATTTGTAGGCAAAAATTCAATTGTTTGATTATTTTCAGTTGTATTTATAACAATCTCAATTATTGTATCTTGGTTTTTAACTTTAATTGGTTCATAAAGCATTAATTTATTCATAAGACTAGTTACAAAATTATTGTCTATACTAACATCAAATTTGTTAATTGTACTGTTAATATAATTAGATTCTAAAAAAAATAAATCCTCTTCTTTTTTTTTAGTTAATTGAGTTTGATTATAAGAAATATTAATAGTATGATTAGTGTTATTTGGTCTTTCAACTGCAATTAAAAGATCTTTTGTTGCCCCACTATCATTAAATGTTTGACATTGTGTCCCATTAACAAAAGTATATAAATATTCATAAATATCATCTTTATATTCAATATATTCAACAATCCTAACATCTATTATATTTGGTGTTATTTTAAATAAAAACTGACAATACAATTGTTGACTTTTTTTTATACATCCAGTAATTTCCCCATATTCTTTCTTAATTGATATGTTTGTTGATATATCTTCTTCGGTTTTAAAATTAACAATTATTGGTTCCAATTCTTGTGTTTGATTTTTATCAAAAATAAAAAATTGATTTGAGACATAAAAAGGAAAACCAATAATATTATTAGTAATATTATTTGAACTGTAACCATCTAATGAATTAATTGATTCAATTACATAAACATCATCTCTTTTTATTTGATCTATTTTAAATGTTAGATTATCACCATTTAATTCAACATCGAACAATTGTTTATAAAGATGCACTTTATTATAAGAAGATACAGTTTTAGTATTATTTAAATAATAATCTGATCCGAGATTTTTTATTGTAATATTATTTTTGCCAGGTTTAAGATTGGAATATATTATTTCAAAAGATGAATTTTTTAAGTCATTTGAAGAAAATATTTTAGTTTTTTCAACTATACATTCTCCATAAATATAATTATTATCTTTAAAACCATAATAAATTGTATCTTTATCAGACTTAATAAAAGAAAGAATTCTAGTTTCATTTCCTTCTACTTTTGTTAAAGTAAGATTATAATTTTTTAAAATACATGAAAAACTAGTCAATTTAATACCTTTTGAAGCATAAAAAAATTTATCGTTTATCTCAAATTCAGTCACTTTAATTATTGCGTTATATATAACATTATATGATTTTTTTTCTTTTATTTTAAGATTATTAGTTTTGCTTAAAGAACTTGTATAATTTGATTCAATTATATAATGGTTATCATCAGATTCTACTAAGGTTATATTATTATTTAAATCTATTGTTATTTTATTTTTTGTGAGTTCATTATTAAAATCTATTTTAATTACATAATATAAATCTTTTCTATATAAACAATCATTGATTTGTACTTTTTGAAAAAAATTTTCTTGATTTTCATGAATGATTACTACATTTTCTGAATCTTCATCTTCTAATTTTGGACAATTTCCACATAATTCATATCCAATAGTATATTTCCCTTCTAATTGTTTACTTAAATCAATTTCAATAGTATTATTATTGAAATAGGCTGTATTATTTAATTGTTTTAAATAAATACTAATCTTATCACTGAAATTTATATTACTCACAGTAACATTTAATATTTGAGATTCGTTTGTTTTAAGAAAATAATGTTTATCTAAGGAAAATTTAGGCTTTGGTGATATAACAAGGTAATAAGGATATTTAGAAATTTCTGTAAAATTGCTTCCATTTTCTGAATAAACAGTTTTTATAAAATATATTTGTGAATCAGTTTTTTTTACTTCATGAATAGTTATTGATACATTTTCTATATTTTTTTGATATGTTATGTTATAAGATTGTTCTTTATTGTTTAAATCAACTAAAACTATACGAATAATATTGAAATTTTTCTCATTATATTTATCATATTTAACTTGAACTGATTTGTTACTTTCATTTGGTAGAATCCAACTTTCTCTAATTTCAATTATTGGATGTTCATTAGATATGTGCTCAAGAATATTAACCTTTAAATTTTCAATTTTTATAAAATTATTTTGTTCACAAAATTTATTATGGTAAACATCATATTTACCATAAGATAAAGAAGTTAAATCAAACACACATTGAATAATATTTTGTGGTAAAAAACAAAATATAGATTCTTTTTCTTCATTATTATTGTTTTTCAATTTTATAGTTAATCTGTTTATTAAAGTTTTTATATATTCATCAATATTCATATTGAAACTAATTATTTTTTCATTAATATTAACCTTAATTGTATCATTTTTTTTTGATGTTATAGATTTATAAAATTTAAATGGCTTTTCAATTGGAAAAATTTTTCTTGATTCTTTAGTTTTATTTTTTATATAAATTTGATAAAAATTACTTTGAATTGTTGAAGTTGATAATTTATATTTTGAATTAGAAAAAGTAAAATTAAAGATTTTCTCATTATCTGACCTTATATATATATCAAAACCATTATTAAGTTCTATTACTATATCAGTATTTTTCTCTATACATGATGAATAATTAGCAATTTTATAAAAATAATAGTTTGATGTTTTACAATTTGTTGTTTCATTTTGATAACATATGGAAATTGTATTCCCAGTATTTTTTTCAATTACACAATTAATGGTAGTATAATTATTAAAAGTACAATCTAGAGCACGAATTGTATTATTATCTTTTTGATAAAACTTATCATCATTTTGATTATATTTTTCCAAATATAATAATATTTTCTTATTATTAGAGGAAAAAAAATTATCTTCATAAATAAAATCAAAAGTTTTAATAGCATTTACAGAATAAGTCATTTGAGATTTATTAACCAAATAAATATTAATAACCATTTGAGATTCCATAATAAATTTTAAATTTAATTCAAAGTCTATAGATTTTTCATTTACATGTCCACTAATGTTTTTATCCTCATATAAAACTTCAGTTCTACTAATTTGCCAAGGAAAAATTTTATTTTTAAATGAAATTGTATAATTTTCATATTTTTGATCAACATATAAATATTCTATAGGAGTTTGTAGAATTACATCATTTAAATAAAGGTATAATTTTGAATTTGTTTTAAATATATATTCATTTTTATATTCACTTTTAAATTTAATAGAAATATTATAAATTGAAGGAGTAATATTCAGAGTTGAAAATTTTAATTTATTATCATCTGTGATAGTAATATTTTCTTCAGAATCCTCTATTAAAATAAAATAAGTTCCATTTTCTTTAAAAAAATTTTCATTTGATGTTGAGATAATTATATCCTTATTATCTTTTTTACTATAAATAATTTCATCTATATCTATATATGATAATACATTTATATTATCATTAACTAATATTTCTTCTTGACAATGATTTCTTATATATAAATTATATGTTTTTGCTTCAAATCCACTTAAATTAATAATATTTGTACATTGGTTTTTATTACATTGAGCATTATTTTCATTTTTTATATTAGTTTTAGATGAATTTAATTTGAATATTGTTTTTGATAAAGATACCTTTGCTATATAATTAATAATAATTGTTTGATTTGAATCATTTGAAAGATATTTTGGAGAAAAACTCGTTACATTGAAATTAGTTAAAATAATATCTGAAGTATTAATTTTTATTTTATTAGTATCATTATAATTAATTTGAAGATTTTGTAAATCTACTATTTTTGTAAAAGTAAATTTAGATTGTCTATTAGTAATAACTTCATTTTCTATATTTTCATTACCTTGGAGTTGTAATTTAAATTTTGAATTGTCTAATTCTTCATCGTTTAAAATTATTAAATTAATTGATTTACCTATACCTGCATAACATTTTTTATCAAAATAATATTTAATTACATGAACTGAAATAATTGTTGATTTCCATGTAGTCACGTTAAGTTTTATAATTCTTGGATTTTCATCTACATCAATAGAACATAGATTATTCTGACATTCAAATTTTTCATATTTACCATTTTCTTTTTTTTCTATTTTTGTAATATCTGTACAATTTAATTTAAATTTAATATTTGTTGCTCCTTCAATTGCAATAATATTATCTTTTACATTACAAATTTCCTTTTCATGTACAATTAATATTTTATTAGTTTTAAATAAAAGATTATTTTTACTGATTGAAATATTATAAGTACCAACTTTTAATTTATTATCTACTTTAAATTTTGATTCATCATTTATATTATATTTGGTATCATTTAAATATACTTTCATTCCTTTTTCAAAGAAATTTTTATTCTTAAAAGTAATTGCAATAGTTTTATTTTCATTAACTTCAATATCAGTTATATTAATCTCAATATCTAAAATATCAATTACATAAATTGTACCAATATTTGTTTTTTCATTACATGGATTTACAAAATTAATATTATAGTTTCCTTTTTGTAAAGTTCCAATTGTACTATTGCATGATTTATCATTAATTTTTTTTATATTATAGTACTTATCGTTATCTATATATATTTTATATTTTTCTATTGAACTAGATATAGTATTAAAAGATAAATTAATGATAATATCAGTATCATTTGGATAAAAAAAATTAGAAATTTTTGGAATAGATGAATAATAATAATTTATGGTCATATTTTTTACATCACCATTATCATTATCATTTTTATGTGATACTTTTAATTTATGCGAACTAATATCTTGATTTAAGGAAAAAGGACATGTTAATATGTTGGATGTATTTTTTGTACATTTTATTAGATTATCATTTATATTAACTAAAAGCTCTTTTTCAGAATCTAGATTTGAATATAAATAAATATTAGTAATTATAGATGAATCAGAACAACAATATTTATCATTATATTGATATTGAATTAAATGAATATATAAATTGTATGTATTATTAGTATGTATATCTTTAAATATTAAATCTTTTCTATTTGAAATTTCTAATTCAATTTCACATTTCAATTCATTATCCAAAATCGAACAACTTTCTTCTTCTAGTTCTGATGAATTAGAGATTTTAAGAATTACTGAAAGTTTGTTTTCAGTATGAAGAATTATTTTATTTGTTTCATTCTTTGTTAATTCAATTTTATATTCAACCCCATCATTTAATTGGTTAGTGAATAAACTTTGAATTTGTTGAATTAAAAAGAGCAAGAAAAACAATAGTTTAAAAAAATCCATTTTATTTTTAATTAAGATAATTGAAATAAATATATAAAAATTAAATATTAATAATATTATAAGGATAAATAAAAAATAAGTTTATATTAGATACCATATTATTACAAAATTAATAAAGTTAATACATATATGAAATTTATATTAAAATTAAAATAGTTCAAAATTTATTAATGTTTGAAACAAATAATTTAATTGTTATATTTTTATATTTTAGATTTCAATTTCTTTTCTTTACTTTTAAATATGAAAAAAAATATAGAATTTATTAATATCAAAAATCATATTAAAATACAATTTTTCTTTCTAATTACCTTCTCGTCAATTGAAATAATTTTCTATTCTAATATCTCCAAACAAATAATTCATTGATAAAAAAAGTTTATCTTAATTTTTATTATAAAAAAATAATTTGAATTTATGAAAGTGAATAAAAATCATTAATAATTGATAATTAAATATATTGATTTAATTTTATAATATATATTTAATTTATTTTATTTATTCATAAAATCATCATAATGTTGGTGTTTATTGATTTTTAACACTCAAAAAATTAAAGAAAAAAAAATTTTAATATTTAATTTAATGAGAAAAAATTGTCTCTAAAATATCTGTTATAAAATAATAAATTAAAATTTAAATATTTATTTAATTTCAATTTAAAACCAGAACATTATCATATAATATCATTTTTATTATAAAAAAATATATTTTTCAAATTCTGTTGAATTAAAAAAAATGAAAATAACAATAAAAAACATTTTTAAAAACCCAAAATCCCAAAATTTCAAAAACAAATAAAAATAACAATTAAAAAACCTCAAAAACAAAAAAATTTAACCATCCTACTAATTAACAAAAACAAAAATAAAAATTGAATTTTAAAACCCCCACATCATTTATAAAAAATAATATATAACTGGCAAAAAAAATTGAAAAAAATATAAAAAAAAATGAGTGCAAAAGTCCCAATTCTTGCAGGAGATATAGGAGGAACAAACTCTCGTCTTTGTTTATTAAGAATAACATCAAATCCAGATGATCAACATGAATTAGTAGACAACAAATATCTTCATTCATTTGACTTTAAAAACGTTCACGACCTTTTAACTCAATATCTTGCTCCATTTAAAGGAACACCAAATTATCCTCGTTTTGCAGTTTTTGGAGTTCCAGGACCAATTAAAAATAATTCAGTACTTCAATTTACAAATGTACAACATTGGAGTGCAGTTAATGGAGAAGAACTTGCTAAAGCACTTGGAATTGAAAAAATTGTATTCCTTAATGACTTTGTTGCTAATGGTTATGGTATTCAAACTAAGATGGTTAAAGGTGTTGATTATCTTATTGTCAATGATAAACCAATTGATCCTAATGGACCAAAAGCAACTTTAGGACCTGGTACTGGACTTGGTGTTGGATATCTTACTAAAAAAGAAGGTGATAAATATTATTTAGTTTGTGGTGCTGAAGGTTCACATAGTGATTTCCCTGCTAGAAATGAATTACAATTCAAATATATGGAATTCCTTCAAAAATATTATAGTGTTGATCATATTTCTGCTGAAAGAGCTACTTGTGGTCAAGCTATTGTTCCTATTTATAAATTCCTTAGTGGACAAATTAAAGTATCTCATGATGATGCTTTATTTGAACAAGTTAAAACTTTCACTGGAACTACTAATTCTGATACTCAACTTCAACTTAATAATCAAATTGTCCAAAAAGGATTAAAGAAAGAATGTAAATTATGTGAAAAGACTTTAGAATTCTTTGTTGAATTATATGGTCAAGCTGCTGGTAATGCTGCTTTAATGTATTTACCTACTGGAGGATTATATCTTTTAGGAGGATTAAGTGTTGCTCTTCAAGATTTAATTGTTAAAACTGATATCTGGAAAAAAGCATTCAAGGATAAAGGAAGATTAAGTGGTGTTTTGGAAAATATGCCTGTTATTATTATTAAAGTCCATGATTTAGGTATGAGAGGTTCTACTGAATATTGCAGAAGATTAGTTGAAGCTTCAGGAAAATAAATATCACTTTTTATTAAATTTTAATTTTTAAAAGGGTAATAAAAATTTATTTATTTTTTTTTTTTTTGAAATTTTTTTTTTTTTTTTTTATAATTTTATATTATAATACATAGAGTTATTATATTATATTTTTTTTTTTTATAGGATTTTTGATTTATTATGAATAATATGAATAATAAATATAAAAAAAAATAAATAATATATAATTGATATTTGACATATCCAAATTAAAAATTTAAATTTTCTTTTAAAAAAAATTTAAAAAAACTTTAAAAAAAAAAAAAAATTCAAAACTTTAATATTTACAATAATAAATTAAATTAATAAAAGTTCTTTAATAAAGACGATAAGTCTAAAAAAACCTATTATCTAATTATCTGCACCTTCTTCTTCACTTTTCCACATATCCAAATTTTCTTTAAGTAAATTTACAATACTAACAGTATCTCTATTTTCTTCAGCATCTTCATCAATATTAGGTAATTCCTTATTAGCTTTATCAAGAGCATCACTAGCAATTTGAATAGCTTTAGCATGATCATTCATAACTTCATAATAAAAAACAGAGAAATTCAAAGCAAGACCCAAACCAATAGGATTTAAAACAGGTAAATTTTTAGCATGATCAGTAGCTTCATTATAAGAAGCAAGAGCAGCATCAGAAACTTCTTTTTTTAAATCACCATCAGCATATTCAGCAATGTATCTATTATAGTCACCTTTCATTTTTGTATAGAAAACTTTTGCTTCATCATCAGATGCTTTTTTCATTAATTCACTGTCAATTGTAGCAAGAACATTTTTACATGTTTTTGTTAATTCTTCTTCTACTTTTTTTCTGTATTCTTGAATGAATGGAAGAAATGTTGAACTTTCTTTTTTTTTTTCTTTGTTTTCATATGCCATTATTGTACGTAATGCACTTCTTCCTCCTGATACTGAATTTTTGTATGCAATTGATAATAGATTTCTTTCATCTGAATTCAAATCCTTGTCACGAGAACGAACCATGTCTTCTAAGAAATGAACCATTTCGTTGAAACGATTACATTGCTCTGCTAACATTGCGAGGTAGACGTTCTTTTCGTATTTTGTTGACATTTTTTATATTTTTATATATATATGATTTTTTTTTTTTTGGATTTATATATTTTAATTTTAAAGATTGTTTAAATGGGATTTAAATTTTTTTTTTTTTTTGGTGTATTTTTTTTTTTTTTGATATATTTGGTTATATATTATATTTTTAAATTATTTTAAGGATAAAAATTTAATTTAATTTTTTCATTTTATAGGTTTGTTTATTAAAATAATAAATTTAAATATAAAAAAACAAAAATTTAAATTTGAGAGGTTTAAGATAATATTATATTAATAATCTGAAAACAATGTAATAAAATATTTTGATATACTATTTTTTCTACTTTACTAATTGCATTAATTTATATATTCATAATTGGTAAAGTTATTAAATAATTTTTCTCTTTTCATTTAAGATTTTTTTTTAAAATATTTTTCATTTATTATACTATTTTTATATTTCTATTTTATTTTTTATTGTAATTCGTTGTCTAGTCTTTAATAAAATATGATTTCTATATTTTAATATAAAATATAATTTTTTCTTTTTGATTAAAATTTTTATTTTTTAATAATCAATAAATTGTTTTGTATACTTGCAATTCATTTATTTTATATCCTTTTTATTTAATATTTTTTATTATTTTTATATTATATATTTGATTCTTATTTATTTTTAATTCTAATTGTAATAATTAATATCTAAGTTTAATCTTTTTAATGGACCGAATTTTGACATTTTAAATATTATGAAAAATATATTTTATTTATTTAAAAAATGAATTAAATTCATTATTTTCGTAAAAATGAATAATAAAACTAAAGAAATAGTAAAAGAAGATAAAGAAAGAA
>JAEEGK010020613.1_pt1 | contig 14003 bp, 9 predicted proteins | sample 8958771 | NCBI WGS metagenome assembly JAEEGK01 (sample SAMN16246547, study PRJNA631951) | gut metagenome | biome: gut microbiome; feature: rumen; material: SC-attached | host: Bos | place: Iran: Karaj | collected 2018-10 | reverse complement strand
GAACGGTCCTCAACATTGGCAGTACCACGGAACATCTTGTTACGGTCAATCTCACCGTAAACAATCTCAGCACGCTGCTGAGCCAGCTTGTCCATAGCCTCAACACCACCATTGCGCTTAATCCAACGGAGGGTCTCAAGAGCACTGTAGATGGGAACCACGGGAGGTGTATTGAACATAGAACCCTTGTCCACGTGGGTGCGATAGTCGAGCATGGTAGGAATCTCACGAGGAGCCTTGCCCAGTTTCTCGTCCTTCAGGATGATGATAGTGACACCAGCCATAGCCAGATTCTTCTGAGCACCAGCGTAGATGGCGTCGTACTTCTTAACGTCGATGGGACGGCTGAAGATATCCGACGACATATCGGCAATCAGGGGAACGTTGACGTCGAGGTCCTTGCGAATCTCAGTACCGTAAATGGTGTTGTTCGTCGTGATGTGCAGGTAGTCGGCATCAGCGGGAACCGTCCAGTCCTTAGGAATGAATGTATAGTTGGCGTCAGCGGAAGAAGCCACTTCTACTACCTCACCAAACAACTTGGCCTCCTTCATAGCTTTCTTGGCCCAGACACCTGTGTTCAGATAAGCAGCCTTCTTAATCAGGAAGTTGTAGGGAATCATGCAGAACTCGAGGCTTGCACCACCACCGAGGAAGATGACTGAGTAACCCTCAGGAATGTCGAGGAGCTCCTTTACAAGAGCGACAGCCTCGTCGACAACGGGCTGGAAGTCCTTTGCACGGTGGCTGATCTCCATCAGAGAGAGACCTGAGCCATTGAAATCAAGACACTGTTTTGCGGTTGCTTCGATAACCTCACGTGGGAGCATCGAGGGACCGGCGTTAAAGTTGTACTTCTTCATTTTGTTAGTTTCTTGTTTTAAGAGTTTATATTTACTTTTACCTTTTTACCTTGAAATGTGGCGCGAAGTTACACTTTTTATTTCATTTGACCAAATATTTGAGCAAGAATTAAGCAAAATACCCTATTTTACTTGCTTATTGTCAAGTCGAAGTGGCAAAATGTTGACCGTTGAACATTGAACATTGAACATTGAGCATTGAACATTGAGCATTGAACATTATTAGCGAACCTTTTCGACAATGGTTTTGATTCCTTTGATTTTTTCTCCCTGAACACTGTTGAGCACTTGCTGTACTTTTTCACGACGGATGGCTGCATAGGTGTAGCGGTCCTTTACGTCGATGCGACCAATCTCTCCAGCCTCTATACCACCCTTTTTGCACAGGAATCCCACAATATCACCTTTCGAAAGCTTATCCTTCTTGCCCTTGCCGATGTAGAGGGTAGCCATCTTGGGGGCTGGGACATTGACCATTGATGATTGACCATTGACCATTTTCTGGGTGGGCTCGTAATGTTCAATGTTCAATGGTGAATGGTCAATGACAAACTCGGGGATATGCTCTTCGCTGTTCAGGATAAAGAACGTGCGGCCTGTGGCATCCCAACGGGCCGTACGGCCTACACGGTGGATGTAGCCTTCTTCGCTTTCTGGCAGATGGTAGTGGATAATGTTCCGGATGTTTGGAATGTCCAGTCCACGTGAAGCCAAGTCGGTAGCTACGAGCACGTTGGCCGAGCCGTTGGCAAACTTGTAGAGCATATCCTCGCGTTGGCGCTGTTCCAGTCCACCATGAAAGTGACTGGTCGTAAAGCCCTGTTTGCGTAGGAATTCGTTGACTCGCTCAACGCTGTCGCGGTAGTTCAGGAATACAATACTGCTCTCATCGCCAACACTCAGCAACAGGTTGCGCAGTGTTTCCAGCTTGTCCTTCTGTGGACTGTGCACCTCATAGAGTGTCACACGCTCCGACGTCTGCTCGTCTTCAGGTAGGAAGTCTACCAGCGTGCCTTTTTTCGACATATTGACAAACTGTGGAATCTGTTCGGCATTGGTGGCTGATAGCAGGATGCGACGCTGCAGACCTGGCAGGCTCTTCAGCAGTTTGGACATCTCAGCTTGGAATCCCATTTCCAGGCATTTGTCGAACTCATCGATGATTAGATAGCGGATGCCATAGCGTGAGATGTTGTCCTTGTCCAGATGGTCATTCAGGCGTCCGGGAGTGCCAAAAACAATATGCGGGCGTACCTCTTTTAATATGCGATGCTCGTCCATGGTCGGTCTGCCACCGTAGCACGCCATGCCACGCAATCCACAGCCCAAACTCTTCAGGACGTCGGCCGACTGTAGTGCCAGCTCCCTGCCTGGAGTGATGACGAGGGCAGATGTCTGAGAGTCTTTGTCAGAAGGCTGAGTGGTTTCTATGAGCTGTATGAGGGGTAGGAGATAAGCCAGTGTCTTTCCCGAACCGGTAGGTGACAAGATAACAACATCACCGTCGGTGCCTGTAATGGCCTCGACGGCGTGTTGCTGCATCTCGTTCAATGAAGTGATGCCAAGTTTGCTTAATATCGTCTCAACATCCAATTGTCAATTCTCAATTGTCAATTCTCAATTCACTTCTTCTCCTCTTCCTTCTTCGCCGGCATCTTCTTGTAGCGCTTGTTCAGACCGTTAATGACGTCCTTGGTGATGTCGAAACGTGGAGCGGCATAAAGGATGTTGTCACCCTGCTTGGTCAGAATCAGGTCGTACTTCTTGTCCTTGTTGTAGGCCTTCAGGAAGTTCATCAGCGAGTCGCGAAGGGCGTCGTTGTACTTCTGGGTCTCCTGGGCCAGCTCGTTCTCAAGACGGGCCTGCAGTTCTGCCAGACTCTGCTGCTGACGCTGAATGGCTGCTTGCTGGCTCTCAGCCTGTTCACGGCTGGTGAAACCATTGTTGTTCAGCTTCTGCTGGAAGTTGGCAGCAGCGCTCTGCAACTGCTGGCCTTTCTGGTTCAGCGTGTTGCGGGCATTGTTGCCCTTCTTCTGCAGAATGAGCGAGAACTCCTTGCAGAATTCATACTGTGTCATCAGAGAGTCAACCTCAACAAAGGCAATCTTCAGACTGCCAGTCTGGTTGCTGTCAGCAGCTGCTGCGGGTTGATCATCCATTTTTGAAGTTGCATTGTTGCAAGAGGCCAGTGCCATTACGGCAGCTGCGGCCATCATCATGTACTTTTTCATTTCTTTTGTTTTATTGTTATTTCGTTATTACCTTATTATTATATCATCATCTCTCACTAACGGAAAATCGGCTCTTACTGCGCATCTCGCGATCTTGGTCTATCACGCAATGGATACCTCTCTGCTTCATGGCTTCGCTGTCGTGTATGTGCTGCGATGAGAAGCTGCCATTCTTGCGCGACAGGACTTTGACCAACAGCAGCATCATACCTGCTGCAATAATGAGTATACTGACAAGGAGTGCCTTAACCATTCCATATTTTTATTAAACGGCTACAAAAGTACGCAAAAAAAGTGAACTGGCCAAACGTCAGCCCTCCTTTTAGCATTTATTAGTCCTCTTTATGTTTACTATTCTTTTTCGAAGTTAAGATACAGGCAGTTCAAGCCGTTTTGATATTGGTAGTTGATATCCTCGCAATGGTGTTTTAATTGGGGGCTATAGGCCTTGCCAACGTCCTTGACTATGACCGTAAGGCGCTGCTTTAGGTCCAATATGCTTATGTCGAAAGCCCCAGTACGCCCTGAAGCCTTACCCATTTCCAACTCCTGACCAATCAGTTCCTCCAGACATTCCTGTACGCTGACAAGTGTCGTAGGGTTAAGGTTCAGGCTACGAATGTATTCCTGAATCATCAATAGTTTGCTTTTGGTGTCCTCTTCATCGTTGAACCAGACAGAAACGGTGAATGTCCCTTGTTGGCTGTCGTTAGGGGTCAAAAATAGCCAGTGCAGATGCTGTCCTCTGCGCGATTTCAGGTAGATGAAGCCAATGGTTATTAGCAACAAAATCCATAGCCCCAATGGTATGGAATACCAGAAACCATCGGGCATCAAGGTTGCGATGAGCCATACGACGGGCAGCATAATAACCAGCGGGCCGAACTCGATGAACGAAGCCATTCGACTGCGGCCGGACATCATGTAGGCATTGGAAACCAACATCAGCACGGACAAGGGAATCAGACTCTGAACAAACAGTCGGATGGGTTCTTCGGAAAGCTGGCGCAGACGTTCGTCGGCACCGTAGATATCGGCCATCACGGAGGGGTAGAGATATACGAGAACCGTCACCACCACACAGGCTGAGATGACTATCTGCAAAGCACTCATCTGCAAACGGTTCAGTCCGTTCCAGTCACGCTCTCCATACATCACACCACCGATATACTTTACGGCACTATCGGCAGCGTAGGCCATAATCAGTCCGAACGTCACTGTTTGCAGGCAGACACTGAGAATGTACATGCCGTCGGCTCCTTGGGTTTGCAGCACAATGTAGTTCAGCGCTATATACAGCACTGCCATGATGAGTGCATAGATAGCCGTTGGTACACCACGTTCCAGACTTTGGCTCAGCAATCCCAGATACTCTTTACGGTTGCCGATGTTGAAAGCAAAGGGTCTTGGCGGCCTCGTCAGATAAGGTGTGAATACTACCATCGCCACAATGGGCGCTATCAGGCTGGCTATGGCAGCACCACGCATACCCATGTTCCACATCACTACCAGCAATAGGTCGAGCAACACATTGAGTATCGTATTCAATACCACGTAGTTCGTCACCAACTTCGGGCGTCCGCTGATTTCCACATATCGCCCCACAGCATCACACATGAGCCATACCACGCAGGCTGCCAGTGAGAACGGCATATAGTCGACCACCATCGGCAGCAGTCGCTCCTCGTCAGTCAGCAATAGGGCTATCTGTTTGGAAAACAAGCAACAGACTACCGCCAACAGCCCGTTCAGCACCAACACCGCCGTCATGCTCATTGTTACCAGACGGTTCACCGTTTTATATTGCTGATTGCCGTAGGCAGACGCCACGATAAGCGCAGCACCAGAGAATAGCATTGCTCCAAAAATCTGCACAACGGTCAGCACTGGGTCCACCAGCGTCACCACCGATATGGCATCGGCACTGACAGCCTGGCTTACTATGATACCATCTATTGTCGTATTGAGGATCTCCACTATCGATGATAACACCGCTGCCACGATGAAGTTACGCAGCGAGTGGTGAATGACAAACAAGTCTCGAGTTGTTTTCTTCAACATACATCTCTTATTTTGACGACAAAGGTACCAATTTATTGTCAAACAATCAAGAGCCATTCAGAAAAAATTAATATTATTTGTTTTTTTGCTTACTTATTTGTACCTTTGCGCATAAAATACTAACAATATAACCAGAAAAAATGAATATGAGTGAGTTAAAACCGGCTGTTGTCTTCGCTGAGTTTGCGAAGATTAACCAAATTCCACGCCCTTCGAAGCGTGAGGAAAAGATGATTGCATACCTGAAAGAGTGGGGTGAGAGTCACGGACTGGACACGAAAGTCGACGAGACGGGTAATGTCATCATACGCAAACCTGCTACACCAGGTATGGAGAATCGCAAGACCGTGATTCTGCAGAGTCACATGGATATGGTGTGCGACAAACTGGTGGACGTTGACTTTAACTTCGATACAGACCCCATCCGTACAACCATTATCGACGATGAGTGGCTGACGGCAGAAGGTACCACGCTGGGTGCCGACGACGGCATCGGTTGTGCGATGGAGCTGGCCCTGCTGGCTTCTGACGATATTGAGCATGGTCCCATCGAGTGTGTCTTTACCCGTGATGAGGAAACGGGACTGTCTGGTGCCGAAGGCATGAAGGCCGGTTTTATGACTGGTGATTACCTGATTAATCTTGACTCGGAGGACGAGGGCGAGATATTCATCAGTTGTGCCGGTGGTCGCAACACGACGGCTAAGTTTACGTTCAAGAAAGAGGACGCTCCTGCCGGTTCATTCTTCCTGCGTGCCCAGCTGAAGGGGCTTGTGGGCGGTCATTCTGGCGACGACATCAACAAGCAGCGTGCCAACGCCATCAAGTTGCTGGGACGTTTCCTCTATCAGACGATCAACAAATATGAAGGTGTGCGCTTGGCCCAATTCAACAGTGGTAAGTTGCACAACGCCATTCCTCGTGATGGTATGTTTGTGATTGCTGTTCCCCATGATGTGAAGGAGAATATCAAGGCCGACTGGAACGTTTTCGCCTCCGACGTGGCCGAGGAATTCTGCGTTACTGACACTCAGATGGTGTGGACGATGGAGAGCACTGATGCTGAACCTGTCATCGAGATACAGGTGGCTCGTAATTTTGTCTATGCCTTACAGGCTGTCGATAACGGCATTTATGCCATCTGCCAGGATCCGGCTTTGAACGGTATGGTGGAAACCTCCAGCAACATTGCCGCTATTCATACTACCGACAGCGAGATCAGCATCCTCTCTTCGCAGCGTTCGAATGTGATGTCCAATCTTGACAATATGTGTGCAACCATTCGTGCCACCTTCCAGCTTGCAGGTGCTGAGGCTTGGTCGAGCGACGGTTATCCTGCCTGGAAGATGCGTTCGCATAGTGAGTTGCAGCGAATCGTTAAAGAGTCGTACGTCAAGCTGTTTGGTAAGGAACCGATTATGCGTGGCATCCATGCCGGACTGGAGTGTGGCCTGTTCTCAGAGCGCTATCCGAACCTCGATATGGTGTCGTTCGGTCCTACGTTGCGCTTTGTCCATACACCGGACGAGCGTCTGCACATTCCTACTGTCCAGATGGTTTGGGATCACCTGCTCGATGTACTTAGGAATATTCCCACCGTTAAAGGCGTTCCACTTGCTTGACGCCTTTAACGTTGCGTAATTTTTTGACAAGGGCTTCCAGACGGGTGTTGTCGTCAATCATAATGGTGAGATTGCCGCTGAACAAACCGTCATGGGAGTCTATGTTGATGGAGCGTAGGATGAGTTTCTCGTCCTTGGAGATAATACTGGTGAGGTTGTTGACAATGCCGATGTCATCGTTGCCGACAATGCGCAGGGTGATGGCATATTGCGAGGCACCCTTGCCACTCCACTTGGCACGGACAATGCGATAGCCAAAGCGCTTGCGAAGCTCGGGGGCGTTGGGACAATCCTCACGGTGAATCTTGATGCCTCCGTTGACAGTGACGAAGCCAAAGACCTTGTCGCCATAGATGGGCTGACAGCAGCGTGCCAGTTGGTAGTCGACACCCTTCATGCCTTGGTCGATGACCAAGACGTCATCGGAAACCTGAGTGCTTTGCGTTGAAAGCTTGGAATTGTCGAGTACGAAGTTGGCAGCACTCTCTGCTACGTTGTTGCCAGTGACGGGCTGGTCGCCGTGCTGCAGTTCCATATAGCGGTCGATAACCACGCCGGCATCGAGCTCGCCGTTGGCTATCTGACGGTAGAAGTCGCTGACCTCCTTGAATCCGAGCTTGCGAATGAGCAGCTGCATGACGGAGTCGTCCATATCGATATGGCGGTTCTTGAACTTACGCTCAAGAGTCTCTTTGGCAAAGAGGCCTTCCTTGACCTGTGTCTCTTTCAGAGCCAGTCGGATCTTGGACTTGGCACGCGAGGTCTTGACGATGTTCAGCCAGTCCTGCTTGGGTTTCTGGTTGGCACTGGTCATAATCTCCACCTGGTCGCCACTCTGCAGCTGCTGGCGCAGACTGACGGCATGGCCGTTGATGCGTGCTCCCGTGCAGGCATTGCCTATCTTAGAGTGGATATGGTAGGCGAAGTCGAGTACAGTGGCACCTTTGGGGAACTTGTAGAGGTCGCCCTTGGGTGTGAACACAAACACTTCGTCTTCGTAGAGGTCCATCTTGAACTGATCCATGGCTTCGAGGCCGTCGGCAGTCTCAAGCATGGTACGGATATTGGTGAGCCACTCGTCCATGCCGGCATCGCCCTTGACGCCCTTGTAGCGCCAGTGGGCAGCCACACCACGCTCGGCCACCTCGTCCATCCGTTCGGTGCGTATCTGTACCTCCACCCACTTCTGGCCTGGCCCAAGCACGGTGATATGCAGACTCTCATAGCCGTTCGACTTGGGTACGCTAATCCAGTCACGCAGACGTTTGGGATTGGGCTGATACATTGAGGTGATGATAGCAAAGACCTGCCAACAGAGGGCACGCTCACGAGTAGCGGTGCTGGCGGCAAAACCATTAGGTACGGTGTCGTCGCTGTCGATGATGATGCGGATGGCAAAGAGGTCGTAGACACCCTCGAAAGGACACTTCTGCTTCTTCATCTTCTGCCAGATGGAGTGAATTGACTTTGTACGTCCCTTGATATGGAAGTGAAGTCCGGCCTCGCTGAGTCGTTGCTCGATGGGCTGAATGAACTGGCTGATGTAGGCGTCGCGGCTTTTCTTGGTTTCGCTGAGCTTGTCCTTGATATGGTAGTAGGCGTCGTGCTCCAAGTATTTCAGCGACAGGTCTTCCAGCTCACTCTTCAGCTTATAGAGTCCCAGCTTGTGGGCAAGGGGAGCATAGAGATAGGCGGCCTCCTGGCTGACCTGGCGCTTGGCGTCAATAGCAGGATCAACACTAACCCCAGCGGGAGAACCGCTGGGTACGGTATCGGCGTTACCGATATCACGAATCTGGCGCATTAGGTTGACGCGGTCGGCAATCATAATAAGAATGACGCGCATGTCCTCGGCAAACGACAGCAGCAGGTTGCGGAAGTTCTCGCTCTCGACGACGGGATTCTTCTTGTACAGCTGTTGAATGCGCTGCAGACCACGCAGAATACGGGCTACTGATTCCCCGTAGTCGGCCTGAACGTCATCAATGGTCAGGAAACCTTCCTCCACACTGGGGCGCAGCAGGATGGCCAGTACAGCATCACGGCGCAGTCCGATTTCCTCGACGACGAGGTGTGCCGTCTGGAAGCTAAGCAGGATGGGATTGAGTCCGAACACATTACGGCTGACGTGCTGCTGTTCGATGGTTTCCATCAGGTGACGGCGTATATGATCGACATCTCCCTCATGAAGGCTGTCGGCAATTTGGTCGTACACGAGCTGGTAGAGTGCCAGCGTCTCTTCCCTTTCCTGTGGTGTGAAGGCTAGTCGTTCCATGTTAGTTAAGTATTCTCTCTTTGAGAGTGTAGCGTTCTCTCTTTGAGATTGTGGCGTTGCAATGCAATGGGTGTTGGTCGCTATTTTTTCCTGACGGGGTCGCAGGTCAGTCCGCAGCCTAGCTTTTTGAAGATTTTGCGGTCTACCTCGCTGAGCATGACGGTAGAGTGCACCTGACAGCCACGCAGCTTAGGCAGCTGTGCCAAGGCGTCGCGACACTGCTCGTCGTCTTTTGACAGTACGGAGAGGGCTACCAGCACCTCGTCGGTATGCAGGCGTGGATTCTTGCCACCTAAGTATTCTATCTTTGTCTTCTGTACGGGTTCTATCAGACTCTGAGGAATAAGTTTAGCCTCATGGCCGATACCTGCCAGATGTTTGGTGGCATTGAGCAACAGGGCAGCGCTGCAGCCGAGTAGGGGTGAGGACTTGGCGGTAATGATGGTGCCGTCCTCCAACTCCATAGCAGCAGCAGTATGTTCTGTCAGTTCCTGTTTGGCCTGTGCTGCCACGGTGACGCGACGGTAGGCGGTGGTAATCTTGGCCTGATTGAACAGCATCAGGATTTTGTTCACCTCACGCTCGTTGTCGATACCGTCGGCCATCTTGTTGGTGGCGTCGTAGTAGCGACGGATAATCTCGTCGCGACTGGCATTACAGCATACCTCGTCATCGGAGATGCAGAAGCCAACCATATTAACACCCATGTCGGTGGGCGATTTATAGGGATTCTCACCGTAGATGCCTTCGAACAATGCCGTCAACACGGGGCAAATCTCGATGTCACGGTTGTAGTTGACGGCAATCTTGTCGTACGCCTCCAGATGGAACGGGTCAATCATGTTGACGTCGTTCAGGTCGGCGGTGGCGGCTTCGTAGGCAATGTTCACGGGGTGTTTCAACGGCAGGTTCCACACGGGGAACGTCTCGAACTTGGCATAGCCGGCACGGATGCCTCGCTTGTTCTCGTTGTAAAGCTGCGAGAGACATACGGCCATCTTGCCGCTACCGGGACCTGGGGCAGTGACGATAACCAGCTCGCGGGTAGTTTCGACATAGTCGTTCTTGCCAAAGCCATCGTCGGAGGCAATGAGTTCGACGTTGTGCGGATAGCCGTCAATCAGATAATGGACGTACGAACGGATGCCCATACGTTCCAGACGGTGACGGAACTGGTCGGCAGCATGCTGGCCGTTGTAGTGGGTGATGACCACCGAGCCTACCATGAAGTCGCGGTTCATGAACTCATCGCGCAGTCGCAGCACGTCCTCGTCGTAGGTAATGCCCAGGTCGGCACGTATCTTGTTTTTCTCAATATCCTCGGCACTGACCACGATGACAATCTCAATGCTGTCGCGCAATTGTGCCAGCATTCGGAGTTTTGAGTCGGGCTTGAAACCTGGCAGCACGCGCGATGCATGGTGGTCATCGAACAGCTTGCCTCCTAACTCCAGATACAGCTTACCGTCGAACTGGGCAATCCTTTCGCGGATGTGCTCGCTCTGTATCTTCAGATATTTCTCGTTATCGAAACCAATCTTCATCTTTGAACTTTAATCTTTATGATTAGCGTTTACGTTGCTGTTCGCGCATGGCGTCGGCCTGTTTCTGCATGGCCTCCAGACGAGCGGCGAGACCAGACTGCTTCTTGGGATTGTTCTTATTGGCCTGGTAATTGGCTTCCAGAATGGCCAGGAGCTTCTCATCATTCGTTGTCTTACGCAGGGCCCACATGATGATGGCCGAGAAGAGCAGCGAGATGAAGTAGTAGAAGTTCAGACCACTGGAGTAGTCGTTGAAGATGAAGAAGAACATCAGGGGCATGATGTACATCATCCACTGCATCATCTTCATCTGCTCAGCCTGCTGACCAATCATCTGGTCCTTCTGCTGACGCATGGAGAAATAGGTGTACAGCAGCTGGGCACCACAGAACAGAATACACGTTAGCGACAGGTGGTCGCCGATGCCCCAGATGTGTTTGCCCCATTCAATGATGGGGTCGTAGGTTGACAGGTCGGCCATCCACAGGAAACTCTCACCACGCAACTGGATGGCGTTCGGCACGAAGAAGAACATGGCCAGCCAGATAGGCATCTGGATGATCATGGGCAGACAGCCTGACAGCGGACTGACGCCGTACTTCGAGTAGAGCGACATCATCTCCTGCTGCTTCTTCATCTGGTCTTCAGGCTTGTCGTACTGTTTGGTAGCCTCTTCGAACTTGGGTTTCAGTACACGCATCTTGGCACTCGACATATAACTCTTCTTGACCATCGGGAAGGTGATGGCTTTGAGTAATAATGTGATGAGAATAAGTACGATACCCATATTTAGTCCAAAACCGGTTAGCCAGTCGAAGACATACAGCGTGAACCAGCGGTTAATCCAGCGCAACAGCCACCAGCCCAGGTCCACGAGCTGTTCCAGGTCAAGGTCCTTGCCGAACTTACTCTGCTGTTCCACGTCCTTGATGAGGCGGAAGTTGTTGGGGCCGATATACATTTCAAACTCCGTAGGATTCTGACCAGTGGGGTCGTAGGCCGTCTTCATCTTGGCATCGAAGTGCTTCAGATCGCCCGAGCCTTTCTCGTCCATCGTACTGGTCAGCGTTGCACCCTTGGCGAAGTTGTCCTTGGCAATGAGTGCCACGCTGAAGAACTGGTTGCGGAAAGCCACCCAGTCGGTCTGCTCTTCAGTCTGCTCTTGAGCTCTGTCGCTGCTTTCCGACAGTTTGTCGGTGCCACCCGTCGCCTCCTTATAATATATAGAGGTATAGCGGTTCTCAAACGAGAAGCCTCTCTCCTGTTGACGGCAGTGATCGGTCCACTCTATCTCCATCTCTTTGTACGACGGTGGGAACAGACCTGCCAGTCCTGTCGTCTGGAACGACATCGACAGCAGGTAGTCCTGTCCTAACTGGTAACGCATGATGACCTGTCCGCCATTGGCAGCAGTAGCCGTCATGGTGACAGCAGCATCAGTCTGCTCCGATGGTGTGAAGTACAGGTCCTGCGTGACGATATTCTCCTGCTTGCCGGCCAGCATGATGTTCATGTTCTGGTCCTTGGCGTCGAACAATGTCACGTCGGGAGCACCGTCAATGCTCTTGAAGTCCTTGATGACAGCCTTGCGGATGACGCCGCCTTTTGTGTCGAGCGTCAGTTCCAGCTTGTCGTTTTTCAACACAACCTGCTGAGACGTACCTTGCAGGGCGGTGTGGAACAGGGCGGTAGTGTCGACGGTAGCATTGTCGACAGCTGAACTGTCGACCACACTTTTGGCTGATTCTTTCTGTGCTTGTTTCTCTGCCTGCTCCTTCTGGACGGCAGCAATCGAGTCTTGTTGTCGTGCGGCTTCAATCTGCTCTGCCGACGGCTGGTTCCACCAGCTGAAAGCTATCAGTACGACGGCAATGAGCACGAAACCGATAATGGTGTCTTTATTCATTGTTAATTACGTTTTTTACATTTTAAGCTGCAAAGGTACGAAAAAGTGTGAACAATACAAAGCAAATATGCTTTTTTTTGCTTTTATTCGTAAATATCGTCCTTATTGTCACCGCATGTGAACGTCGCGCTGTGGGAACGGAATCTCGATATTGTTTTTGCGGAGAGTATCGTAGATGCAGTGTAGAATGTCGCTGACGACATGAGCCCGCTTGGGGGCTATAACCCATACAAAGAGTTTCATGTTGACGCCAGAATCGCCCAACTCTCCTACGACGGATGCGATGGGACGCGACTTGTCCATCCATTTATGGTTAAGTTTGGTGACAGCGGTAGTAACCATTTTCTTGACTTCGTCCAGATCAGAACCATAGGCGACGCTGAACGGTACGGCAGCCAGCACATAGCCACCATTGCGCGACAGGTTCTTGTAGTTGTTCTGGAAGAGTTGTGAGTTCTGGAAAGTGATGATTTCACCATAGATGGATTCGATGACAGTGGATGTATAGCTGATGTTATTGACTTTACCCATGATGCCGTTGACTTCGATCCATTCACCGACCTTGATGCGTCCAGTCATGAGCGACAGACCGTAGAAGATGTTCTCGATGATGTTCTTCGAGGCGAAACCGACACCAGTTGACAATCCTCCCGTGATGGCCAGCAGCCATTCCAGACTGATGTGCAGGGTGGACAGGGTCATCAGCAGCCAGACACCCCAGACAATGACTTGCAGGACGTTCTTGGCCATAGCGGTACGGCTTTCCGCCGATTCCGGGCTTTTGCGCTCGTTGTAGCGGTAGAGCAGTCGCAGTAGCGTCTGGTTCAGGTATGAGAACAGGAACCACAGGCAGAGTACCACGATAATCTTCAAGAGGTTCACCTGAAGATTCTCCTGGTCGACAATCTTATAGGTCAATCTTCAAGAGGTTCACCTGAAGATTCTCCTGGTCGACAATCTTATAGGTCATAACCTTGTGCCACTGGTCACCATGTCCGAACAGTATGGATAGCCACCAGCTGCCCAAGACGACACCTATGATAATGCCCTGAGGAATAATCACGCGGTGGATGAGGTCATACACCCATGTTCTTGTAATGATGCTCTTCTTATTGAATTCCATTTCCCTTGTCTTCTTATTTTCTTACCTTTTTATCTTTTTACCTTCTTTTTATTCCTATAACGCCCAGTTTGTCCGTTTTATTGTGTTTTTTGCTGCTGTAAGCAAAATAAATCTTAATAAATTTTGAAGTGTGACCATTATTTTGTACCTTTGTGCGCTCAATGAAAATAGTGAAAAATGCGTCAGCGGGCCTAAAAAGTGCCTTAAACGCCAAATTGTGAAAATAATGGATCAGACATTTGACAACGACAGAATTGTAAAAATCAACATCGAGGAGGAGATGAAATCCTCCTACATCGACTATTCGATGTCCGTCATCGTAGCCCGTGCATTGCCCGACGTACGTGACGGTTTCAAACCTGTACATCGCCGTATCCT
>JAEEGK010020612.1_pt1 | contig 14003 bp, 7 predicted proteins | sample 8958771 | NCBI WGS metagenome assembly JAEEGK01 (sample SAMN16246547, study PRJNA631951) | gut metagenome | biome: gut microbiome; feature: rumen; material: SC-attached | host: Bos | place: Iran: Karaj | collected 2018-10 | reverse complement strand
TCATTTGATATATTTTTTTTTGGTTTTTTTCTCAAAACCTCTGTTGGCAAACTTAAACCATATTTTTCATTTAAATACATCATATTATTATTAAATATATAATAAAATTCTTCATTTTTTTCTTTATTTTCAATTTTATTATCTTTTAATTTATTTTGTATTTTTTCTTTTATTAAATCTAATTTTTTTCTTACACTTAAACATTTATCATTTAACAATCTATTAATTATATTAAGAAAAATATCATCATATAATAAATAATGTTTTGTAAAATGTTCTTTCTTTGTAATTATGTTATATATAACTTTACTTATTGCAATTCTTATATTTGCTGTTTTATCATATGATAATATTAAAATTATATTTTTTAATATCTCCATATATAATTTTTGACTTTTTGTTAAAAATTCAAATAATTTTGTAAATTCAATCCTCATATTATATGATATAGAATAAGCAAAACATTCAACAACTTTTTTGATAATTGGAAAATATTTATCTTCATTTAATTCAAATAAATAAATTAATACTTCAGAACAATATCTTGACGCTTTTTTTCTTACTTTATAAAAATCATCTAAACAAAATGATATTAAATAAGGAGTAATTTTATTTTCTATAATATCATTATCAAATAATTTATAAAATGTATGAATAATTTGACATTCTTCTATTTTTTTTCTCCATTCATTAATATGAATTGTTAATTTACTGAAATTAACATTATTTATATTATCTAAATCATTAACACCAAAATAATCTTTATATTCTTTAAAAAATGGTTTTCTATCTTCAAGATTTATAGTTTGTAAAACATTAATTAAATTATCTTTTGCTTTAAATCTAATAGTTGCAGTTGCTGCTTCTAAAAATTTTTCTTTATAAATTGGAATTAAATCATTTCTTGTTATTTCATCTCCTAAAATATTAATAATTTCACGAAAAGAAGAAATTAAACTACTTAAAACTTTAGGATTATTTTCATTTGATAAATTTACATAACATTTTTTTAATGAATTCCAAGAATCTTTTCCGTATCTATATAATAAAGCAGGAAAATTTGTAACTGCTGAAATAATTATTTCATTATTATTATTATTTGCTTGTTTATTAAAATAATATTGATCTATGATAGAAGTATAAATTTGTAAATATGAATTATCTACTTCATCTATTTCTAATAATGAAATAAATTTACCTAATATATTAAATACAGCATAATGGATTTCTTTTGAATTATCATATATTAATTCCTTAAATAATTCAATATAAAATGTATTTTTTATTTTTTTATCATATAATCCTCTTTCATGATATATTTCAATCATATCACATAAAATATTTATTGCATTTATTCTTACTTGAACTGAGCAATTGGTTATAAAATGTTGAATAATTGGGTTTATTTTTGTATCAATACATTGAAAAGAAACATTTTTACTTATTTTTGGTAACATTCTACAAACCCCAATTTTTACTATATCATGTTTATTTTGACTCAACATTTTTATTTGAGGAACTAAAAAATTTTCATTATATATTCCAAATTTTTCAGATAGTTCTCCCATAGTTTTTATTATCAAAATTAAATTATCTAAATCTTCTCTTTTATCACTATCAAAATTAGTAATTGAAATAATTTTAGTTAGAACAAATTTAATTAAATCATCAGTTTTTAAACGTTTACCAATTTGATTATAATTTTCATATAATATTTTTGCCATTTCAATACTTTCAAAAGAATTTTTACTAAATAATTCATTTATTAAATTAAGACAATTATTAACTATACATTTATAGCCTTCTTCTCCTTTATTCCCTAAAAAATTAATAACTTCTAAATGAACTTTTAAAAAATTTAATCTAATTTTATAAGTATCATCAATAATAATAGAAAAACTAGGAAGTAAATAATTAGAAATATTATTCATATCTAAAAGATCTATATAAGAAGAAATATTTCCAATAAAAGCTAATTTAAAATCATCATTATTATTTTTATTTGAAAATTGTTTAATTCTAGATAAAATAATTTGTATGGTTTCTTGTGGAGGAGAAAGTGAAAGAGATGAATTTAAATATTTATCATTTTCAATTGGTGTTGATGCACCAAATGCATATTCTTGAGTTATTAAATATGGTATTGATGCTATTTCATAAAAATTTCCATTAATTGTAAATGGTAAAATTGTCATTTTCATTGGTTCAAAAATTTCATATATTTTTCCATGATGAAAAAATGATATTGATTCTGTAAAATCGGATAATATTTCTTTTTGATATTCTTTTTTTGTTATATTTATTATATCTTTATTTGATTCATTTGTAATTGTTTTTGGAGATGAATTATTTTTTGTATTTGAATTTTCCATATATTTGTCTATAATTTTAAAAAAAATATTATTTTTTTCTTTAAATATTTATTTTATGCCTATTTATTTAATTAAAAATGGATCCTTCTGATGTTATAAATTCTAAAACAATTAATTATCAAAATTCAAACATTGAAATTAAATGCTATAAATCAAGTATGCTAATATCATATATTGATCTAAATTATAATAATTCAACATATAAAAAATTTTCACATTTATTTCCTTTTGAAGAACTTCTTCAGAATAATATTTTTTTTCAAGTATATCAATCAATAGAAGATATTTATTATTTCGTATTAGATAAAATTAATAAAAAACATTTTTCTGTTTCTAAAAATGGAAATCATTTAGATTTTGAAATAAATATTGATACTTTTGGATGTACAAATCCAAAATTTAAATTAATAGAAAATGAACCAGAAACAAATAAAATAGTAGATAAATTATTTGATTCTTTTAGAAATATAGAAAAAGAAAATAAAGAATTGAAAGAAAAAATAATAAAATTGGAAAATAATATAAATAATTTAGAAAATATGTATAAAAAATTAAATTCCGAATTAAAATTAATAAATAATCAATTAAATGAAAAAAATGAATTAAATAATAAAGAATATACCCCTAAAATATTATCATCAAATAAAGAAGATTTATTTTTTAAAGATTCAACGATATTATCAATAGATGAAAAAAATGTAATTTCGAATTGGTTTAATAATAACTTTAATTTTAAAATGATATATAAAGCAAAAAGAGATGGAGACACTGCAGAAGCTTTTCATAATAAATGTGATGGCAAAAAGAATAATATTATAATAATTCAAATACAAAATGGAATAAAATTTGGTGGATATACATCAAAAAGTTGGGAAGGTGAAGAATATAAAGAAGACAGTGAAGCTTTTGTTTTTTCAATTAATAAAAAAAAAAAATATCCTATTAAAGAGAATTATAATTTTTATAAAAATGCTATTTATTGTAATCCAGATCATGGTCCTAGATTTGGTGGAGGAAGAGAAATTTTTATTTTGGATAATTGTTGTAAAACAAATCAAAATGAATGTAATTCTCCAGATTCTTATCAAACTAATTCGAAATCTGAATTAACTTTTGGATTAGAAAAATTTCAAGTTTTTGATTATGAAGTTTTTCAAATTGAATAAAAAATTTATTATTATTATAGGAATGAGATTGTTATCAATTTATTCATTTATTATAAATTTTTATTTTGATTTAAATTTTTTTTATTTGTTTTTAATATATTAAAATTGAAAAAAGTTATTATATTAATTTTAAGTTATATTATTTTTTAAAAAATAAATGATAATAAATTAATAATTAATAAGATGGATTATGGAAAAATGATAAAAATATTACTTCTAAATCATAAATTTATAAAAATACAAATTTCAGGAGATGAAAATGACCTTAAAGATTTATTAATAACAGTAATTGATTTATAACACTTTTAAATTAAATAAATAAAAGATTCATAAGAAAATAACAATACTTTTTCATCATCAATCAGTAGTTCAAATCTTCTTCAAACAAATCAAAATATTTATTATGAATTAATTTTAGGAAAAAATAGAAAAAAAATAAATATTAAAAATGAAAATATTGTGATAAAATTAAAATATTAAAAGAAGATTTTAATTTAATAAATTTATTTGGGGCTTTGGGAGAAAATAAATAGATTTAAAAAAAACTTGTCAAACACAAAAATTTTTTAATACTTTTTCATTATTTCAAACATATTGTAAATATATAAAAAGTAAAAATATTGAAAATGAATTTAAAAGAAGCGAAGAAAGAGATCATAGTTATCCATAAAGGACAATTGAAAGTAAAATAAATAATCATTAAAAAATGTTTTGAAAGAAAAATTCAAAATTATGAAAATGACAAAAATAAAAATAATCAAACTAAAAAACTTTCAAGTTCAATAATATAAAATAATATACAAAAAACCTTAAATCAGTATAATAAATATTTTTTTGATATCTTTGTAAAAAATAATCAAAATGAATATAATTATTCTAAATATATATATCAAAAAAAATAAATATGAAATTTAAGTAAAATATTTAATGAATATTATTTACAAATTATTGATAAAAAAATAATAAATTAAAATAAAGAATATACAAATTTCAAATAATCATTTTGAAATATTAAATGAATTTTTTTTCAAAAATTAATTCAGAATTAATGAGCCTTTTCGAAAATTTAACAAAACATAATTAATTCCATTGATTTATTATGTAAAGGAAAAATTTCTTTTATAAATATAATTAAATATTCTTCTAAATCAATTAGACATAAGATTGAGAAAAATAGAAAAGAAAAAAAGATATATTAGAATTTATAAAAAAAATCAAAAATAATCAATATAATTAATGAATTTAAACAAAATAAAAATATTATATTATATGAAAAAACAACCAATGACATTTGCAAAAGAAAACTCAAACAATTTTATTAAACTTAAAAATCAAAGACACTAAAAATCCATCACAAGAAAAAGATATTCAGTAAAATAAGAACCTAATTTTCAAATATAATAATGCATTCAATTGAAGCTTATCCAAATAATAATTTTGAAAAAAAATATTATTTGATTGTAATTCTTTTAATTATAATGAAATATTTTTTTTAAGAAAAATATTATTGTTTTATCTATTTGTGATTCTTATGAAAATAGTTTAAATAATTTAAAAAAATCATTGAAAAGGTTTTAACAAAAGGAATATAAAAAGCAATATAATAAAAATAAAAAATGATTTTCTTCTTTTCTCTGAATAAAATAATGAAAATGGAAATAAATTAGATATAATGATATAATACTAGTAATTATTATATCAATAATATTTTAAATAAACAAAAGGAAATTATTTCATTTTTATATGATAAAAATGAAAATAAAATTACTTATGATATAATTAAAAATAAAATTGAAAAATATTATAAAGGATTGATTTCTGCATTTTAAGTATATGACCTAACCAAAGAGTATTTAGAATTTATAGAAATATTAACTTTAATTTTTCTAGTTTAAAATAAAATAAAAAGGAAGTTTTTTATCATTGAATTAATTTAGAATTGAAAATAAAAGTTATATTTTTTTTAATTCTATAACAAAATATTTTGAAAAAAGATAAAATGGATTGATTTATTTTGAAAAATAATATTATTAAATTAATTTGAACAAGTCTTTATAATATTTATACATATATATTGTTTATTTTGTTTTGATGTATGATTTTTTTTAGGAATGAGATTTTATATAAAAAAAATGTCAAATTTTCTTTTTTTAATAATGATGAAACTAATATTATTGTTAATAAAAAGATTAATTAAACAAGTTAAAATTTTGAATGTAATTATATAATATATATTAAAAGATTTTAAATTAATCTATTAAAATATAAAAAAATTAAAAAAAAAATAAATAAACAATTAAATTTTTATTTTGTATTTTGATAAGTACTTTCTATTCCAGTAAAATTATAATTTCCTTGAGTAAAAGAAATATCTCTTTTTGGTTCTGTATAATAATAATTAAAATATAAATCACTTGGTTTTTCTTTATTTGTATTTGAATCTTTCATAAATTCAAAATTTTTATTAAAAATATTTTGTCCTTGATTTAAATAAGTTTTAATTTTTGTTTTTAAATTTGAAATTATTTCTTTTTGATTTTTGTTTTCATTGATTAAAACTATATTATTATTTTTTAAATTTGAATTTTCAATTAATAATTTTTCAACTTCTTTTTGAACAGTCAAAAAATTTTCTTCATTCATTTTTAATTTAGGGGAAATGACATTATTTAAATTTTCTTGAAGTTCATTTAATTGAGAAACCAATATATTATTTTCTTCCTTAATTTGATTAATTTGATAATTATTTTGTTGAATTATATTAGAAAAATTTTCATTATCTATTCTCATTTTATCATTTATATTTTTATTTATTTTAATTTCTTTATTTAAAAAATTCAATTTTTCATTTAAATTTAAATTATCATTTTCTAATTGCTTATTTTTTTCTGACAAATCTTTATTATATTTTTCAATTATTACGGTTTTATTTGTTAATTCAGTTATTTTTTGTTCTCTTTTATCAATTTCAAAACATAAATTAATATTATCCTTTTTACATTTATATAATTCATCTTCTAATTCTTTTAATTTAGGTATTATTTGATTTTCTAAATGGATTAAATCTGATTTTAATTGTGAATTTTCTTCTTGAATTTGAAATATTTTTTTTTTGAGAAAGCAAGGATCATAACTTACTTCTTCACAATTCATGTTTTATTTTATTTTTGATAAAATATAAATTAATTTAATTATTTTTTATAAAAAGAAAAATACAATTTAATTTAAAAAGTATTGGTGGAATAATAAGTGTTAATATTATTACTATTTTTTAATTCTTCTTTAAGATAATTTGCTTTATCATTTAAAATTTTTTCTTTTTCACATAACTTTTTATATAATCTGTTTGATAAAGCTGTAATTTTTTCATATTTTTTTTGTAAAATATTTTCTTTTTTTAAAGAATAATTAGAAGAATCAAAATTTGATGTTTTTCTTTTATAATTATAATTACTTGAAGAATCTGATGAAATTTCTTTATTATTATAATTCTTTTTAAATTTTTTTTTATTAATATCATTAATTGATTCAATTTGTTTTTTCATTTCAAATAAACTATTTCTCATTTTTTTATTAAATTCATTAATTGAAGGCTCAATAAAATTTCTATATATCTGATTTTCAATATTATTTGATAATCTATTGAGTTTTTTACTTAATTTATTATCAAAATTTTGAATATATGAATCATTATAAAAATTAATATTTTTATTTATTTTATTATTTATTTTATTTTTATAATTTTCAATATCATTATAATTATATGATGGTTCTTCATCTGAAATATTTGTTCGATTTATATTTACTCTATTTTTATTTTTTAAAAATTCATTTTCATAATAATCATACTTACTATCAATTGGAATTTCATTTATTTCATTATTCATTTTATAAACAACTGATTTAATATCATTTACATCATTTTTAATTTTATTAACTTTCTTTTCTATATTTTCTACCTTATAGCTTAAGAAATTATTACTGTCAATATTATTTAAATTAATATTTTGTTGGTTATCAAATATTGAAGGAGTTTTCATATATGAAGGATTTTTAATTCTAATTCTATCAGTAGAATAGTTTAATTCTCCACCAATTGTTTTAATAAAATCATTCATATCTTTTAATTTAAAATCTAAAAGTTCTTTCAAAGAATTTTTTGGTATTTTTTCCAAGGTATTTTTAATTTTCCCACTTGTTTGATTTGTTGAATCAAAACTTTTATAATTACTTATTGAAAATGAAGGATAAGAAGTATTTTCATTAATTAAGTAATTTTTATTTACATTTTGTTCAATTTCATTTTTTGTATTTATTGAATTATGTGATGTGAGTGTATTTATGCTTATTTTCTTTTTCATTAATTTTACTCTGGGATTAAAATTATTTTCTCTTACTTTATTTATTATTTTATAACTATTTAATATTTTTTCTAAATCCTTTTGTTTATTTTTAATATCTTGGGCATAATTTTTATTTATTTTATTCCTTAATTTGTAATAATCATTAATATACTTTTTATCATCTTCAATTTCTTCTATTTCTTCATTATCAATATTTTCTTGATCATCTAAAATGTTATTTCCATATTGATTTAAGGTCTCTAATAAAAAAATTTGATTAATATAAGTTTTAAAGCCACCATATGTTTTAGTTATAGTAATTTTTAAAAAATTAACTAAATTATGAGGATAAAAGTTATTTTCAATTTTAAAAAATTGAGTTCCAGGTCTTAATTCAAGTTCATAAATTCCAACAAGAATAAAATCTTTATTATCAATACTAAAACTTAATTCAATTTCCTTTGGATTACTTTGATAAGCATGCCATAAATGAACACCAAAAAAATTAAATTGATTATTTTTTGGTTTTTTATATATATTGGAAATATCAATAATAATAGTTTGAGGTACTTCTTTTTCACTTAACCAAATTAATTTTAAATCTTCGTTTAATATATTTTTTGGTGAACAATTTTTATGAGAACTTGAAAAAGATACAATTTTTACATTGTTTTTTTCATCTATGAAATTAAAATCTAAATCTCTATCATACATTAATTTATTTTTTTTATAATTTTTATTTTTTTTAATTTGAAAATGTTATTTGAATTTGAAAAAAATATAATTTAAATTATTAACTTGAAAAAAATAAGTAAAGTTGAAATATTTAATATTTATTATGAAGTCATATATTATTAGATTATGTGAAAAATTGAATTTAAAAAAAAATTCTATTTTTGATTCTATTTATTTATATGAAACATACACAAAAATTAAAGAAAATCAATATAAAGAAGATACAATTTTAATGACTGCAATTTTAATTAGTGTAAAATATAATGAAGAATTAACAAGAGTGAGAGATATTATTAATGTTGTTTTATTTGATAAAAAAAGAATGTTAAATGAAGATGAAAATAAAAAAAAAATGTATGAATCTTTATTATGTGATAAAAATTTAAGTGACAATGAAAAAACTCAAATTATTGTCAAAACTATGTATTCACTTTCACTTAATAATTATAATATTATAAAAAGTGAACTACTTGATTCTGAAATGTTTCTATTAAAAAATATTAATTATAATTTTAATTTAGAAAAAAAAAGTTCATATGCAATAAGTAATTTTATTCAATCTTGTGAAAAAGTTTTTTTTAATAAAGAGATGATAAAATTATCTATTGAAATACTTTTTAAATTATATGAAAGTAATGATATACAAATTATTTTTTTAAATGAAAATATTATATATTTTACTATTGGAATTATGACTGTAATTAATTCTATTGAATTACATTTAAATGGAAAAAATAAAGAAAATATATTAATTACTAAAAATATAAAAGAATTTAAAAAAGGTCATAAAATATTAAAAGAAAAATTAGAAACAATTATAAAAATTATATTAAACAATTTAAATTAAAAAAATTATTAATTTTTTAAAATTTATTATTTTTTTTTTTCTATTTTATTTTTATGGAAAACATTAATTCTGCATTAAATAAATTATCAATATTATCATATGGACAAAATAATGATAATATAATATCTAATAATAAATATAGAAAAAACAAAATTGTAATATTCAAGTTATTTATTGGTCAAATTCTTTCAATATTATTTATTTTTTCTTTATATATACCGACATATTATCTTCCTAATAGTAATTTTAATTTTCCCATATTAGTAAAATCATTATGGTTTTTGATTTTTGGTATTATTTGTTTTATAATAAAACATTCAATTAAATATCCAAAAGGATACTTTTTTCTAGTAATTTTTTTTGAAACACAAGGATATTTTTTTAGAATTTTAGCAGAGAATGATTTTAAACAAAGAAACCATAATGCTAGGATTGCTATTTTTAAATATGATTATATTTCAATAGGACTAAATTTTATTTTAGTTTTTTTTTTTTTTCTTTTCAATTTGAAAAGATATCAATATTCTTGTTGGCATTTTTTTAGTATTTTTATATCATTAATTGGAATTTTTTTAATATCATATACTTATTATATAAACACAACTCATTTATTTGAATTAAATATAAAGAATATTATTTATTTAGTAATTTCATGTTTATCTTATTCAATTTCTTTTATATTTCAAGAAATTAATTTTAAAAAGGAGAAAGATATTTCTTTATTTTTTATATATCAAGGAATATTTTCAGGTTTAGTTCTTTTTATTGAATCTTTTATTTTGAAAGAACCTGATAGATTTTCTTTTGAAAATTTTAATTATCATAGTATTATTTTACTTTCTGTTTTTATTATTATTCAAACATTAAATTATTCAATATTACCTTTTTTTATAAAAAGTGTTACCTCTATTTTTTTAATAATGAGTTTGGGAAATTCATTTGTCTATATTTATTTTATATTTAAAATAAAAGAATTTCCGTCAATAAAGTTAAAATATTTATTTTTTATTATTGGAGGTATGATTTTAAATTTTATAGGACTTTTTATTTTTGAAAAATTAAAAATTAAAAAAAAAAAAGATGAAGATGAAGAAAATTTAATGGAAAAAATAAATAGCAATCCAACTAATAGTAATATAACTATTTTAGATAATAATGAAAGTTTAATAGATTATGGAATTGAAATGCAAAAAAAAAATTATCGTATACTAAAATAAAATAAATAAAAAAATATGTATCTTAACTATTATATTTAATTATCAATTTTAAGTTTTTTAATCTAAAATACTTTGAATAATTTATTTGATTTAAATTTTTTTTTTTATTATTTATTGAATAGAAAAATCAAAATTTTCTTCTTGATCACATCCAATCCAAGAATCACAAATTAAAAAAACTTTAAAAGAATAAATACCTGGTTTATTAGGTCCTTCAAAATTAACTGGAATTTTCAAAGATTTATTAAAATATAATTTCCTAATAAAAAATAATTTGTTAGTATCTTCATCACCAATAATAATCCACCAATTTTCTTCTTTAACTTTTGGATAAAAATTACTATGAACATTACTTAAAATTCCATTATTTGAATTATCAATTAAAGTCCTATTTAAAATAATTTCTGCATAAATATTTTCATCAATATTAAAATTATTATTATCATCTTTAAATTTAATTTCTAAATTAATTTCAGGATATCTATTACAAACATTAGCAATTCTTTTTATATCATCTTTTTCCAAATGACTTAATAAAGTATTTCTATCTCTATCATCTAAATTAACAAAATCTGAAATATCTTCTACATCAATTTCTTTACATTGATTACATAATTTAGAATTAAAAGTGGGAAGTTGCATTAAAGGACTTTGACTAATCCACATTGCTTGAATTATCATTTGTGATAATTCCATTGAATAAATTGATTGTTTTAATAATTGTTTAGATGAAAAAACATCAACCAAAGAACTTATTAAATTTACTGATGTTATAATTATATTTTCCATATCAAAATTTAATTGATATGGAATTGGAGTTCTACTTATATAACTTATTAATAATATTAATGCTTTATTATGAGGATTACTAAATGTATAAGAAGATGAATCTTTTTCTGGATTTTTTAATGCTTGTTTTATATCATCTGATAAATAGTTTAAACTTTTATTATTAAAAGTTGAACATATTTCATATAATAAATTTATATCTCCTTTATTAAATTCAATCATATCAAATTCGAATGAACTTTTTAATATTTGGAATAATGAATAAAATTGTATATTTTGTGAATTTTCTTCTTTGAAACTTTGATTAAATAAATCAATTGTTTGATATGTTATATAATAATTAGATGATATTTTTCCTAAATTTAATATTTCTAATGAATTATCTTCATTAATTGAAATCATTCCTGAATTATATAAATCATTAACTGTATTTTCAATTAATTCACTTAAATATTCATTTAAAAATTCTTTTGTATTACCTTTCATATCATAATAATTAGGATTTTTTAATAATCTTCTATAGAAAAATGTCCAAGTAATCCAATCAACACATTCTTGTTTTGATTTAATAATCCCATTTGAAATTTCTGTTAATAAATGATTATGAATAAAATGATTTAAAGATGATTCAACAGGAAAACTTTCAAGTAAGAATTTTTTATATAATTCTTTTTTACTATTATTTAAAAAGATAAAACATCTTCTAATAGTATTTTTAACATTATTTGGAATTTCATTTTTTTTAAATTTATTATAAGTAATTGAAGCTCTGCCAACCATTTGAAACATATCTGTAATATTAATATCAATATAACCACCATTGTTACTATCATATTTTACAGTATCTGCAATTATTACATTATGACATTGACAATTAACTTTCCAAATAATTTTAATTGGAATAATTAATATTTGAATTATTCTCTCTTCAAAAAGAGAAATTATGAAATTTATTGTTTCATCATCCATTCCATTATAAATATACCCTATTCCATTCTTTAATGAAGTTATTAATAATATATCTTCATTTTTTATATTTTGCTCTAAATATTCATCAAAATTATTTAATTTTTTTATTAAACATTTCCCTGATATACCATTAGAATTATATGATGATAGTAAATCTAATACAAATTTTTTTAACGTTTTTAGATCTGTCACATATATTATTGTTGATAATTCAAAATTTTCATCATTATAACTATATTTATTTAATAAATTAAATATATTTTTTGACATTAAATTCATTCTATATTTATGAGAAATACTTTCATAACCATAAAAATAAAATTCAATTGGATTTTGTCTAACTTTTGTTTCAAAATTGAAACAATTTTCATTTTTAATATCTAACCATTCACAAATTGAATTATAATTACTTAAAGATGTACTTAATATTATAAATCTAATTTTATTTCCAATAAAATATCTTAATCTTGAAAGTGAGACTTCTAATGCACAATCAAATTCATTTAATAAATGAATATCATCTACAATTACTAAAGAAATTTTTGCAAAATTATCAACATATTTAAATTTACTTGTAAATATATCAAAATTTTTAAATGAAGATATGATAAAATCACTATTCTTAAATAAACCTTTATCAAAAAAGAATTCTCCTGAAAATTGATTTATAACTTTCTTTTTGAAAATTTTTTTAAAATGCTCTATTTTTTCTTTAACACAATCATCATTATAAACTAAATAAATAATAGGTGCTTCTAATTTTTTATTTTTATTTTCTTCAAAAAATTTAATAATTCCAAATTCAGCAATTTGAGTTTTTCCACTTCCAGTAGTTGCACCAATAAAAATAGATTCATTACAATTATAAACTTTTTCAAAACATTGAGTTTGAATACTATTCATAAATTTAAAATTTTCATTATAATAATAATTTTCTATAACTTGATTATGAAAAAGATTTTTATAATTTAATAAATTCATTTCTAATAAATTACAACAAGGTGGAAATTTTTCAGGTAAAATTAAATATTTAAAATAAATTGGTAATTCCCTTTCACAATTTAACCAACTATCACTTATAACTCTTATAAAATATTGAGGTGGCATTGGTTCAATCATAGGAACAATAAATGCTAATCTTTTTTCATTTCCAATATCTTTTTCTTTTAAATTAAACATTTCATGATGTAATATAATTTCACTATCATTATCTTCTACAAATAAATGAAATAATTCACTATATGGATGATAATTTTTAATCCAATTAAAATTTGGATTTATTAAAATTTCAATAAATAAACAATTTCTAGTTAAAGGTTGAATATTTGCTTTTAAATCAATCCTAGGAAAAGTATGAATTAATTTATATATACTTTCAGAATTTTTTTTATTAATTTTAATTAAATCAGTAATATTACTTACATTCATTTCAAAAAATTTATCCCATGTTAATTGTTCTTTACTTTCAATTTTATGTAAAATATCTTCAGGAATAATATTAAATTGTCTTAAAGGACTCATTGAAAGCCACATTCTATTTTTAATTTCTTTACATAATTTTAAAC
>JAEEGK010020611.1_pt1 | contig 14003 bp, 9 predicted proteins | sample 8958771 | NCBI WGS metagenome assembly JAEEGK01 (sample SAMN16246547, study PRJNA631951) | gut metagenome | biome: gut microbiome; feature: rumen; material: SC-attached | host: Bos | place: Iran: Karaj | collected 2018-10 | reverse complement strand
AACTTACTGATCGCACCATTGTTCTCGACACTTCGGCCATAAGCGAAATAGAGCAAATCGAACAGGGCTATTACGACGAAGAGTTCCTTCTGGGCAGTTCGGCTCACGATGAGGAGGTTCTGCAAGCCCGTATCGAAGGATGTGGCACTATCGAGATTCATTTTTCGTTGAAGGGAAGCCTCGTGCGGAAAGTACGTCTCACAGGGGACTTCTTCGAGCTTTCCGATGCTCAGAAAGCTTTTGCAACAGCCTTCGAGGGCGTGGCCTTTACCCGGGAATGCCTTTGGGATGCCATCGTCCGAAATCATCCAGAACGGTCAATCCGCAATCTCACCCGGGAGCAGCTGATTGGTTTATGGAACAATTGACAAGTTGACTCATTCACAAGAAAACCAACAATCCAAAAACTATAATCTATGGAAGATAAGAAAACATGTCTCTATGACAGACACATCAGTTTGAATGCAAAAATGGTTCCTTTCGGTGGCTTCGTGATGCCACTGCAGTATAGCGATATTGTCGACGAGCACGTCGCTGTGCGCACGGCTTGTGGCGTCTTCGACGTGAGCCACATGGGCGAAGTGCTGGTCACCGGTCCCGAGGCCGAACGCTTTGTGCAGCATATTTTCACCAACGACGTAGCCGGTGCTCCCGTTGGCAAGATTTTCTATGGCATGATGCTCCACGAGAATGGCGGCACTGTCGATGACCTTCTGGTCTATAAGGAGGCAGACGATCGCTTCTTCCTCGTCATCAATGCTGCCAACATTGACAAGGACTATGCCTGGATTGTTGAGCAGTCGAAGGGCTTCCATGTAGTGACCGAGAACCAGAGCGAATACTACGGACAGATTGCTGTCCAGGGACCTCAGTCCGAGCGTGTGGTGGAAGAGGTGCTGGGCCTGCCTTGTGCTGAGCTTGTGTTCTATACCTTCAAGAAACTGGAGGTCGCTGGCGAGACCATCATCATCAGCCGCACTGGTTACACGGGCGAGGATGGCTTCGAGATCTATGGCTCGCACGCTTTCACCGTTGCCCAGTGGGACAAGCTCATCGAGAGCGGACGTGTGAAGCCTTGCGGACTGGGTTGCCGCGACACCCTGCGCTTCGAAGTGGGTCTGCCACTTTATGGCGACGAACTGACCGACGAACTGAGCCCCATCGAGGCTGGTCTTGGCATGTTTGTGAAACTTGACAAGGAGGAGTTCGTCGGCAAGGAGGCTTGTGCCAGGCAGAAGGCCGAAGGCGTTACACGCAAGGTTGTCGGCATCGAGCTCGAAGGTCGTGCCATCCCACGGCATGGCTACGATGTGGTGGTCGGCGACGAGGTTGTCGGCACCGTGACCACAGGCTACAACTCCATCTCGACAGGCAAGAGTGTCTGCATGGCCCTTGTCAAGATCGAGTATGCCAAGTTAGGCACTCCCGTGCAGGTTCGCATCCATCGCAAACTCCAGCCGGGTGTCGTTGTGAAGAAGAAATTTTACGAGAAATCCTATAAGAAATAATTAAAAACGAAAAATTATGGCAAAAGTTATTGAAGGCCTCTTCTATGCAGAGACCCACGAGTATGTTAGAGTGGAAGGCGAGTATGGCTACATCGGCATCACCGATTATGCACAGTCCCAGCTGGGTAACGTGGTATATGTTGATATGCCAGAGGTTGACGACGAAGTAACCGCCGGTGAGGAGTTTGGTGCAGTCGAATCCGTGAAGGCTGCCAGCGACCTTTTCTCGCCTGTTTCCGGAACTGTTGTCGAAATCAACGAAGCCCTCGAAGAGCAACCCGAGCTCGTCAATGCCGACGCTTTCGAGAACTGGATCATCAAGGTGAAACTTTCCGACCCCTCTGAACTTGACAACCTCCTCGATGCCAAGGCTTACGAGGCAATCTGCGAATAATATGTACAAATACTTTCCCCATACGACCGATGACATTCAGCAGATGCTGGATGTCATTGGTGTCAAGAGCCTTGACGATCTCTATGCCGAGGTTCCTGAGGAACTGAAGTTGAAGCGCGAACTCGACATTCCGTCCGAGAAGTCGGAGATCGAAGTGCGTCGCATCATCGGTGGCCTTGCTGCTCAGAACAAGCCTCTCGTCTGCTTTGCCGGCAGTGGTTCCTACGACCACTATACACCCAGCGTGGTTCCGTTCCTTGCCAGCCGCAGCGAATTCTCGACCAGTTACACTCCCTATCAGGCCGAGATCTCGCAGGGTACTCTGCAGTATATCTTCGAGTATCAGACCATGATGGCCGACCTCACTGGTATGGATCTGTCGAATGCTTCGATGTACGATGGTTCCACTGCTACTGCCGAGGCAATGCTGATGTGCGTGGCCAATGCAAAGAAACGCAACAAGGTGCTCATCTCGGCTACATGCAATCCCCAGGTGCTTCGCGTTGTCGAGACCTATGCCCACTATCATGGTGTAGAGTTGGTGAAGGTGCCAGCAGCCGATGGCGTGATGGACAAGACTGTGGCCCAGGAACTCATCGAGAAGGATGACGTGGCTGGTCTTATCGCCAGTCAGCCCAACTACTATGGCATTGTCGAGGACTTCACTGGCCTTGCCGACCTTTGCCATGCACACAAGGCACTCTTCGCTGTCAATAGCGTGGCCAGCTCGCTTGGCGTGCTCCGCACTCCTGGCGAATGGGGTGCAGACATCGCATGCGGCGATGCCCAGAGTCTGGGTATCCCGATGAACTACGGCGGTCCCTATATCGGCTACCTTTGCACCAAGAACGAACTTGTGCGTAAGATGCCGGGTCGTCTCGTTGGCGCCACCACAGATGCCGAGGGTCGTCGTGCCTTCGTCCTCACCATGCAGGCCCGCGAGCAGCATATTCGTCGTGAGAAGGCTACCAGCAACATCTGCACAGCACAAGGCTTCATGTGCCTCTTCGTCGCTTCCTACCTCAGCCTGATGGGCGAGAAGGGCTTGCGCGAAGTCAACGAGCAGAGTTATGCAGGCGCTCATTATCTGCACGATGCATTGCTCAAGACCGGCAAGTTCGAGGATGCCTTTGGCCCAAAGCCTTTCCTCTGTGAGTTCACCGTTCGTGTAAAGGGTGATGCTGCCGAAGTTCGCAAGGCATTGGCCGAAAAGGGCTTTCTCCTGGGCGTTGAGACCGAGGGTATGCCCGGTTGTCTCACCATCGCTGTCACCGAAATGCGTTCGAAAGAAGAAATTGATTCACTAATCTCTAATATTTGATAGGCTATGAACAATGTATATTATGGTAAACTCGTTTTCGAGTTGTCAAAGCCAGGACGCGTAGGCTATTCACTGCCAAAGTCCGAGATCAGTGGATATTGTATCAGCGAGATGCCTGATGTCTTGAAGCGCCAGAGCAAGACTATCCTTCCAGAGTGTGACGAACTCACCGTGGTACGCCATTATACCAACATGTCGAACAATAACTTCGGTGTCGATACGGGCTTCTATCCTTTAGGCTCCTGTACGATGAAGTACAATCCGAAGCTCAACGAGGAACTCTGTGCCCTCCCAGGCTTCAATCGCCATCCTTCCACCCCTGTGGAGTATGTGCAGGGCAGTCTGAAGGTATATGACGAGGTACAGCGTACGCTGGCCGAGATTTCCGGCCTCTCGCGCTTTACGCTCAATCCCTACGCTGGTGCACATGGAGAGTTGACCGGACTTATGGTCATCAAGGCATATCATCAGCAGCATGGTGATGAGGCACGCACCAAGATCATCGTGCCCAATTCTGCCCATGGTACTAATCCCGCTTCTGCTGCTGTAGCTGGCTTCAAGGTGGTCGAGGTGAAGAGCTTACCCGACGGTACCGTAGATGTGGAGGATCTCAAGCCATTGCTTGGTCCCGATGTGGCTGGTATGATGATGACCAACCCGAACACCCTCGGTATCTTCGAAAGGAATATCCCCGTGATTGCTCGTCTCGTTCACGATTGCGGTGGACTGATGTACTACGATGGAGCCAACCTCAACCCGATGCTCGGCGTTTGTCGTCCCGGCGATATGGGCTTTGACGTGATGCACATCAATCTGCACAAGACCTTCTCCACTCCTCACGGCGGTGGCGGTCCAGGCAGTGGTCCAGTTGGCGTACGCAAGGGTTTGGAGCACTTGCTGCCCAATCCGCAGGTCGAGAAGAAGGCTGATGGAACCTATGACCTGCATTGCGACGAGAAGTCGCTCGGCTGCATCTCCAGCTTCCTCAGCAACTTCACCGTCATCATCCGTGCCTACGCCTATTTGCTTAGCATGGGCAAGGAGAACATCCCGATGGCCGGCAAGCTCTCGGTACTCAATGCCAACTACATCAAGGAGTGCCTCAAGAGCCATTATCTGCTGCCTATCGAGGGTCTCTGCAAGCACGAATTTGTTTTCGACGGCTTGCGTCCCGAATATGGTGGTGATCATCACGACCCCGCTCATGTAACTACTCTCGATGTGGCCAAGCGCTTGCTCGACTACGGTTTCCATGCGCCGACGATCTATTTCCCATTGCTCTTCCACGAGGCATTGATGATCGAACCCACCGAAACCGAAAGCAAAGACACGCTCGACGACTTCATCGCTGTGATGAAGCGTATCGCTGAGGAGGCACGCGACAATAGTGAAATGGTTCGTACCGCTCCCCACTGCACACCTATCCGTCGTCTCGATGACGTGAAAGCTGTCAAGGAGCCTAAGTTCACTTTCAAGAGCCTTTGATTCTCTTCATTTTTCAACACGAATTGCCATGAATTAACGTGAATCATTTAAAAGTGTAACTAACAACACTTGGCAAATGTAATTCATGTCAATTCGTGGCAATTCGTGTAAATAGGAAAATAACTAACGTAAATATTGGTTCTGTACTTATGAACGAAGTCAATCTTATCATAATCGGAGCGGGTCCAGGAGGCTATGAGACAGCAGTCAAGGCAGCCAAGGCGGGCTTGAAGACCGTCATCATCGAAAAGGCTGCGTTGGGCGGAACCTGCCTCAATGCAGGGTGCATCCCTACGAAGTGTCTTTGTCATTCGGCCGAGGTCCACGACGAAATGCTAGCCGCAGGCTATGCTGACGCAACAGTTGATATCGCGGCCCTTGTGTCACGCAAGGACAGCGTGGTCGAAAAGTTGCGTCAGGGTGTAGCCATGCTCATGAAAATGCCCGGTATCACGTTGGTCGAAGGTGAGGCACGATTTGTCGATGCCCACACTGTAGCTGTTCGCAAAGCCGATGGGGAAGAGGAGCAGTTCGCGGCTCCCAATGTCATCATTGCTACGGGAAGTGTGACCAAATTCCTGCCTATCCCCGGCGCTCATGCCCAGGGCGTCATCACTTCCACCGAAGCCCTCAACCTGACGACTTTGCCCAAACGTCTTTGTATCATTGGCGGCGGCGTCATCGGTATGGAGTTCGCCAGCATCTTCCGTAGTTTCGGCGTAGAGGTCGAGGTGGTTGAGTTTATGAAAGAGATCCTTCCCGCTTTCGACCGCGACATCGCCAAGCGTTTGCGCACCTCGCTCAAGAAGCGCGGCATAGGTTTCCATGTGGGTGCTGCTGCCAAAGCCATCTACGAAGGAGAACCGATGCGTGTGGAATATGAAGAGAAGGGCAAGCTTCAGTCGCTCGAATGCGACCTTGTGCTCATGGCCGTAGGCCGTGGCGCAAACCTCGAAGCCATCAACCTCGATGATATTGGCGTGGACTACACCCGTCGCGGTATCACTGTCGATCAGGATATGCAGACCAACGTTCCCGGAGTCTATGCCATAGGCGACGTTAACGGTCTTTGCCAGCTCGCACATGCTGCCACCTTCCAGGGTTATTGCGCGCTCCATCATATCTTGCACTCTGTTTCTGACACAGCCACCGATGGCTGTGAAAATCCCTACCACGCCGCCCTCACGGTCATTCCCGCCGCTGTCTTCACCACTCCCGAAGCGGCTATGGTGGGGCAGACTGAAGAGCAACTCACCGAGGCAGGGACAGAATACAAGGCACTCAAGTCTTTCTATCGCGCCAATGGCAAGGCACTCTCGATGGATGCCGACGATGGTCTCGTCAAGATTCTCGTTGCCCCCGATGGCAAGATTCTTGGTGCCCACATTCTCGGAGCTCATGCCAGCGACCTCATTCACGAAGTCACCGTCGTGATGCGCCAAGGTGGAACGATTCACGACATCGCTCACACCGTCCATGCCCATCCTTCATTGAGCGAAATCCTCTTGGCTGCTGCCGAAGCTTGATGCCTTTTTGACCGATTTTTGGTGAACATTAGGCCAAAATGATACCTCTATAAGATAAAAGTGCGACAAATTGTTTGTTGCACTTTTATTGTTTTTTGGTGTTCGCTCTTCAAAATGTCACTGATTGGACGAAAATGTTGTGTTTTTATAGGTATTTTATGCAAAAACGAGAAAAATCGCACTTTTTTCGAAAAAAATCTGACAAAAATGTTTGGTGAATAAAAATAATGTATATCTTTGTGGCGTTTTTCGCACAAATACATTACAACTTCTAATTTTTTCTAACATGAGAAAAGGTTTACTATTCGCTATTATGATGGCATCGGGTATGCTGTCATTTGGTCAGAGTGACATCAGCAACAAGTTGTCTATTTCAACCAAGATGTTCATTGACGAACGCGATGGAGCGCTCGAAATGAAGCGCCATGCTGTATCAGAGAAGCAGCTCGGCCTTGACTTCGTTGGCAAGCGTATTCGCCCCAGCAAGAATGATGATCGTATCTATGCCGCCCCAGACACTATCGATGGCCATGTCTACATTTCGGCCTTCATCCGCATGGAAAACAATGCCGATGTTAGGGATCTTGTCAACAAGGGTGTTCAGATTCAGAGCAGCTTCAATAACGGACTCTACACCGCCCTTATCCCAGTAGAAAGAATTGAGGAAGTTGCAGGCCTCAGCAACGTGAAGCGTATCAATGTGTCGATGCTGATGCATCCATTTACCAACAAGGCCCGTCAGGCAACCAATGTCGATGATGCACTCACCAAGTCTGCCGATGCCGTTGCCCTCGGTCTCAGCAAACAGTACGATGGTACGGGTGTCGTCCTTGGCGTGATTGATACAGGTATCGACTTCCAGCACATTGCATTCAAGGATGCCAGCGGCAACTCGCGTATCAAGCGCGCGTATGTATATAATGGTTCAAGTGCCAAGGAATATACATCTATTACCAGCAGCAGTCCTACCACCGACGACAAGAGCGAAGACCACGGTACACATACCAGTTCGACAGCAGGTGGTTCGAGCGTCATCGTCAGCGGCTCGAATGTTTCTGTCACTAACGACCATGCCAACGCCACTTACGGCGGTATGGCACCTGGTGCTGACCTTTACCTTGCAGGCATTAACGGTCTTTCGAGCACCTATATGGCCAATGCATTCCAGAAGATCTGCGATTATGCCGATGCTCAGGGCAAGCCTGTGGTAATCAGCAACAGTTGGGGTTCGCAGTATGGTCCTCATGATGGAACAGGCGACTTTGCCGACATCACCGCACAGTATTTTGGTTCGAGCCATCCCAACCACGTTTGTCTCTTCGCAGCATCAAACGACGGTGGAAAGTCGAAGGACGGTGAGGGTGGTGGATATCACGTAAGTGGTACTGCATCGAGCAGTAGTCCTCTCGGCTCTATCCTGCGTGCTGCTTCCTACAGCAACACCGATGCCGGATACTACTACTATGGCATCATCGCCAACGCATGGTCTCGCTCCAAGTTGAGTAGCGGTAGCCTTGCTTGCAAGATTTTCGTTCTTGACTCCAGCACAGGCGCTGTCAAGACTTCGGTCACCGTCACCCCAAGCACCAGCGGTGCTACGGTGAGCGGACTGTCGAGCTATTTCAGCGGAACACTTTATGCTTATAAGGATTACGTCAGCTCCAACAAGAGCCAGATCATGCTCTACACCTCTGGTCTCACCTCCAGAAGCTACACCACCACAACGAAGAACGGCAGCACCTATTATAAGAGCAAATATACCTTGGCTGTGCAGTTCTATCCAACTAGCGGAAGTTGCACTATCGACGCTTGGGGAGGCAGCTACGGCTACTTCACCAATCACCTCTCGACCAGCGGCTATACATGGACCAATGGTTCGGACGACATGTGTGTAAGTGACGAGGCCACTGATCCCAATGTCATCTCCATCGGTGCTTATGTAACCGCCAATACGTGGAAAGCAGCCAGTGGCTCTTCCTATAGCATGAGTGATGTTTATACCGTCGGCGACATCGCCTATTTCTCCAGCTACGCTACTGCTAACCAGAGCCCCACAGGCATCCAGTATCCATGGATCACGGCTCCTGGTGCCCGTCTTGCAGCCGGTGTGAACCACTACCATACAGCCAGTGTCGATGACTACAGCTACTATGGAAGCGACTTCAATAGCGACCTTGTGGTCAACAGTTCGTCCTCACCCTATGCCATGATGGAGGGTACCTCGATGGCTACTCCCGTGGCTGCAGGTATCGTTGCCCTTTGGCTCCAGGCAGCCAAGGAGTCCGGACAGTCGCTCACCAGCAGTGACATCAAGAACATCATGAAGCAGACGGCCATCAAGGATAGCTATACAACCACTGGTGCTAATGCCTCGCATTTCGGCAATGGTAAGATCAATGCTCTTGCTGGTCTCCAGCAGATTCTTGGTTCAACTCCTGGAACTGTAGTAACTACCCCTGTCATCACTGCTAGCGCTTCGTCACTTGCTTTCTCGGGCACCGTAGGCCAGACCTACACCAAGACCTTCACCGTCACTGGTACCGATCTTGAGGGCGCAGTTTCTGCCACCATCAGCGGTTCAAGCAACTACACCGTTTCACCAAGTTCTATCAGCAAAGCTAACGCAACATCGGGTGCCACTGTTACCGTTACTTATGCTCCAACTGCAGCAGGCAACACTTCGGCCACCCTTACCCTCGCTAGCAGCAATGCACAGAGCGTCACCATCAGCCTAAGTGGTTCGGCTGAAGCTGCTCCTGTTCCTGTCATCACAGCCAGTGCTTCCAGCCTGTCATTCTCAGCTAATGCAGGAGAGACACAGACCAAGTCAATTACTGTCAGCGGCAGCAACCTCAGCGGGGCCATCACCGTGGCTGTCAGCGGTTCGGCATTCTCGGCCAACACCACCAGCATCTCCACTACTCAGGCAGCTTCGGGTAAGGCCGTCAACGTGACCTTCACCGCTCCTTCTACCGTAGGTTCTTACACTGGCACCCTTACTCTCACCAGCGCTTCGGCTGCTACTGTCACAGTGGCCCTCTCTGGTACTTCAGTAGCCCAGCAGGTCGATCCCGATCCTCAGCCAACTACTACTAAGGAGGTTTATAAGCTCGTCAGCAGCGTCGCTTCGGGCAAGCAGTATGTGATTGTCAACAAGAATGCAGCCGGTTCGGCCAATGCCGTTACCACCAATTCCAGCCACACTGTTACCAGCAGCTCAGTCAACATCGTGAGCGGCGACGATGGCAGTGGTAATACCATCAAGTACATCGAGGAGCCCAGCTCGTATGCAGTTTGGACCTGCAGCACCAGCAGCTCCAGCAAGCGATTCAAGAATGGCAGCTATTACCTCTATCACAGCAATAACAAGCTGTCGATGAGCACTTCGACTAGCAAGGCTAACTGGACTGTCGGCTCGAATGCAGCATCGCTCTACTATTCAAGCGGTGGCTACAAGTACCTCGCTTACAGCAGCGGTTGGACTATTTCATCAAGCTCCTCTTCTGTTTACTTCTTTGAGAAGACCACCATCACCGTGCCTGGTGAAGACCCCGTGGTAACTCCCGATCCTGTACTGAATGTTTCAAGCTCAACTCTTAGCTTCAACACTGAGGAAGGTACTCCTGTCAGCCAGACCTTCACCGTCAGCGGTACCGACCTCACTTCGAACGTCAGCGTTCGTCTCACCGACTACAATGGTGTCTATGCCGTTAGTCCTTCGACCCTTACCGCTGCTTCTGCTATGGCAGGTGCAACCGTCACCGTTACCTTCAGTCCTGAGGCAGCTGGCAGCTACAGTGGCAGCATCGCACTCACCAGCGGCAGCGCTTCGGCCAGCGTAGCACTTTCGGGTACTGCAACCGCAGCTCCTGTGGTAGAAGATCCCGAGGAAGAGCCAGCAGGTGGAACAGCCTCCGACTCTTACCTCAACCTCCACAAGTACAGCACCATCGATGATGCCGGATACAGTGGCGTGAAGAACTTCTACACCTATTCCGAGAAGTCCGATGGTTCGGCATGGCTCACCCTCGCACCTTATGGCGCTTACTATTCGAGCAGCTATCAGGGTTGGCTCACCTACAGCAGCAACAGTACGACAAGCACAACATGGAGTGCATATGATGTCTTCCAGGGCAGTTCGGCATACTTCGAAACAACCACCAGCTGGTGGGGAGGCACTAGCTCTTCAGCACGTGCCGTCACCTCAAGCTCGAACGGTACAGCTACCCAGACCTACTACGTAAGCAACCTTACCGCAGTCAAGGTTTATGGTTACAATCCGCGTTCAAGTAGCAACACCACCGTCAGTGTCTATGAATGCTCCGTATCGTCCAATGGTTCTATCACCGCTTCTTCCACTGCCGTGACTTATGGTACATACAGCACTTCTTACAAGAGCTTCATCATCACGCTCGACAACCTCGATGCCAGCAAGATCTATAAGGTTGTAGTAAGTTTCAAGAGAACCTACTTCTACGAGATCGCCTTCCAGACCACTCAGTCTTCATGGGCTAATAGCACCAACCATGGCGATATGGGCACCGTAGGCATCAGCACGATGAATGCCGATGAGCAGAGCGAGACCCGCATCTTCACCATCAATGGTCAGTATGTGGGCAACGATATCCAGTCGCTCGACAAGGGTATGTACATCATCGATGGCAAGAAGGTGATGATCAAATAATCTGCACAAGTTCCCGTAATTATATTTGAAAAAGGGCGTGCCAAAAGTCTTTCCCGACTTGGCACGCCCTTATTGCACGCTGACAGCTGAGATAATTCTTCCTCCGAATGGAGAATAACCAATCTTGGCCAGGAATGGTCATGCCGCGATAGGATGGAGCACTCTGACGGCCGACAGGATGCTTTCTCCGGATGGAGAATACCCAATCTTGGCCAAGAATGGTCATGCCGCGATAGGATAAAGCACTCTGACGGCCGACAGAATGCTTTCTCCGAAAGGAGAATACCCAATCCTGGCCAAGAATGGTCATGCCGCGATAGGATGGAGTACTCTGACGGCCGACAGAATGCTTTCTCCGAAAGGAGAATACCCAATCTTGGCCAAGAATGGTTATGCCGCGATAGTATGAAGCACTCTGTCGGCCGACAGAATGCTTTCTCCGAAAGAAGAATACCCAATCTTGGCCAAGAATGGTCATGCTGCGATAGAATATAGCACTCTGACGGCCGACAGAGTGCTATATACGACGAAGCAAACATCCTGTCGTACGACAAAATGCTTGCTTCGGTTATTCGGTGATTTTGTAAGAACGCAACGCAGTATTTACTGCGAGCGACGATTCATTTGCTTTGGAGCAGCCTTGTTGCCCTTGGTTGAAGCGGCACCGGCTTGCTTGCCACCCTTGCCTTTGGGGCCATTCTGTGCACCCTTGTTCAAGAAGTTCTGCCAGGAATTATCTTTCATAACTGTTTCAATTAACAATTAATAATTAACAATGATTATTATTTATCGTAATCTCGTAAAAAACGGTGCGAAGATAGCGAGAATTTTTGGTTCTGCCAAGTCTTTTGAAGAAAAAACGTGGAAAGGTTTGTAAAAAGCAGGGTTATTTGGGCAAAATGCAATTTCCCGCTGTCTCAATCCATAGTTCTGCCATCTTGCGGTGACCGGCAGGGGTGGGGTGAATACCATCCCAAATCCAGTATGAATTGTTCGAAGTGGGATGCTGGTCGCGGAGGTCACGGAAGAGTGTGTCGAAAGGCACGAGCGTGGCATGATAGTCCTGTGCGAGGCGACGCACTACGGAGGCCATATCGTTCATCAGCTGTTGGCGTTGGTCGAAGTTGTCGGTCTCGGCCACCCATCCGGCACGGGCGATGAAAGGAGTGCAAAGTACGAGTTGAACACCAGGAAGCGAGTCGCGCGTCTGATCAAGCAGTGTGCGATACTGGGCTTCCCATGCCTTGATGTCGAAGGTGAGCGAGGGATCCTGCTTCTTGCGGTCGAAGAAGGAGCAGGCATCGTTGATGCCGATGAGGATGCTGACCACATTGGGATGCAGGTCGATGGCATCCTGTTGCCAACGGGCAGCGAGCTGTTCGAGCGTATTGCCGCTGATGCCACGGTTCCAGCACTTGATTTCCTCTTCGGGATACTGGCTTTCGAAATAGCTGGCGCACTGCTCGACGTAACCGTGCCCATAGACGTGGTTCTTGTCCCACTCGTTGCGTTCGCTCGATGGTCGCATACCGCCGCCGCTACGTCCCCATCCGCCATCGGTGATGGAGTCGCCAATCCAGAGCACGCGACGCTGGGGCAGCAGGGTGCGCAGCCACTGGCCAAGTTCGCTGACGTACTGCGGTTTGTAGCGGAAGTTGTCGCGCCAGCACCAGCCGTGACCACCTACGGGATAAAGGTGCATAGTCACGCTTACGCCATGGGCTACAAGGGCGTTGTAGTATTCGATGCTGTTGCGAACGGGCACGAGGCCATCGTCGCTGCTTGCGAGGATGAAGGCAGGTGGAGTGTCCTGGGTTACCTGTAGTTCGTTGCTGTATTGCTGGACAAGTTTCTTCGAAGGTTTGTCACCCAGCAGGAAATGGCTTGACCAATAGTGGGTGAACGAAGGATCGAGCGAGATGACGGGGTAGAAGAGAATCTGGAAGTTAGGACGTTCATCGGGCGAAGTGTAGTGGGTCGCCGCAGTTGAGGCAAGATGTCCACCTGCCGAACAGCCTTGTACGCCGAGTTTCTGGATGTTCCATTCGCTGCTGTGCTCGCGCAGGATACGCATGGCCTGCTGTACGTCGTCGAGCGGCACTTCGGGATGAGCATTAGGCAGACGGTACTTCAGCACGGCATAGACAATACCTTGCTCGTTGTACCACGCTGCGGGCAGATGCCCTTCGTGGTTGTACCACACGCCGCTGTAACCGCCGCCTGGGATGGCGAGCACGGCAAGACCACAAGGATGCTCGGGCAAATAGACCGAGATGTCGGGGTCTTGTGTATGCTCATAGTGGGTGCCGAAGTCTTTTTCGGGCTCCATGTCACCATTGCTGGTGGGGGCACCATTGGGCCAGAGTTTGATGACGAGGTCTGGTTGATAGGTTTGGGCATGGAGTCCAAAAGCCATGCAAATCGAGATGGCAAGGGTTGAGAAAAGGTGTTTCATTTTGAAGTAATAGGTAATGATGACGGTTTTATTGTATTCTACGAAAAAAAGACTATGTCGTTTACATCGATGGGGATCGATCAGAAGTTCCATTGAGCCGTGGCGATAACGGCACTGAGGTCGCTATGGAACATGTCGTGCCAATGGAGGCCGATAGAACGATTGGAATGGAATCGTTTGATTACCTCGAATCCTCCATAGAAGGGCTTGTCATCATAGTTGCTTACGCGATAGGGCATGTCCTTGGAATACCAGATCCATCGCGCTCCGAGCAGCCATTGTCGTGGCAGTGAGAGCTTGGAGGCAAGGCGAGCATCGTGATAGGTTGTGCGGTCGGCATCGGGAATTGCAGTATTTTTGATGGAATAGATGTTGTAGCCTGCAGTGAGTGAGAGGTTTCCTACCTTATAGTAGATGGAGGTTCCGGCCTTGTAATATCGGTCGTCGTTGCTGGTGGTGTAATAGCTGCCGTTGGCTTTGACAGTAAAGTTATGTTGAGTGTAGCCGTAGGCGAGCTTGAACTGATTGACGCGTGTCTCCTCAAGGTCGGCCTTGCCACCGATGAAGGTGCCTGCGGTGTTGGGCCAAAGTTCGATGAACACATCGAGGTCACTGGGGTTGGTGAACTTG
>JAEEGK010020604.1_pt1 | contig 14006 bp, 13 predicted proteins | sample 8958771 | NCBI WGS metagenome assembly JAEEGK01 (sample SAMN16246547, study PRJNA631951) | gut metagenome | biome: gut microbiome; feature: rumen; material: SC-attached | host: Bos | place: Iran: Karaj | collected 2018-10 | reverse complement strand
ATAATCGATGTTCTTATCTTTTAGATATTTAAAACATTCTAAAGCACCATCAAAGAGGTTTTTGCCTAGATAAATCGTGCCGTCCATGTCAAATATGACAAGTTTCTTTCGCATACAAAATAATCTTAATACACTTATTCATTTAAGTGAATAAAAAAAGACAATCACCGTATAGTTGATCGCCGCGTTACTATTGACCCTCGTTAGCTAGACCTCGGTTAATAGTGAGAGGGTATATCTCTCTAGCTAAATAATAAACGAATAAAGTTTTATTCGCAATATATTACAAATTATTGGAAAGCGAGAAATCGCCTTTTTTAAACCATCCAAGTTTTCTAAATAATAAGTCGATTAAGAATACGATTAATCCTGAACCAACGATAACCGCTAAGACGAGGACGATAACTAACCAGTTATAGTTAAATGCATCAAAGAAGTTGAGTGGTCCGACTAAACCACATGTGCCCATGCCACCACCTACGGATAAGCCTGCGCTATTAGCTAACTTATCATATGGGAATAGCATAGCTAAAGGTCCTAATAATGCGGATGTCACAATTGTTGGAACCCAGATTAATGGTTTTCTTAAAACGTTCTTAAATTGAAGCATTGATGTGCCAATACCAACGGCCACAACACTACCCCATTTATTATCTCTTGCAGTATGAACGGCAAAGCCGACCATTTGTGTACAGCATCCGATTAATGCCGCTGCGGCTGCCATTGGGACACCACCAATATTGATAGCGACACAAATAGCCACAGAAGAGATAGGTGCGGTAAGCGCCATACCCATAAGTGCGGACACAATAATGCACATAAAGATAGATAATGAAGCGTGAATGCTAAAGCTTGCTTTAATAACGAATTGAATGGCAATAGTCACATAGTGAACCCATTCCGCTAATAAGAAGGAATAGGAGATAGCAACGCTTAATCCCACAAGTGGAATTAAGATTAAGTCCACAGGTGTTTTCTTTCTCATCACGAATTTGAGAACAATTGCCGCTAACATAACAGAAACATAGCAGGATAATGGATCGCCGATTGAGGAGACGTGATATTGAAGTCCAACTTCGCCACCAAAACCTTGTGAAACGCCATTAGCGAAGATTTCTTTAAATTGTAACCATTCCCATGCATAGTTACCGACAAAGCCTGCAGCCATTAATGTAACAATAGTTACACCATCTCTTTTTAGAGATAGACCGACACCTAAGCCGATTCCTGCACCCATTAAACCTTGGATGATTTTGGCCCAGTCATTAATGTGTTCTAATCCTGGGATTTTTGCAAATAAAGCAATAACAGTACCGATGATTAATGTACCAAAAAGACCAATGGCCATGCCGTTTGTGGTCTTCATTAAAATGCCTTTGCAATATTTTAAAAATGAGAGGAACTTATTTTCTTTTTTAGGTTCTTCTTTTTGTTCGATAATTTCTTGAGTTTGTAGTTCTTCGTTTTCCATAACGAAAATAATATAGATAAAACTTATTTATTTATCAATAAAATAATTAACGATTCACTTTAAAATGGATGCCATCCATTGGGTATGGCTGGACCAAACCGCATTGAATGAGTTTATCTAATAATTCTTGTGCTTCTGTATCAGAGACAGAGAAAAACATTTTGATATCCGCAAGAGATATATATTCCATTCTTTTCACGTTGGCTTTAAGAGCTACTAATTTATCAGCGTCCATAAATATTCCTTATTTATATTATAAAAGAAAACCACCCGAAGGTGGCTTTCATAATTATTGCTTTTTGATGACTACTTCTTTACCGTCGTAGTCAACTAAGTATTTGTGCTCAGTATCAACTTGTTGAGAGATGATATTATTCGCAATAATGGTTTCAACTTTATTTTGGATGAATCGCTTAATTGGTCGAGCACCATAGATTGGTGAATAGGCACTTTCTAAGATCCAACTCTTTAAAGCATCAGAGAATTCAAATGAATAATAGGATTCTTTTAATCTATTATTGAGATTAGATAACATCTTATCAACAATCTTAGATTGTGTTTCTTTGCTTAATGGTGAGAAGTAGACGATTTCATCAATACGATTTAAGAACTCTGGTTTAAATGTTTGATGTAATAACGCTTCGACTTTATCTCTTTCGTTATTAAGCAAATATTCACTACCTAAGTTACTAGTCATAATGATGATTGTGTTCTTAAAGTCCACGACTCTTCCTTGACTATCGGTAAGTCTTCCATCATCAAGCATTTGAAGTAATAAGTTAAATACTTCTGGATGGGCTTTTTCGATTTCATCGAATAGGACGATAGAATAAGGATTTCTTCTCACTTTCTCAGTAAGTTGTCCGCCTTCTTCATATCCGACATATCCTGGAGGGGCACCGATTAATCTTGAGGTGCTATATTTTTCCATATATTCAGACATATCAATACGGATGATATGACTTTCAGAATCAAATAAGGATTCCGCGAGCGCTCTCGCGACTTCGGTTTTACCGACACCGGTTGGTCCTAAGAATAAGAATGAACCAATTGGACGGTTGCTATCTTTGATACCCGCTCTTTGACGGAGAATTGCATCGCTAACTAAAGTTAAGGCTTCATCTTGTCCGATAACTCTTCTTGATAAAGTCTTCTTTAAATCCAAGACTTTTTCTCGATCACCTTTTTCGATCTTACTAAGAGGAATGTTGGTCATACGAGAAATAATCTTCGCGATTTGTTCTTCATCCACGACTTCTGATAATAATTTCTTATCGCCAGTCTTTGCATCGGCATCCTTGAGTTTCTTCTCAAGTTCAGGGATGGTCTTATATTGCAATTCACCAGCTTTTTCGTATTCAGAGTGGCTTAAAGCAACATCCAAGTCAAATCTCGCTTTTTCGAGTTTTTCTTTGACGGCTTTAACTTTTAAGATTTGATCTTTTTCTTTAGACCATTCTTCTTTGAGTTCTTTATCTTTCTCTAAAAGAGAACTAAGTTCACCTTCAAGATCTGCAAGTCTCTTTTTACTCGCTTCATCGCTTTCCTTTTTAAGCGCCGCTTTTTCGATTTCGAGTTGTCTAATCTTTCTCTCAAGTTCATCGAGTTCGCCAGGCATAGAAGCGAGTTCCACTTTGATGGAAGCACAAGCTTCATCAACTAGGTCGATTGCTTTATCTGGTAGGAATCTAGAAGTGAGATATCTATTAGATAATGTGGAAGCAGCGATTAAAGCATTATCGGTAATCTTCACACCATGGAATGATTCAAACCTATTTTTTAATCCTCTAAGAATGGTAATAGTATCTTCCACACTTGGTTCGTTAATTAAAACAGGTTGGAATCTTCTTTCAAGTGCGCGGTCTTTCTCAATATATTCGCGATATTCTTTTAATGTCGTGGCACCAATACAATCGATTTCGCCTCTGGCTAACATAGGTTTAAGCATGTTAGAAGCATCAAGTGCGCCATCGGTTCTACCCGCGCCAACAATTAAATGAATCTCATCGATAAAGAGAATGATTTTGCCTTCACTTTCCTTAATTTTATTAAGGACTGCTTTTAGTCTTTCTTCAAATTCACCACGGTATTTCGCACCGGCGACTAATGCACCCATATCTAATTCATAAATAGTTTTATCTTTTAGAATGGTAGGTACATCATCTTTGACGATACGTTCCGCAAGGCCTTCAAGGATTGCGGTCTTACCAACACCAGGTTCACCTAAAAGAATGACATTGTTCTTAGTCTTTCTGGCTAAGATTTCAATAATCTTTCTAATTTCCTCGTCACGCCCAATGACAGGATCTATTTTTCCTTTTTTGACTTCTTCATTGATATTACGTCCAAACTTCTGAAGGACATCTTTATCATTTTCATAGTCAGGCATTTGTTCCATTTTCATAGTTGTTGTCCTCCTTTTTACAACTCTATTGTAGCACAAAATTAGCACTCGGCAAGTGAGAGTGCTAAATATTTTTATAATTACAAAGTAATTACTTTTTAAATATTCATTATATTTAAGCGAAAAAGGAGTATTTTTTCTATCAATTTATACAAAAGTGATAGAATAGAACGCGGAGAAAAAAGTTATGCAACCAAAAACAGTACCAATTACATTAATTACTGGTTATCTCGGAAGTGGCAAAACCACTTTACTTAACCATATCTTAAAAAACGCTAAAGGACATCGTATGGCGGTCATCGTCAATGATATCGGTGAAGTCAATATCGATGCCGAACTCATCGCTCAAGGCGGTGTTGTGAATTCCAAGGATGACAGCTTAGTCCCGCTTCAAAACGGATGTATCTGCTGCACACTTAAGAAAGACTTAATTCAACAACTCGCTGATTTGGTCTCTTCTCAAAAGTTTGATCACATCTTAATTGAAGCATCTGGTATTTGTGAACCAGTCCCAATCGCTCAAACAATTTGCTATATGGAAGAAGAATTCAAAAAGCAAAATCTTCCTAAGTTCTACACACTTGATGCGATTATCTCTGTCACAGACGCTTTGCGTCTTGTTGATGAATTCTCCTGTGGCGATGTCTTCAAAGACACAGTGAGAGGGGAAGAAGATTTAGAGAATCTTGTTATTCAACAAATCGAGTTCTGTGATGTTGTCTTATTAAATAAAGTCAGCAATATCTCTAAAGAAGAATTAAGGAAAGTGAAAATCGCAGTTAAGGCCTTACAACCAAGCGCCAAAATCATTGAATGTGATTACTGCGATGTCGATATTGATGAATTAATCGATACACACTTATTCAACTTCGAAACTGCTTCCACTTCAGCAGCCTGGATTAGAGAGTTTGAGGACTGGAGCAACGAAGTTGACGCTGATAAAGATCATCATGATCACGACGATGACGATGATGACGATGACGAGGAAGAAGAACACGAACACCATCATCATCACGAACATGAACATGAAGAACATGAGCATCATCACCATCATCACCATCACCATCACGAAAATGGTGTTGATGAAAACGATGATGAAGGAACCGCTGATGAATACGATATCAACACATTCGTCTATTATCGTAGAAGACCATTTGATAAAGAAAAGTTCATTCAATGGGTGGAAAATAACGGCAGAAACATCATCCGTGCTAAAGGCATCTTATATTTCTTAAAAGAGGAAAAATACGCATGCGTATATGAATCCGCCGGAAGACAAAGAAAACTCGAAAGAACTGGTGAATGGTATTCTGGTAAATTATCCAAGAAACAAATCCAATTCTTATTAGAGAACGACGAGAACTTCCGTCATGACTGGGATGAAGAATACGGTGACAAACTCATCAAGTTAGTCTTCATCGGTCAAAACCTTGATAAAGAAGGAATCAAAAAAGAATTAGATAGAATCTAAAACAAGAAAAAAGGAACCTTAATGGTTCCTCTTTTTTTATTTGAATATTGAGCTATTCAGGTTTTTTAGTGCCACAAGCAGCGCAGAATTTACCTTCGTTATGTGCGCCACAGTTTGGACAGAACCAATCTTTTCTTGCTGGAGCAGGAGCTGGTTTAGCTTCTTCTTGAACTGGTGCTGGTGCTGGAGCAGGAGCAGGTTCTGGAAGAGGAGCTGGAGCAGGTGCTGGCTCTGGTTCAGGTTGTGGTTGATTGTTTTCTTGGTTTAAACCAATAATTCCAAAGATACCACCAACGAGTAAGAAGATGTTTTCTGTTAAAACAGACCAAACGATACAGGCGATAAATGAACCTTTAACGTTTTTCTTTGGAGCCTTAACACCGATAATACCGGAGATAAGAAGTAAGATGAATCCAACTGCACCACCGACTAAAGATAAAAGTCCAGCAACGATGGAATAGATAAGCGCTGCGTTAACGCCCATTTCATCTCCACCCATGTCACCACCGACTTGGTTCATATATTCAACAAAGAAACCGGTGCCCATAAATGACATAATGGCAAAAACTATGCCTGCAATTAAAACGGAAACTGCACCAATGATGTTAATAACACCACCGATAGTTAATAAAATTTTTGAAGCTTTTTTCATATTAAGAATCTACCTTTCGGTATAATCATACCTATTTATATGTATAAAACCAAATAAAGATGAAAATTTCTTACATTTTTTTGAAAAATATTACTATTTATCAAAGAATGCGAGGATTTCGTCATAGACTTTTTGCTTGTCTACTTCGTTTAAAATTTCATGTCTCATACCATCAAGTGTGACTATAGAGATATCTTTGAATCCCGCTTTTTGGAGAACCTTCAAAGAAGCGTTTCTACCTTTTTCACCACCAGTACATGGATCATCTTTGCCAGAGATTAATAAAAATGGTAATTCAGGATTTACGTTCTTATATCTCTTCACTTTTGCCATGTTATTTAAAAGTCTAAATAATGCGCAATAACTACCAACGGTAAATTCCACACCACAAAGTGGGTCATCAATATACTTTTGGACGTTCTCTTCATTATATGAAAGCCAGTCAGAACCAGTCTTAGGATTCTTCACTGCTTTATTAAATGAGCCAGTGGATAAATTGGTTAACATCTTAGAATGGCCTTTTGGTTTTTTGAATGCTTTAACTATGTTACCTAAGGCCACTGCGATTCCAGATGCGCCATTAGGATTAACATATCCACTTAAAGCGACTTTTGTAAAATCATTAGAACATTCTTGTAATAAATTACGGGTAATAATTGTGCCCATTGAGTGAGCAAAAATCATATTTGGTAAATCAGGGAATTTTTCTTCCATGAATTTTCTAATTTTCTTTTGATCTTCAAGGATTAACTTATCTCCATCTTTATCAGCAATATGGGATAACAATGGAGCGTTTTTACCATGACCTCTTAAGTCACTTAAAACGATGTTATAACCGTGTTCTTGTAAGAATGATGCAAATGCATCATATCTTTCTTTATATTCTTCCATGCCGTGCACGAACATGATGTTTCCTTTAGCGTGAACAGCAGGATAAACGCATAGCGAAAGACTATATCCTTCCTCACTTAAAAGTGATAATTCTTCTTTTGACATATTTATTACCTCCGTATTTATTTTATCATAGCAAAAATAAAAAGACATTCCGAATTAGGAATGCCTTATTTAGAAGTAGAATAGATCTTCAAATTTCTTATTAAGCGCGACGCAAAGAAGTAACGCTAGTTTTGCGGTAGGCTGATATTGTCCTGTTTCTATTGAACTAATCGTGTTTCTTGATACACCCACTAATGAGGCAAGTTCAGATTGGGACAATTTTTGCTCTCTTCGTGCTTCCGCTACATTATTATGTAGAACTAATGATTCATCCATATTAGAACCCCTTAATTAATTGATAAATCCATAGAGTCAAAAATCCAACAAACATTAAACTATAACAAATAGTCACCACTAATTCGTGTTTCTTTCTTAATGTGATGTATTTAACAAGGAAAGCGGTTGCAACCATACCTTGTAGTCCAGCAAGGACGCCGAATGGAAATCTTTTAGTAAAGATGAAGTCCACAATCGCGATGGCGATGATTAATAGACCACCCACTGTGAAGGCGACATATGTGCTTCTTTTTTGTGCGTCCAATTCCGCTATATCTTTACCTTTATTTTCTTTTTGAGCCTTTGCTAAGATTTCTTCTCTTTCCATAATCTTATCTCCTTTTTGCCAAGTTCGCTTGGTACAGCAATATAGTAAATCCCGCCAAGTTAACTTGTCAAACATTTTTCGATAAAATTATTTATATAAAAGAAAACTCCCTATTGGGAGTTCTTAATCATATTTCTTTCTGCGACATAATGCATAATAGCACCAGCAACATCTAAACAGAAGAAGAATTGTAATACCATTGAAGTAATGAGCAATCCTTTATTAATTGGTTCTCTTTTTATTAATGAGTGAACTGCCCAAGAAATATCTGGTAGGCTTGTCGCAAGCATATATACATATGTTGTGCATATCATTACAGGTATTAATGCTGGAATCGCAAACATGAAGAACGGATTTAATAGTCCTGCGATAAGAACAACGCACATAGCAAAGTTGATAACAAACCAAGGTATTAAGGCTAACTTACACACCATTGTTGTCTTAGTGGGTGATTCTTTACCTTTAAAGATTGAGATGATAGAGAACACACTAATGACAATAACAAGTGGAAAAATAAGAGCATTTAAACTAAGGAATGTTCCAAATAAACATTTCATTATTTCATTTTGAAGATCGACATTTTCTGGAATATTGGCAAACGCCATTATAAACATTGCGTATAAAGGAAGATGACAAAGATACATGAATGCTGTGGTGATAATTAATAGGATTTTATTGGCTTTCATATTCGTTTCCTCCTTATGGCCTTAATAAGTATAAATATATTTTTTAGAAAATATCAATAAAAAAAGCGAGGTATTTGCCCCGCTTTAAAACAAATGTTTTTAGATTATAAACAGGTGTAATTAACTGTGATGGAATAAATATCAAATGCATTATTTGATTCTAATGCGATATTAATAACTTCGTAGGCACTAGACTTGGCACTAGCTTGTTCATCAATGAAGTTACTACCAGCGGCAAGAGTTAAAGTTTGAACATCTTCTGATGGAGTCAAAGCCATTTTGGTAATTCTTGTTTCTTCATTATCGTAGTTAATGGCGGTACTTGTATATAACAATGACCAACGGAACATTATATTCTCGGCACTGCTTATTTTATAAGAAATAGAAATTGAACTAACTGTTGATCCACTAAATCCTAAATATCTAGGATTGCTTGCAGCACCATTATCATCTTGATGATGAATAAATAGTTTCTTTGCGGAGATAAAACCACCACTTAATTGCGCAGCATTTCTACAATAGAATCCCATCATTCCGTCTTCTGCTCTGCCATCATTGTATTGGTCAAGAGTAACTGAATCGTTTTCATCCCAAACTAGGGTTCTATCATTACCACCAGCAATTGTGGTAAGCATTTTGTTATGTGCTAATGTCAAAGCGGTTGTGCTAGCTAAGATTGCTGCGCAAGCGAGTGACATACCAATAATTAATTTCTTTTTCATATTTTGTTCCTCGTTATTAAATTATTTTCTCATACAATGAGGAAAAATTTATGTGCTAATCGGCACATTTTATGTCTAATTCACACTTTCGTGAGCCACCCAAAAAGTATATTTAGCAACTTCGGGATCATTGTCCCAATTTCTAAACATTGGTTCCACATCTTCTTTTTTGAGTTTGCGCAAAAGAAATCTATTGGTGATTGTTTCTTTGTTAGCCTTCATATTAATTATTATCAATAAAGGTTTCATTGTTTTTGAAAATGAAAACTCAATAGCGGCAAAAAAACACATTAAAAAATATAGAAAAAACCAAATAAAGATTTTATAAAAGGTTTTGCTATAATAAAGATATAAAAAAGGAGAATGCTTATGAGAAAAATATTCCCATCAATTCTAGCAATTTTTGCTCTTACTGCTTGTGGCGGAATGAAAGGTATGTCTTACTATGGACCACTGCCTGAAGGATTAGAAGATCTCATAGAATGGGGGACGGAAGAAAATAAGGAAAATCCTTTTGTTGATGCAAGCGAACATAAAACAAGTAATATCGCATTAACAAATACCACATTTGCTTATCCAGTAGTAAGATCGCTAATCGAAGGAGAAGCCATTGGCCGTGCTAAGAGTTCAGTTAGAACAGAAGAATTCCTTAATTATTTTAAATATGGGTATGTAAATGATACTGAGAATGGATTAAATTCCTACATCGAATTAAGCACTTGTCCTTGGAATGCTGATCATCATTTGGCTTCAGTTTTTATAAAAGCCAAACCAGCAAAAACAGAAAACATCAAAAACAACATTGTTATCTTAGTAGATAGAAGCGGATCAATGACCGGCGTTTTTGATTTAGTTAAAACCTCACTTAACACTTTAGCTGATAACTTAGGAAATGATGATAAGGTTTCTATCGTCTCCTACGCTTCTGCTAGCGGTATTAACGCGGAAGGTTTAACAGGAAAAGATAAAAATAAATTAAGAAGTATCATTAATGATTTAAAACCAGGTGGTTCAACGAATGGTTCTGGAGGAATTGAAACCGCTTATAATCTTGCAGAAAAATACTTTATTGAAGGTGGAAACAATAGAGTGGTCATATTGACAGATGGAGATTTCAACGTTGGAAAAGTTACTGGCGAGGAATTAACTGAATTAATTCAAGAAAAAGCGGGAACGGGTGTTTATTTGACCTGTGTCGGCTATAGAAGTTATAACAACGGCACTTTATATACATTAGCTAATAATGGTAACGGAAACGCTTATTATATCGATGGCGAGTTTGAAGCCAGAAAAGTCTTTGAAGAAGAACTAGGAAAATCATTATACACTGTTGCCAAAGATGCCAAATGTCAGATTGAATTCTCTGACGCTATTTCGCAATATCGCTTATTAGGGTATGAGAATAGACAATTAACCGATGAAGAATTCGATGATCAAAATAAAGATTCTGGTGAGATTATGTCGGATCACACCACCGTCGCGATGTATGAATTGGTATTAAACGATTCGTTCACTGATGATTACTATCTAAAAACAGTTCTTAGATACAAAGACCCAGTTAGTGAAGAGAATAAAGAAGTAGTAACAATGAAAAATGATATTTCTGTTACAAGAGCGGTCGATTACGACTTTACAACTTATGTTGCCGAATATGTCCTTTCATTAATTGAAAGCCAATACAAGCAAGATGCTTCATTAGTTCATTTACTAGATAGAATGAATAACGATTACATAAATGATAAATATAGAGACGATTTTGCTTCACTAGTTTCTAAAACAAAAGCATTACTCAATGAATTGGATGCCTAGTGCATCCTTTTTTATTATCTTTGTTTAATAACAAAAAAATCCCTGAACAATCAGGGAATTTTTAGAAATGGTACCGACGAGGCGACTCGAACGCCTGACCTACGGCTTAGAAGGCAGTTGCTCTATCCAACTGAGCTACGTCGGCATATGTGCGATAATTATAATAAGCAAATATATATTTGTTTTCAAGTTATTTATGAAGTTTATTATATAAAGCGGTAGCGACATCCAAAGGAAGAATTTGACTAAACTCTTCAATGGAAGCATTTTTCAAACTGTCCAAATCACTATAAGCACGATAAATCATTTCTTTTCTCTTCTCTCCTAATCCGGGAATACCATCGAGAATTGTGACTTTCATCGACTTATTTCTTTTCTCTTTATGGAAACTTATCGCAAAGCGATGGACTTCATCTTGCATCCTGGTAAGCATGAAGAATAGATTCTTATCATCTAGTTCATAAACCTTACCACTACCATCAATTAAACCGGCGGTTTGGTGTTTATCATTTTTAATCAAACCATATAGAGGAATATTGGCACCAGCTTCTAAAAGCGCTAAAGCGGCAGCATTAATTTGATTAAGACCGCCATCGACTAATAACAAATCTGGCATCTTTTTATTCTCATCCACTAGTCTCTTATAATGGCGATAAACGACTTCTTTCATGCTCGCTAAATCATCGCGGGCTTCTTCGTGATTGATTAAGAAACGACGATATAACTGTTTAGCGGGTTCGCCATTCACAAAAGCCACCATTGCTCCCACAGGGAATGATCCTTGAAGATGAGAGTTGTCAAATAGTTCAATGTGCAAGGGAGTAGGAATATCTATGATATTTCCTAATTTCTCTAACATCTCTAATTTATTAGCATCTAATCTTGCCGATAAGAAATATTCATCTAAAGCATTATCGGCATTTTCTTTCGCATTGATAATTAATTCGTGAACTTTACCTTTTGTAACGTTAACTACAGAAGCATCTAATAAATCTTCCACATTACTAATGACATTTTCATTATTAATCACCACTTCATTGGGGGTTGGATATTTCTGATAAAACTGAAGTAATAAGTCCGCGACTTGTTCTTCATTATCACCAAATTCTTCGACAATAAATACTTGTTTACCTAATAGTATTCCTTTGCGGTAACTTAGGACCGCTAAAGCGAGATATCCACGGCGAGAAGCAAAAGCAAAGATATCGCGATCTTTCTTATCACTATTTTCCACGTTTTGTTGAACATTAATATGTTCAATTGCATCTAATATCTTCTTGTACTCACCCGCAGTTTCAAATTCAAGATTTTCGCTGGCTTTCATCATCTTCTCTTTGATTTCGGCTTTTTGCTTTTGATTGTTACCACGCATAAAAGATTTAATTTCTTCACGGATGTTTTCAAAAACACCTTCTTCAATTTTGTTGACGCAAGGTCCTAAACATTGGCCGAGGTGATAATATAGACAAGTTGATGTCGGTAATGTCTGACATTTCCTTATAGGAAATATTTTATTTAATAAAGTAATTGTTTGATAAGCGGCCCCACTATTAGGGAATGGACCAAAATAATCATAATTCTTATCTTTATTGTTTCTTTTAATGACGAGAATGGGATCGCCCTTCTTTTTTAAAGCAATATATGGATAATGGCTTCCATCTTTTAAAAGGACATTATATCTAGGATAATGTGTTTGAATGAGATTCATCTCTAAGACAAGAGCTTCTTTTTCATTCGCGGTGATGATGGTCTCAAAATAATCGACATTTTGCACCATCTTAAAAACCTTACCAGATTGTGGTCTTAAGAAGTATTGACTCACTCTTTTATATAAATCTTTGGCTTTGCCAACATAGATAATATCTCCGTTAGCATTATGCATTAGATAAACACCTGGCAAGTGCTTTAAATTAGCGATTAAGGTTTTAATTTTTTCGGTCATTTGAACATCACCACAGTGGCGCCACCGCCACCTTCATTTTCCCCACCAGGACGATATGTAATATCTTTTTGCGTATCGAGATAATTTCTTGTCATCTTCCTTAAAGCGCCACTACCGAATCCGTGAATAATTCTCACTTGAGTGAAGTGTTTAAGACGGCAATTATCAATGTATTTAATCAAAGCATTTTGTGCTTCTTCCACACGCATACCGATGATATTTAATTCCAAACCAACATTGATGCCCAATGACAAATCAATAGGATTAGAACTCTTCTTAACATGACTGTTTTTGGGTTCTGGAATCTTATGTAATTTCTCAACATCAACATCAAAAGACAAGCCGGAATCACTATTGATTCTCGCCTTTTTATCATTGATTCTAATTACCCTACCACTAATACTGAGTGATGGTATTTCAACATAGTCATTTACTACGATTTCTTCATTATAAGAAATAGCTTCTTCAGAATCTTCTAAATTCTCAATTTGTTTCTTGAGATTAATAACTTCATGGAGTTTGATGTCACCCTTGCTGAGAATGGAGATAATTTCATCAACTTCTCTTTTTGCTTTATCAATAATAAATTGCTTTTCTTCATTCACGTCTTGTAGCAAACGATCTCTTCTGTCCTTTAGAACTTGTTCGTCATTAGCGAGTTTCTTTTCAAGAGTATCTAGTTCTTTTTGCTTCTTTTTAAGCTCTTGTTCTAATTTGCTAGAGGTATCTAGTTTCTTTTGAAGAATAGAAATCAATTCACTAGTATCACTTTGATTGGTTTTTGCAATGAAATCCTTAGCATCTTCCACGATTTGCAGTGAAATTCCGTATCTTGTCGCCACATCTAAGGCATAACTCATTCCCGGGGCGCCTTGTCTAAAACGATAGGTTGGGGATAATTTTTCTTCATCAAACACCATTGAAGCATTGTCGATATTATTGCTTAAGAAGGCATATTCCTTTAAAGCGGAGAAGTGAGATGAAATCATCGCTGAACAATGCTTATTTTCTAAATACTTAACAATGGACAATGCTAAAGCTTCACCTTCACGTGGATCGGTGCCAGTACCTAATTCATCGATGAGAACAAGGTCTTTTCCACCTACGCATTGAGTGATTTCACCAATCTGATTCATATGTGCGGAGAAGGTCGATAAATTATCGCTTAATGACTGATTATCACCGATATCAATATAGATATTTTTAAAGAATCCAAGTTCAGATTTCATCGCCGGAACCGCTAACCCAC
>JAEEGK010020603.1_pt1 | contig 14006 bp, 9 predicted proteins | sample 8958771 | NCBI WGS metagenome assembly JAEEGK01 (sample SAMN16246547, study PRJNA631951) | gut metagenome | biome: gut microbiome; feature: rumen; material: SC-attached | host: Bos | place: Iran: Karaj | collected 2018-10 | reverse complement strand
TAACGACTCTTGTGCTTTTATTACCAGATATACATCCAAAAGTAAATAAATTATTTGATAATACTTTCATTAATTGATGTTAAAGAAATGTTTGATATAGATAGGAAAATTATTGATTAAACTATCATGTTTGGCAAAGACAATATTCCTATAATTTTTGGAGTATGCGAAGAAACTGATTTAAAAAAATTATAGCTTTTATATATTTCAATGTATAAGTAATTAATTTTTATTTTTTTAAGATTTATTTCAAACATTTAAAATTTAATAGCTAAAATTAAATTAAATTTATATTGAATATTTGATTTGAATGATAAAAAAGTTTTTCTTATTGGACTTTTATATAGCATTAAAAATATTTTATCAGAAATTTGATATTTGAGATTTTTTATCTGTTTTACTTTTTTTTTCCATTTAAAGCATTTTAAAAATAATATTTTTATACATTTCTTTATTTGTTTTCTTGACTTTTATAATTATGATAATTTATTGGTGAGACAAAATGACTTTTAAATTCTTTTATTTATTGTTTTTTAAATATATTCAATTACATTTATTATAATTTTTCATTATTATATTTGATTTTTATTTAATTTTTACAAAAAAATTTAATTTATAAAATTATTTTTAATATTTTCAATAGAATATATCTAATTAAATATATTATCTAAAAAGCTAATTTAAATCTTTTTCAATTTTTAAAAAAATAGAATCAATTTTCATGGAATCCATAGCATCCATTACAGATTTATATTTATTAATAATTTGCTTTAATTCATGAATATCAGTTTTAAATCCTTTATCTAAAATATTATCATAAGAAGATAAATCTAAATTACTATTAATACAATTTTTGGTATTATTAATACCATTTTTATTACCATTTGTACTATTAACATTATTATTATTTTTATTTCCATTTTTATCATTAATAGCATTACTTATATTTTTTATTTTTTCAATTTTTTCTTCCATTTCCTTTTTTCTTTTTTCCTTTTTTTCCTTTTTTTCTTTTTCAATTTTTTCTTCATCTAACATTTTTTTTTTAATTTCATTTCTTAATTTCAAAGCTAAATCAACAATAACTTTAGGAGACTCAATAGGAGGATATTTAAATAATCTTTGAAAGCATTCATTTTGGTCTTTCACAACTAATTCTTCTCTAATATAAGAAAACATAGCAATACACATAAAATCAACTAATTCTAAATCTTTAGTTCCTTTTAAAAATTCATCACATAATATTGCATCCCAAAAGCCAGAAACATCTTTAGGATGAAATTCTCTATCAAAAAGACATTTTAACCATCTTTGAACAATAATTTCACAATCTAATTGTACATTATTAAAATGACAGTATAATCTATTATCAAATAATCTTAATTTAGTATGAACAATATGATTACATCTATTGACTAAATAACTTTCAAAATTATGATTTGTATCATTACTTAAATTATTTTCATAAGGTGGTTTATCTTCAAAAAATCTAGAAGCTCCTTTTTTCATAAGAGAACTTAACATTAAATATAAATCACTTGTTAATTCATTTTCATCATGGAAAAATTCATATAATTCTTTAATATGTTCTTTTGGTTCTTTACTATATAATTCAAATTCTTCATTTGTATATTTTCCTTTGTGATTATTAGTAACATAAAAAGGATACATTGCATATATAAACATTGCTAAAATTTCATTTATTCCTTGTTTATATCCTGGAATTTTATTTTCTTTTGACCAAATAAATAAAATATCTTTTTCTATATCTTTAATAATATTATCACAAAATAAATCTCTATCTTGATATGTTCTATCAACATCTAAACTTATTAATCTTTTCATTTCTCCATCTTCATATACTTCATTCCATACTTTATTTGATTCTGCCTGATTATTTCCTAAAGGATCTCCTTTTAATTTTTTTATTGATGAAAATTGTTTTACTTTTTGTTTATATATTTTTCTCTCATTTTGAACTGATTTTAACCAATCTAAAAATGTTGTTTCAGGAGCTGATGGAAGAAGATTTAAATATATTTTCCATGCGAAAGGACGAATAAAATTTTGTTCTATTTCTCCTTTCGATGTTAAATTAATTATATTTTGCTTTATTTGCTGTATTGATTTCACTTGGTTAAGAATTAAAAACGAAAATTTTGTTTGACATTGTTTTATATCATTTTTATCTATTTGAGGATATTTCCTTTTATTATCCATGAAATGAATAAATTAACAATAAGTTTAATAAATTAAATAATTTAAAATTTATTTTTTTTAAAACAAATCCAAAAACGAAATAAATTACTTTAAATCTAAAAGTTAAAATCTTAAATAAAAATATATAAATTCAATTCCAATAAAAAAGAAATTAAAAGCATACTTTTTTTTCAAATAAAATAAATTAATTTATAAAATCCATTTGTTAAAAGAATTAATATAATAAATAAATATTTAAAAAAATGCTTCACAAAAATACAAAAGCAGATTTAAAAATAGTAGTAGTGGGAAATTGTAATACAGGAAAAACATCATTTTGTCATTTATGGGTAAAAGAAGAATTTTCAGAAAAATATAAAGCAACAATAATGACAGATTTTAATTATAAAATAAAAGAATATAAAGGAGATTTTTACAAAGTTCAAATATGGGATATTGCAGGTCAAGATAGAAATATTGGTACAACAAAAATTTTAACTAAAGATGCTCATGGATGTTTAATATTTTCAGATATAACAAATAAAAGAACTTTAGATGAGTAAAAATTTATTTTTTTTATATTAAATATAATATATTTGTAGAACTATTAAATGGAAAAATGCAATTGATGAAAATTCTAAATTTAAAGATGGAAGTCCTTTACCTTGTGTTTTAATTCAAAATAAAATTGATTTAGTTGAAGAAAGTATAGCTAAAGATGATGCTTCTTTAAAATCTTTTTCTAGTAAAAATAATTTTGTAAAGTGTTTTCGAACAAGTGTTAAAAATAAAATTAATATTAATGAAACAATGGATTTTTTAGTTGGTTTCATTGTTAATAAATTATTCCAAAATGAAGAAAAAAAAAATACTAATAAAAAAGAAAGTGCTAAAAAACAACCTCAAAATTTTATTTTAACTCAAAATAATGAAGAAATAAGAAAAAAGTTAGAAGGTAATTATTGTTGTAGTGGTTTTTATAATTTAAATCAAAGAAGATTGGATAATTTAAATTCACCAAATAAATAAAAAAAAATTGATGAAATAGATAATATGGAATAATAGTTTATTTAGTTTTTTTAATTTTTCTTAGAATGGTTAAATAAAGAATTTTAAAAGAAATAAGTATAATAACAATTTGTTTTTTTTTATTTATTTTTAATATTTAAAATATGAGAAAATTAAAATATAATAATTATAACATATTTATAATTTTTAATAATGCGTACTCCAAGAAGTCATTCTGAAACAATGTATTCTAGATTTTTATTTAAAAAATCACATAAAACTAACGATATATTACATGACACAAAAAATTTAACTTTAGACACAAATAATTATTCTAATTATGTTGATAATTATAATTTAAAAACTCAAAAAATATGTTATAAAGAACCTCATCATGAAGTTTATCCTATTTTACAAAATAAAGATTATATTCCTCTTCAAAGACAAAAAAATATTTTTGAAAATTATCACAGTCAAAAAGTTTCTGGTACCAAAAAGAAAATAAAAGATAAATTTCTTTTGATTTCAAATTCTAAAAATAATGAAGAAAATAAATCATTTAAACCTCATCAAAGAAATTTTACTATTATAACAACATCAACAGATGCAAATAAAACATCTTTTAATTTTTTTAGGAAAAATTCAAGAACTAAAAGATTATTAACTGCAAATGAATATATATTATGTGATTTATTATTCTATGAAGATTATTATAATGGTTTAGAATATAATGAAGAAATAATTTTTCATAGAAAATCATATTATATTGAATTATTAAAAGAAAAAATCATTAAATTAAAAAGTTCTCCTGAAAATAGATTAAATGTTACTTCAGAATTAATGCATAAATTTTTTAATCAAAAATTTGGGAAAATAGAATTATCCTTAGATTCAATAAAAATAGAATTAAAAAATGTTTCAAACAAATCTCGTCCTTTAATTTTTGATGTTCCTTTTGATTATATTCCTTTATTTTTTTTAGGAAGATTAGAAGATATGAAACAAATGTTTATTGAATTTTTTGTTTGTGAAGATGAATTTCTTGGTAAATCAAAAAATAAAAGTAATATATCTTTTAATTTAGAATATTTAAAAGAAAATATATTTTCCCAATTTGATGAAAAAGGAAGAATAATTTCTTTTTATAAAAATTTATATATTGATGTTGATTTACAAGCAAAAAAAGAAAATTTATTTAATAATACTCAAGTTGAAGAATATATAAAAATAATCAAAACAGAATCTCAAGAAAATCACAAAAGAAATTTTAAAATAATTAATGATTATACTAATCAATATAATGAAAAAAGAAATTATATTATTTTTAATAGTTCAGTAAAAAGATATGGATTTTATTGGATTAATCTTAATGGAAAATATTCTGTTAAAATAACAATGCCTAATATTAATTTAAGATTTGTTGATATGAAAAAATATGTTAATCTTTTTATTGATAAGGAATTATTAGTATATTTATTAGAAAAACAATTTGTAAATTGGGATTTTTATGTTGTTCATTATTTATTTTCAATAAAAAGTTTTAGAATTTTTATTCAAAATATTTTATCAAAAAAATCAATAATGGTATCAAGAAATATTACAAATTTAAAAAGTCCTTTTATTAACAATTATCAATTAAATAAAATGGGAGATAAAGAATTTTTTTCAATGTCAAATACTTATAATTCAACTTTAAATTGTTCTTTAAATGATTTAGATTATAGTTTTATAATGACAGATTATACTAATACTGAAAAAAATTACTTTTTTAAATTATTTTCTTATATTATTTATGTTCAATATCTTTCTTTTGGAGATGAAATTCATAAATTTACAATGAATTTCCATCAAATGAAAATAATGTACTTAAGAAATAAAAGAGAAAATTTAGAAAAATTTATATTAAAATTATTATACATTAATACAAAAACAAAAAGCATGTATTTAGATTATTCTTATTTTTCAATATTTAATGATTTTTCAAATGAACAAATAGAAGAATATTTTAATCAATTAGATTTAAAATATGATTATGACTATGAAAATTTACAAAAAATGGAAAAAACTAAAATTTTAATATTACCTCCTCATTTTGAAATTGTTCAAGTTAGAGATAAAGATGTTATCACAGTTAATTCAACAGAAATTTGGCAATATTGTAAAAAAGAAATTGAAGAAAATTTACTAATCCAATTAATTAATAATAAAATGGATGATTGGCCAGAAATAATTTATAAATATCAACTTAATTTGGAACAAATATTTGCTGAATATAATCATTTTCATATTTATAAATCTAGTAAAACACTTTCTCCTTCACCAAAAAAAAGTACTTCAAAATCAAAAAAAAGTATTTTAACAGATAAATTAACTTTAAATTTCAGTGTACTCAAAAAAAAAACTAATAAGTAGTTAAAATATTGATTTGGTGTTTTAATATAAATGAAATTTTTTTTTTTTTTTGAAATATTTAATTTAATATTTATTTAATTAAAAATTTTAACTATAAACAAAATATATTAAAAATGAATATAAAAAAATAATTATTTTTCATTCTCCTTTTCTTTTTTATAAGGAGTGATTTTGATTCCTTTTATTGAATTTTCAGGTTGTGAAACTCCAACATTATTAGAAACAATAGATTTAAAAGTAACATTTGAATTTTTAATATTTATATTAGAAGGTATTGAAGAATTATTTTGAATATTTTCTTCTACTTCTTCTTTGTTATCTAATTTATTTATAATATCAGCAATATCTTTTGTGAAACTTTCATTCATACTATATTTACTTTTTAAATCATTTAATTGGGAAATAATTTCAATATCATTTTTTCTTCTTTTTAAAGGAAGAGTTTTATTATTTTCTTCACTGTTTTCTTTTGTGAAATTATCTGTACTTGTCATTAATGTTTTATTATATAATTTATTAGAAACTTTTTTCATAATTGATATTTCTTTTTCTTTTTCTTTTATTATTCCAGTTAATTCATTTATTTTTTCTTCAGGAGTTAACATTATATTAATAGCATTTTCATTTTTTTTTTCATTATTCTCATCATCAATACCTAAATTATCATCAATATATTTCATATATAATTTAGGTTTTTTAACATTTAAATTTTTAATTTTATTTTCTTCATTTTTTTTAGAAACAACTTTTTCAATTTCTTCTTCTTTTTCTCTTTCTGGAATTTCAATATTATTTTTCCTTAATAAATCTTCTAAAAGTAAAATTCTCTTATCTTTAATTTTCATTTTTTCTTCCATTTCTTTATTTATTTTTTCATAAGCTTCTATTTCTTCTTGTAATTGAGCAATATTTTCATCTCTTTCATTAAGAGAAGAAGTTAATCCAACCATAATATTTCTTTGTTTATATAATAATTTATTATAACTATCAACTTGTTCTTTACTTGCAGCTAAAGCTTCTCTTTCTTGTTCAATTTCATCTAATTTTTCTTGAAAATCTTTTTCTAATAAAATTTGATGTTTTTGAAGTAAATCTTGAAATTGAGGAGTTTCTTCAATACTAATTTTTTGTCCTCCAGGAATCATTTGAAAGTTCATTAATTGAATTTTATTTTCTAATTTTTTCTTTTCATCTCTTTCTTGAAGATATTTAATAGAAGCTTCTTCCAAAGCTTGAATAGCTTCATTTTTATCTCTTTCAGCTTCTTTTTTTTGTTCTTCTAATTCCATAATAAAATTATTATCTCTTAACAATCTATCTTTTTCTTCTAATTCTCTTCTTAATTTTTTCAATTCATTTTCATATTGTCTAATCAAAGCATTATGATCAATATCTTCATTAACAATTGCTCTATTTTTTATACTTTTAGCTCTTTTAGCAAAATTTAAAGTAGATAAACTTTCACTAAAAGAACACTCAGCTGGAGAAATCATTCCAATCATTGTGGTTCTACAATTACCTCCTAAACTATTTTCTAATAATCTTGTTAATTTACTATCTCTATATGGAATATGTGTTCTACCTTTTGGATCAGTTAATGCATATATTACATTACCTAATGCACTTAAACTTTTATTTATTTTCTTACTTTCTTCAAGCTGTTGTCCAGTTGCTCCTGAAACTTTTATTCTTTCACTTCCTGCTAAATCTACTAAATTTAATTTACCTACTTTAATACTTTTCCCACTTTGAGCATTTTCCATTTGTTCAACTTGAATAGAAAAAACAGCATGAGATCTAGAAGAAACATCATTCATATGAGTATTAGCTTTCGCTCTAGATTGACTTCCTCTTTCTAATAAAGCATAAATATCATTAGGTGATCTAACAGCCCATTCACTTAAACTTTCAACATAAAGTCCTTTTTGTTTACTTTCTCTAATAGATAAATTTTTTTTTTCAGGTTTTAACAAATCACTTATACTTTCATTATATATTTGTAAATAAGTAGCTCTGATAATAAAGGTAGTATTACTATTAGTATTATTTTCAATATATTTAAATATATCTTCAATAGTTCTAGGAATAATTCCTCTTCCTGGATTTAAATAATCATAAGTAAAACCTTCCATTGTATAAGTTTTTCCAGTTCCAGTTTGTCCATAAGCAAATATAGTAGAATTATAACCAGATAAAACACTTTCAACAGCAGGTAAAGCAGAAATATTATAAACTTCATCTTGTGTAGAATTAATATCGAAAATTCTATCAAAGGTAAATCGATGATATTGAAAATAATTTGGATTTTCAACCCATTCTCTTTGTCTATCTATTTCATTGTAACTACATCCTAAATATTCTACTAAAGATATTTGAGAATTTTGATGAACTACTGTTATTGCACGAAATGGGAGATTTGGTTCTGTTTCACGAGGAAGTGGGGGACGAATTCTTATACATACTTTTAAATGGTCATCTGGTGATGTTTGAGATTTTTGTAATAGAGGCTTATCTGATAGGATACTTGCGTCTAACGTTATTGTTGCTTTGGGAAGCATTTTTTTTTTTAAAGGTTTTTTATTTATTTTTTTGGGTTTTTTTTAAATTAATTTTAAAAATTGTTTTTTTTTGATATTTTATTTCGGTTAAATTGTAATTTGCAGTTTTTTAAAGTGATAATGTATTTCATTTTCAAAATGAAATATAATTTATGAATAATTTAAGTTTAAAATCTTTTAATTGATACATCTCGGTTAATATAATTTTATTCTTATATTGTTAAATTATATAGTATATAATATATTAATATTTTACTTATGAAATAATATATAATATATAATATATAATATATTATTAATCATTTTGAAAAGATAATGAAATAAAAAATGTTATTCTAAAAAAACGTTTTCCTATTTTATAATATGTTTTATTTAAATTATATTAAATAAATAAATATCTTCGATTCAAAAAGATATTTTGATTGTTTTATTATAAGTTCTTTTTAAGAATATGATACTATTTTAATTAATTTTAATTTTTTTTAATTTTTGCAAAATTATAACAATTGATTTAAAAATTTAATTAATAACAATAAGATATATCTTTTATATTTTAATTCATTTCCAAATTCTCCATAAAAAATTATTAATTTCATAAAATTATAAAAAAAAAATTTATGTAAAGGAATTCAATCACATTATTTATTTTATAGATTAACTAATAATAAAATAATAAATTTATTAAATGTTCACGAACATAAAGTAAAATTTTTATTAATCAAAAATTTTTTTTATCTTTAAAATAGAAAAATACTTCTTACAGGTCTCCCTGAAAATATAACAGAAAGTAAAATTATAATATATTATAATATTAGATGAAATAATATCATATTTCAATCAATACTGCGATATCCTCGATTGTGTTATCATGATCGATAAAACAACAAGTAAAATATTTATCAATTAATAAAAAAAAATTATTTATTTTAATAGAAAAATCTCTTGGCTTTGGATTTATAACTTTATCAGAAAATGACAAAATAAAAGAGATTTTAAATTCGCAGCCACATTTTTTAAAAGGAAAAGAAATAGAATGTCAAGAATTTCCTTCAGAAAATAAATTTAAATATTTAAAAAAAAGTTATGAACATAAACACTTACATGATGCAAATTTCCAAAATAAAAAAATATTTATTGGAGGATTACCACCTCAAGCAACCAAAAATACTTTAATTAATTTCTTTAAAAGATATGGAGAAATTGAATATTGTGTTATTAATACAGATAAATATACAGATAAACCAAGAGGTAATATTAATTATATTTAATTTATTAATATATTTTATTAGGATTTGGGTTTATTGTTTTTCAATCTCCTTTATCAGTTGATAATTGTTTGAAAGATTCAAATAATCATTTTATTTTGGGAAAATGGGTTGAATGTAAAAGAGCCAATGCAAGAGATAATAATAAAAAAAAATTCATTGAAAAATCTTCTTATCCAACTTATGAAAATGGCTTTTTTTTAAGAAGACAAAAAATGAAATTACAAAATAATTTAAGATCATTTATTACCTCTAAATATTATCCACAACCTTATTATATTAATCAAGGTCATCAACAAATTAATCTTTTTATATATCAAGATGGAGAAAGTAATAAAAATAAAAATATGAAAAAAAATAATATCATTAATACTGAAAGTAATAAAATTATTAAGAATAATCTAAATAATAATTTGATTTCACCAAATGAATCTTCTCCACTAAGTTTCCAAAAATTTAAAGAAAATTTTAATTCAAATTCAATTATTACAAATATAAATAATGAAACAATTATAAATGAAAATGAAACTAATTCTTCAACAAATAATTCAAGTGGAAATAATAATTCAAATGGAAATGGAAATAGTTTTTATATAAATAATAATTATAAAAAACTTGATAAAGATGATAATGATTTTAGTAAAATTCAAAATGAAAAAGAAGATGAAAATGAAATTAATACTGATTCAAAAAATTTAAATTTTATAAATAAAAATACTAATAGTAAAACTAAAAAAAACTTTCCTATAATAACAACAAATATACCTTATCAAAGTGTAACAATGGAAAAAGAAAATGATTGGAGTTTAAAAAACTTAATATCAAATCAAACAAAAGAAATGTTTCAAAATTATTTTAACAACACATTAAAAAATCCAAAAGAATATAATTACTTTCATTATAAATTATTTGATGTAAATGGAGAAGAAATATCTAAATTAAGTTCATATCAAAATATATCAAAAGTAAAATTATTTAAATCAGATAATGAAACAAGTAAAAGTGATAAAGATTCAGATTCAAATTCTAATTCAAATTCAAATGTAAGAAGTCATTCAGAAAAAAAATCAACTTTTTCAAATAAATATAATAGTGATTCGAATTCAGATAATTCTAAAAGTTCATCTGATAAAAAATCTAACTCTGATAATAGTAATGGAAGTAATTCAAATTGTAATTCAGGAAGTAATCATTATAGTAGTTCAGATAATAATAAAACTCCTTCTCAAAATTCTAATAATTCAAATACTATGTCTGTTAATAAAGGAAAGAAAAAATCTCATTATAATATTTTAAGTAAATCTTTTGATAGTATTGCTTCTTTAACTGCTGGATTAAAAATTAAAACTAATTTAGAATAGGGATTATAATATATTTTCAATATTTTTTTAGTATTGATTTCTTTTAATGCTTCTTTTAGATTTTGATTTTATTGGAAATAAAAATGGAAAAAATTCATTTGGTTTCTTTTAATTAAAATGAATTAATACTGAACTATTAGAATTGTATTGGGTCTTTTATATTCATTATAAATATTGTAATTCACTTTAAAAAAAATATTATTAATATAAATTTTATAATAATAATAATAAACTTAACATTTAAATATATATTATTCTAAATAAATATATGATATCCTATTATAATATAAAATAATTTCAAATTTTTTTTGAATCAATTTATAATACAAAATTATATTAATAAATATTTAAAAAAATTATTCACTTTTTATTCATTATAATTTCAGAATAAAAATAAATTAAAATATACATTAATTTTATGTTTTACAAAATAATAATTAATTATACATAAATATTTTTCATTCATTTTTCCTTATAAAAACATCCACAAGGTAAATAATAAATAAATTTGAAATATTCTCATTGAATGAAAGTATTTCATTTTCTACTAAAAGTATACAATTAATATACTGTATATCCTTCTCTAAAATCTTTATTATGTTCTTTAATAAAATTAAAATCATCATTTCTATTAATTTTTGGTTTATTTTTAGTTGCAGATGAAAATTTAATTTTATTTTTATTTTCAATTTCAATAATTTCTTTAATGAATTTAGAACTTGAATTATGTGATTTTTTAGTCTCAAATCCTTTAAAATATGAATTTCTTCCAAATAAATTACCGTTTTTAATTTTAGGAATTCCTTTACTTGAATAAAACGTAGCACGTCTTTTATTCTTTTCTTCTTCATTTTTCATTTGAGAATTTTCAATTTGAATAGAAACTGATTTTTGTCTTTTAATTTGTTTTTTACATGAATTATAATCTTTTAATAAATTTGCAATATTTCTTAAAGTAGAAATACTATTCTTTTGAATTTCAATCATTTTTAATTTTTCTGGGTTAAAATCTTTATTATTTTTTTTATCAGGTAAGGAAGATTCAATATATAATTTATTTTGAGATATTTTTCTTTTTGCTTTAATTAATATTTTATCAAATTCTTTTGGCATTGGCATTGATTGTAAAATTACACTTCTTCTTAAAATTTTGTTGTTTGAGAATTTTTCTTTTAATTTTTCTTCTTCATTGTTATTTGAATTTACTAATGATCTTGGATTTTTTTTTGAAGAATAATTCATACATAAATTTTTTCCTCCATTAATTATTTTATCTGAAATTGTAATTTTGAAACTATTTATTTGATATTGCTCATTTATTTCTTCTACGGATTTACTATTTAACATCATTAGATTTTTATTTATTTGATTTCTTTTTTGTGATTGTTCTTTAGCAATTAATAAAAGTAATTTAGTTCTTATCGAATTTGCTTTTTTGATGCTTTCCTTTGTGGACATTTTATATTTTGTTAATTAAAATTAATTTATTTTAAATAAAAGATTATTATATAATTCACATAGAAATTAATCATGTAAATAATTATATCTTTTAATATTTATTTTCATATATCATTATTTTTATATAAATAAAATTAAATAATATTAATGTTATATATTTATTATATTTTATTAAAACTCCAAAATTGTTTCATATATTATTTCTTTTCATTTATAATAGATAATTCTAAAGGAAGTTCTTCGACTTTTTCTTTAATATTTTCTTCAATTTGATTAATAATTTCTTTATCATTTTCAGTAACAAAATTCACTACAATTCCTTTTTTTGAAAATGATTCATTTCTTCCTATTCTTCTTACAAATTCTTCTATTTTTGAAGGTAAATCATAATTAATAATTAAGTTATCTTGATATATATCAATTTCATTTATACTTTCATTATTTGTACAAATTAATATTCTAATATATCCGCTTTTAAAATTTGATATTATTTTTTCTTTATCTTCCTCATTTAAATTTGAAGAAATAAAACCATTATTATTTAGTTCATTTTTTAAATTTTCACTTCTTTCTTTATCTTTACAAAAAAGAATAACTTGTGAAATTTCCATTAATTTATACAAATTTATTAAAATTTCAAATTTCCATTCTTCCTTCAGTGAAATTTTATATTGTTTTAAATTTTCAAGTAATTGTTTAATGCTCATATTTGAATTAGTGACTGTAACATAATTTTTATTTAATTTAATAAGATCTTCTAAATTTTCTATATTTTTTTCAGAAGAAGAAAAAATAGCTTTTTGTGTATTTTCCCCAATTTTAGAAACAATTTGTTTTATATTTTCTATAAATCCTCTATTAAATATTTCATTAATATCATCAAGAACAAATAATTTTAATTCAGATAAAGAAAAAATTTTTCTATTTAACATATCTAAAATTCTTCCTGGAGTTCCAACAATAATTTGAGTACCTTCACTTAATTTTTTTATATCATCTTTTATTGAAGCTCCTCCTATAAAAGCATTAATTTTAATTTGTGTAAATTTTGAAATTTTATTATATTCAGATTCTATTTTTAAAGCTAAATCCCTTGTATAAGTTAAAACAAGACATTGAACTTCTTTTACTTTTTGGTCAATTTTATTTAATGAATATATTATATAAGATAATGTTTTTCCTGTTCCTGGTTTACTTTTAACTATTATATCATGATTTGATATTAATTCATTTAAGGTTAATTTTTGAATTTGACTTGGTTTTTCTAAGTTATATGTATATATACCACGAAGTAATTCTAATTTTAAATTAAATTGATCAAATAAATCTGATATTGGAATATTTTCATCCATTTAGATAAAAAATATATATTAATATTAAATAAATTATTGAAAATTTGAGATTTATCATTTTTATTTATTTTCAATTATTTAAAATATAAATATGAATATTTTTATCTACCTTTCTCTAAGTTATAGTAAAAAAGAAAATAATATAAATAAATTTGAGGGAGAATTAAATATTAAAGAAAAAATTAAAAAAACAAAAATTACACTAGAATTTTATTAATGTTAATTTATTTGAAGAAGGAGAAATTTATGGAATTATATCAAAAGTATAAAAAAGTAAAAGAGAAACATACAAATTAAAAAAATATAATGTTTAATTGATTCAAATCTTTCAAATTCTTTAACTGCATTATATTATTATATAAATAAGAGTTTTTTGATAATCTTAATTAATTT
>JAEEGK010020601.1_pt1 | contig 14006 bp, 10 predicted proteins | sample 8958771 | NCBI WGS metagenome assembly JAEEGK01 (sample SAMN16246547, study PRJNA631951) | gut metagenome | biome: gut microbiome; feature: rumen; material: SC-attached | host: Bos | place: Iran: Karaj | collected 2018-10 | reverse complement strand
TAGTGATTTTAAAGATTTTATAATAATGGAAAGTAAAATAAAAATTGAAAATTTTAAAATAATAAAATTATTTTATAAATTATTAAATTAATGTCAAAAAAAAATAATTCAAAATATAATCTTAATTTCGAATGGGAAAATGAAAAAAATTTAAATAGAATTTATAATCATATTGATGGTCAAAATAAATTAATAGAAAAAAATGAAAATAATTTTAATAATTATTCAAAATTTTCTTCAATTGGTAATTTTTATCCTTTTGTTTATTGGAATAGAGAAGAAGAAATTAAAAAAAGAGAGAGACAAAAAGCTTTAAATCAATTTAAAAATTTTCATAAAAAAAAAATAAATTTATACGATGATATTAATTATAATAATATATATAATGATAATTTAAGAAAAAAAAATTATGATATTATTAATTTTAATCATAATTATCATCTATTAAATGATAAAAATTCTTTTAAAATATTAAAACCAATTCAAAATATAAGTTATAATAATTTAAATAATAATAATTATTATAGTGAAAATAATATAAATAATGAATATAATTATTTGAATAATAAAATATCAAGAAATAATTCCGGAAATTATTTAAGATTAATGAATAATAATTCGGAAAATTATTTATCTAATAATGATAATTATAATATACATAGATTAAATAGAGGTTATAGTGAAAATAATATTTTTAAAAACAGGTATTTAAATAATAATATATTAAATAATTATAATACAAATTTAAATAATCAACAAATAATTTTTCCAAAAATTAATAATAACAATTCAAATAATTATTCAATTAATAATTATAAAAAAAATAAAAATGATTACAATAATTATGATGATAAACATACTACTTTATTAAGTTTAATATATAATAAAAACAATAAATTAAATGAAAATAATCGAACATATTATACAAATAATATTTATAATTATAATAATAATTATTATAATAGTAATTATAATAATAATAATTATAATCATAATAATCAAAATAAAACAAATTATCATTATAGATATAATAAAAATAATTTTTTATAAATAATAATATTTTATAATTTTTTTTAAATAATTTATAAATAATTTATAAATAAGTTTTTAATTTAATAATAAATTTTTACAAAATTTATAGATATAAAAATTAAATAATTAATATTTAATTAAATAATTAATATAAAGCTATTAACTTTTTTGAATATGAAAAATGATGATGAAATAGGAAACGAAAGTAATTTTAAAGAAATGTCTTTTTCAATAAATGATAATTTAATAGAAAATATATTAAAGCAAGAAGAAAATATAAATAAATATAATGAAAATATAATAAATTCTATAAATATATCATCAAATAATTATGAAGAAATATCATTATATTTATTTGTACATAAAATTTTTTCATCTTTTCCTTCAAAAGAACCAGAAAAATTAAAGCAATTTAATTTCAATTATTTAATGAATAATATAAATCTAAACTATTTTGATATAAATGTAATAATTAATGAAATAAAAAAAATAAATAAAACTTTTGATTCATCAAAAAGTGGAAGTATAAATATTATAATAAAAAATAATGAAATATCCGAAAATTTATTAACAAATTCTTCAAATGATATAATTTTGAATTATAAATTAACTAAAAATGCTTTGAAAAGTAATGGTAAATTTGATATATTATTTAAATCATATATTTTATATCAATTAAATAATTCAAATGAAACATTGAAAAAATTAGCTTTAGATTTAATAAATTTATTTTCAAAACAAAAGTTTGAAATTTTTTCAGAAAAAGTTTATTTAGAATATGTAGATAAATTTACTAATTATGAAAAAGAAGGAGAATTTATAAATATTATGAAAGAAGATATATTTAATCGTTTAATATATTTTCAAAAAATAAATGATAAAATTTCTTTATTTTATTTAGAAAAATTATTAATACAACTTTTAGGAAATGCAATTCAATTAATTAGAAGACAAGCTGCAATTTATGTTAATATTTTATATGATGAACATAATATTCAAAGTTTTGAATGTTTTAAACCTATAGTTAAATATATCAATGAAAATTTTGAAATTGAATTTGATATAAAAGAAGATAATTTTAATGCTGAAGATAATTATTTTTTATATGTTATTTTACCAAATCAAAATGAAAAAAGTAATGATTATATATTTACTTTTATTTCTCCTTTGGAAATTAAAGATAAGAAAATAAAATTTAAATTAAATAAATTTTTAAAATGTGGTTATTATGATTTTATATTACAAAAATTAGATAAAAATGAAAATAAAATAATAAATTTATTTAATTATAAAGGTCGATATATTGTACAAAATAATGATATTAAAGACCTAAATTTTCATTCATTATATATTGATTTATTAAATTGTACTTTTGATAAAAATAATACAAATATTATTCATAGAGGCTCTTTTATGGATTTAAAATTTAAATTAACTAATTATAGCATAATAGGTATAAATGCTCTATATTTAATAGGTTGTTTAGAAAGAGATAATTATATTGATGATAATACTTCTCCTTTTGCAATAACAAATCGAAGTAAAATAAGTAGCTTGTTAGGAGGAGATGATGAATTTAAACAAGTAATGGAAAAAGCAAAAGAATTGAAAATTAAAATATTTTTAGATTTATTAGCAAGAATTTCTTCTTCAAGATATTCAAAAAAATATAAAAATTTAAACTTAAATTATTTAGATGAAACAGGGAAAGTTCAAATTCTTTATGGATGTGAAGGTAATTCAAAAACATCCGATGATAATATGCTATTAAATTATAGAGATATAGAAACATGGAATTTATTAATATCTGATGCATTAGAATTAATTGATAATTATAAAATAAATGGAGTTCATATAGATAATGCCCAATCTTTACCAATAATATATAATATTGATTATGATGAGATGTGTCGAGAAGAAAGTGAAAATAATAAAAGATATACGAACTTAGAAATAATAAATGGAAATATAGTTGTTCCTAATGTTGAAAGTGGGTATTGGAGTGCATATGAATTTAGTAGTTTTAAAGGATATTCAAAAATATATCCTAATCCATTATTAATAAAATTAACAAAAACTATTTGGAAAAAATATCCTAATTTTATTTTTATAGGAGAATGTAATGAAAATCATGAAAAATATATCAATCGTCAATTTATTTTAGGAAAAAGTGGTATTATCCCACATTTATATATATTACCTAAAATATTATGTAGTATTTATGGAAAACAATTAGGAGAATTAAATTTAAAAGATTATTTAAAAGGAAATAACATAACAGATATGTTAAATAATTATTATAGTTATATGTCAAGACATATGCCATTAAATAGTCTATCAATGTTAAGCTCAGGAGGAGATGCCTGGCCTTATCCTGCTCTTTTATTTGGAAGAGGAAATTGGCCTTTCATAACTGCTTTATTTACTTTATCTGATATTCCTATGACATTTATGAATGAAATGGAAGGACAATTAAAAAGATTTCAAATAACAAATGTTTTTGAATATATTGAAAATAATAACTATGAAAAAGATAAAGATGTTGATAGTTCAATAAAATCAAAAAGTTTGGGAACAATAAAAAGAAAAGAAAATAGTGGATTAACAAATATTACTAAATCAAGTAGTTTAACAAAATTAAATGATTTTTTAAAAAGTGAAAATGAAATGAATAAATTAAGTGATAGTATTATAAAAGATATAGGAAATGAATTAAGTACTATAGTATATCATTATAAACATATGAGATCATTAAGAAATAAACATAAATCCTTAAAATATGGAAAAATATTTTTTATAAATAATACAAAAAATGATAAAGTTTTATCATTTTGTAGAGTTGATATAGAAGATAATGAAATAGCAATTATAAATATAAATTTTGGAAATACAATAGCGGATGTAATTTTAGACCTTAGTGTAATTAAAGAAGAATATAAATTTTTAGATGTAAATACTATATGTAAAATAGAAAATTTAGATGTTGATTCTGATGATGATATTGAAAATAATCAAAAAAATGCAGACAACAAAACAGAATATTATTTTTTATTTGAAATTTTATCTAAATATAATGAACATAAAATAACAATTTTACCTTATAGTAGTAATATATTCGGAATTTCTTTAGTTAAAGAATTTAATGTTAATTTATATCATCAAACTTTAATTGAAAGTTTAAGTGAATTATGTAAAAATATGAAGATTAATCAAAATAATGAATATAACTGTTATGATTCATATATAATTTCTGTTCAATTAGAATATATTTTAAAAAATAAATTATCTTTATGTGAATTTGCAAAATGGTTTAATACAATTCAAACTACTTTAGCAAATTATAATTTAAAATATCAAGATTATTTTAATAAATTAAGATTTATCACTGAAAATTCTGACAATAGTACAGAATATTATAAATATATATTTAAATTAAATTTATTACCTGCTAATTCTTTTGATAGTTATCCAAGAATACCATTATATTCAGATGTTATTCAAAAATCAAATAAATATGGTCCTATTTGTTTTATTACTCCAGAATTAGGAAGATGGTCTAAGGTAGGTGGTTTAGGTGTTATGGTGGATGAATTAACTACATGTTTAAGTAAATTAGGTCAAGATATATATGTTATCTCTCCCTATTATCATGTAAATAGAAATGGTGAAACAGATTATTTATTAAATGATAAAAAAGGATTTATTTATTTAAATTCAATTATTGTTAATATAGATAAACAATATTCTTTTGATATATATTATGGTAAAGTAAATGGAGTAAAACTTTATTTCATGCATAATAGTGAAGTTTTTCCTTCAAGTTATGCTGAAGGAGATAAAGCATTTACTATAAGAGAAATAACTTTAATGGGAAAAGCTTCTTTAGAATTATTATGTAATATCAGAGTTATTCCTTCTTTAATTGTAACAAATGATTGGTTTACAGGATTAACAGTTGGTTATGTTAAAGGAGGTCATTTTGGTGAGGCATTTATACATACTACTTTTTTTCATATATGTCATAATTTAGAAGAAGCATATGAAGGAAGAATATATTTAGATAATGCTAATAATAATTATAATAATATTCATCAATTAAATAGTGATTGGGTTTGTGATCCTTATGATAGAAAAGTATTTAATCCTAGTAGATGTGCTTTATTATTAAGTGATCAATGGGGTACTGTTAGTTATAGTTATATGCAAGATTTACTTGAACATTCTCCTTTAAATGGAATATTAAAAAAATATAAAAAACCTTTTGGATATCCTAATGGGATTTTTAAACAAAATAGAATAAATATTATAAAAGAAATGATACAAAAATCTTATGAAAAAGTAAATAATACTAAAATTAATATTGAAAATATTGATTTGTTTGATATAAAATTAAAACATTTATGTAAAGAAATAATTCAAAAAAAATATTTCAAATTAGATAAATTAAATGATTCAATTCCTGTTTTTAGTTTTATTGGAAGATTAACACAACAAAAAGGAGTTTTATTAATATTAGAAGTAGCTGAAAAAATAATATTAAATTATAATATTCAATTATTAATAGGAGGAATGGGAAATTTAAAAGATCCATATTGTTTAAAATGTATAAATTATATAAATGAATTAAAGAGAAAATATCCAAATAATATATGGGCTGACCCAGAAGAATTTTTTTCTGATGGGACCTTAATTAATTATGGTAGTGATTTTGGTTTAATGCCAAGTTTTTTTGAACCAGGTGGAATAGTTCAACATGAGTTTTTCATTGCAGGAACACCTGTTTTAGCATTTAAAACAGGGGGCCTGAAAGATAGTGTATTTGAATTTAATTTTGAAAATCATAAAGGAAATGGAATAATATTTGATAAATATGATGGAGCTAATTTATATAATGCAATGGGAAGAGCTGTTCAATTATATCATTCAAAAGAAGAGTTTCATATATGTCAAAAAAATGCCTTTCATAGTAGTATTGATGTAATGGATGTTGCTAAGGCTTGGGGAACTGAATTTTATAGATTAAAAGGAAAAATTTTTTGTGATAATAATTCTATAAATAAAGAAGTATTAGAATTTAATAAACATTTAGATGAAAATATTAAAATTTTTGATGCAGAAATAAATAAATATGATGAAAGAACATACGTTTTTAATGATAATAATATTGAACATATAAAAAACTGTCAAAATGAATTATTTAGTAATAGAACTAAAGTTCCGGTTACATTTATTTATTATCCTGAAAAAGGAGAAAAAAATAAAGTAGTTCAAATTTCTGGTAGTTGGGATAATTGGACTGAAAAAAAAAATTTAATATTTGATTCTTTAAATTATAGATGGAAAACAATGCTATATTTAACTAAAGGACAAAAATATTTATATAAATATATATTAGATAATGAATGGAAAACAAATCCTCAAGAAAGTCTTAATAAACAAGGAAATATTATTAACAATGAAGTTGATTTAATATTTAAATCTTCATAAATATAAAAAATAATATTAATTTATTTAAAATAATTATTAATATAAAAACTTTAGTATAATTTAATAATAAAAATTTTTAGTAATTTTAATTTAAAAATATATTTTAAATTATTTTTTAATTATAATTGAAAAATATGAAAAAATAAAAATTATTAAAAATATTAAATTTATTATATTAAAAAGAATATATTATTATATATTTTAATTATTTTTCTTCCATAGTTATCCAATTATCATTTTTTATATCTTCTCTTTTATATTCTTCTTCATCATTATCAGCTGTGTTTAAAATATTATTTTTTAATATCTTTAATTTATTATTTTCCAAAAATCCTTCAATTTCTCTATCATTATAATTTATTTTTATTAGATTATCTTTTAAATTATCATCTTCAAAATTTCCTTCAATAATAAATTCTTTTCCTTTTTTTATTGATTTTGTTTTACTTTTTGTTTCATCTTTTTTTTTTATTTTATCATCATCATATGCAAAATTTTTAATATTACCTTCATATTCTAAATTATTACAATTATATAAAATATTTTTATTTTTATTACATGTTTTTGTTAATTTTCCTTTAATACATAAAGGTTTTTGAAAAGGGTCAATATTTAAAATATTATCATAATTTATTGTAAATTCTTTTTCAGTATTTTTTTCATTTTTTTTATATTTTTTTTCACACTTTATTTTAAACTCAAATTTATTATCATCAATTTTGACTTTAAAATTATCATCTTCTTCTTTAAATTTATAATTATTATCATATAATTTATTTTGTTCTAAAAAAAATAATAACAATTTTTTGATAATCGAATCAAATTTTTTTGTATAACATTCATTTTTAACACAATATAATAATATTTTTTTGAGTTTTTGTTCATTTATATTTCTTGAATAATAAAAAGAAAATCTTATTATTAATTTAAGAAAAAATAAAAATATTAAAAATGAAAAATAAAAACATAAAAATGCTAAACTTATATTTTCATCACATGAATATAAAATACCTTGGAATATCAAAATTAATAATATGATAAAAATTTTACTTCTAATTTTCATTATTTTATTTGTGAAAAATAAAAAGATTATAATTAATATTAATAAGATACTTGCTTTAATGTCTTCATACATTTTTAAATTTTAAATTTATTTTTATTCTTAAATTATAAAATTCAATTTTATAAATATATTATTATTTATTTTTATTATTTTATATTTATAAATATTAAATAATAATATTTTAATTTAATTAATTTTATGGACACTGAAACAAGCACAATGCCTTCTTGTAAAGATATTTTTTTAAAAGATAATTATACTTCAAAAAATTCAGAAAAAAATTTATTAAACGAAGAAATTTTAAAAAATCAAAATAAAAATTTAAAAAATCAAATTATTGTTTTACAAAATCGTTTAAAAATATATGAAACAGATTGTGTAGAAAAAAATTTAAAAATAACTGAAGATATTAAAAACTTATCTAATTCAGAAAAAAAATTTCAAATAATTATTAAAAAATATAGTGATGAAAATTTATTTTTAAAAGAACAAATAAATATTATGGAAAAAAATGTAGAAAATCTAAAAATTGAAATTAAAAATATTTTGAAATCGAATTTAAATGAATCTAATTTAGAAGAAAAATATGTAAAAGAAATTAAAAAATTAAAATTACAAAATGAAAATTTATTTAATAATATAAAATTATACAATGAAAAATTAAAACAAAATCAAATAAATATAAATAATACAATTCAATCTGATATTAACAATTTTTCTATTTTTATTAATAATGAAATATATTTAATAATTCAATGGGTTGATACTTATTTAAGTGAAAATTATGATAAAAATTTTGAAGTTCCATCATTATTTGATTCATTAGAACCAAAAAATAAAAATTTTAATTTAATTCAATTTAATAATTTAAAACAATGTCTTGAAAATTCAAGAATTAAAATAAATTCTATTTTAAATAAAAGTGAAAAAGAATTATTAGATAAAGATAATATATTAAAAGAAACTGAATTAAAAATGGATAATTTAAATAAAGAAATTATAAATTTAAAACAAAATATTTTTAAATTAAATTTAGAAAAAGAAGATTTAAAGAAAATTATTGAAGAATTAAATAATAAAAAAGAAGAAAATAATAAAATAATAAATGATCTTAAAGAAACAATAAAAATTAATAAAAAAATGAATAATGATTTTTTAAAAGAAAATTATAATATAATAAATGATGAAATTAATGAAATAAAAAAAGATTTTAATTTTAAAGCTTATCATGATAAATTTTTAAATTGTGGGAAAAATTATGATGAAAATATTGATAATATAAATGATTTATTAAATAATAGTATTGAAAAAATTATAAATTTTATTAATGAATTTAAAATAGATTATATTAAATTAAAAAATGAAAATATTAAATTTGTTACAGAAAAAGTAAATAATACATTTAATGAATTTGATGAAGAAAAAAATAAATTTTTAATTTTAAAAAATAAATATGAAGAAAAAATAAATGATATTGAAAATGAAAATAAATTATTAAAAAATCAAATTCATAATTTTGAAAATAATAATAAAATAAAATTTAATAATGAAAATAAATTAAATGAAGAAATATTAAATAAAAATAATGAAATTTATAAATTTGAAAAAAAAAATATTGATTTATCTAAACAAATTGATATTTTAAAAGAAAAATATAATGATTTAGAAATTAAAAATAAACAAATGAAATTAGAAATAAATAATTATAAAAATAAAGAAGAAGAATTTTTTATGATGAAAAAACAAAATGAAAAATTATTAAAAGATTATCAAAGAATTGTAAATGAAAACAATAATTTAAAAAATTATATTAATAAAAATTCAAAAAATTAAAATCAATATTTGAATAAAATAATTTAAATTATTTTATTTTTTTTATTTATAATTTATATAAATATATAAATTTAATAATGTTAAATAAATTAAATAAATTTGTTTTTATAAAAATATAATATAAAAATTTTATTTTTATTCATATTTTTAATATTTTAATTTTAAAAATAAAAATAATAAAAAATTATAAAATAAAAAATATGTTTATATTTAAATTTAAATAAATTTATATTTTAATATATTTATTTAAAATATATAATTATCTACTTCTTAATAAATGAATAATAATATTAAAAATTATATTTTATTAACTATTTATTTAATACTTTACATTTATATATAATATTATAAGAAAGACTTATTCTTCGAATGTAATATTAAAATTATAATTATGAAATTCATCTACTATATTATTTTCATCATATTTCATTAAAAATAAATCTGAAAAATAATAACTTCCTTTATGCATTTGATGAAAGAAATTATTTTCTTCTTCTCTTTTCATTTCTTCTTGTTTTCTAATATTTTCTTCTTCAATACTTTTTTTTCTTTCTTCATTCAATTTTTCTTCATTTTCCTTTTTAATAATATCATTTTTATTTATTTGAATTTTATTATTATCATTAATTAATTTTTTATTATCCTCAATAGTTTCATTTTGTTTTTCTTTTTTAATATCTTTTTTTTCTTTTTCAATTTTTTTTAAATGTCTTTTATAATGTATTATCATATTACCTTTTTCAGAAAATTTTTTATTACATTCTTCAATTTGACATTTAAATGATTTTTCACCTGTATGAATTCTTTGATGAACTAATAAAGTATTTTTTCTACCAAAATTTTTTTTACATATATCACAAGCAAATTTTTTAACATTTTTATGTCTAATTTCAATATGATCTTTTAAATGTCCATTTGTTTTATAAGATTTAAAACATAATTTACATTGAAATGGTCTTGAATTTGAATGAAATTTAATATGTGTTTTTAAATTTCCTTTTTCATTAAAATGTTTATGACATATTTCACATTCATAAGGTTTGATTCCTGAATGAGTTCTTAAATGAACATTTAATCTACTTTTATTTGAATAGGAATGTGTACAATTTTTTATTGGACATTTAAATGGAAAAATATGTCTATGAATTGTATTTATATGATTTTTTAAATTTCCATTTGTGCTAAAATTTTTTAAACATATTGGACATTTAAAATGAAATTGTAAAATTGAAAAATTTTCATTTTTTTTGGGTTTTGTTAATAAAAATAGTTTTATTTCATTTTTAGACATATAAATTTTATTATATTAAATATATTATTAAATAAAAAATTATTATATTAAATAATTAGATTATAATTAATTGATCTAAAAATTGTAAAAATATAATTTATTATATATTTATAAAATAAAGTATTAAAAATAAATAATAATTAATTATATTATAAATTTTAAATTTATTTAAAAAAAATATATTTATTAAAATATATTTAATTTATTTTTTTTATCAATCAAAAATATTTTTAAATGAGTCAATTTACTCGTTAAAATTAAATATATATAAATATTATTATTATAGATATATATTACATATAATATATTTATTTATTAATTAAATAAATAAATTACATCCACAATATTTTATTTGAGGAATTTCATTTGTTTTTAAATCTTTATTTGTTATATTAGGTTCATAATAAAAATCATATTCATTTATTAAATTTGAATGTTTTGGACTATTTAAAGTAGAATTATATTTTTTTAAAGGTTCATTGTAAGAATTATCACTTGAATTTTTCAAATGTTTATTTCTATTTTTACTTCTTGTATTTCCCATAGTTAATATAGGTTTAAATTCTTTTAAATTGATTAAATCTTTTTTTTCTTCTAATAATGTAATATCTAAATCAGAATCATAACTTAATTTTAAACCATTATTATCATCTCCGTCATTTTCTATTAATTTAATTCTATGATGCCTTTTTTTAGGTTTGTAAGTTTTTGTTTTTTGTTGAAATAAAGAATAATTTTTTTCTTTTTTCATGGTTGCAGGAATAACAATATTTGAAGTTGTACTAAACAAACTCATTTTTTTATCATTATCAAAAGGATTAAATTTTACTGTTTTACTGCTACTTCTATCTCTTCTTTTATGTTGGCTTTTATGATGATGATGATTACTTTCTTTTTGAGCATCTTTTGCCAGATTTGTAAAATTTGTTATTGAATATCTTTTATTATTATTTGGTGTAAAGGCAATTATTGAAGACCTTTTATGAATTAAAGAATTATTAATATCAGTAATATGATCTTTAATTTGATCGAATATATTACTATATTCTGTAAATCTTTTTTGAGATTGTAAATTCATATCTTTTAATTCATTTTCCTTTTGCTCATTTGTTAATGGAGTGTATTCTTTAACTAATTTTTCACTATATAATTTTCTTATTTCTGGACCAACTTTTAATAAATCTGCTAAATCATTAACTTCTTTTAATTTTTCTTTATTTCTTTTGCTTATATTAACTCTCATAACTGTTGTAGAACGAATCATTCTTCTTTGGGGAACATTAATTTTTGACATATTGAAAATTAATTTATTAATTTATTACATTATTATAATTATTTTTTATATTAAATTATGTTATTAAATAAATATAATATATTAAAATAATATAATAAAAAATATTATATTATAATAAAAATTTTTTATGAAAATAATAAATATCATTTACTTTATTATTTGAATTTTAATTTTTTTATAATTGTTAAATATTTATATTATCTGTAAAAACTTTTATATAAAATATTTTAAAATATATATTAATAATATTTATAATAAACTTTCTCAATTTAATTTAAAAAATAGTAAAAGTAATAGTAATCAAAAACAAACTAAAGATAAAAATTTAATGGAAAATGAAAATAAAGATTTAATTGAAGAAGATCTTCAATTAAAAGCTGAAATTTTAAAATTAAGTGTAAAAGACTTAAAATCTTCTTTAAAAAATAAAGATGATACAAAAGTATATCAGAAAATTATGAAAGAATTTTAAGATTACTTAATGAATCGAATATAATAGAAAATGAAGGTGATGGAGAAGAAGAAAATGAAAATGAACATGAAATTGTAGAAAAAATAATTTCAGAAAAAAAATAATAATCAAATTAAATAATTACAAGAAAGTAAAAAAGAAGAAAAAAAAAAGAAGATGAATCTAATTATAATATGGAAGCAGAAGCAAGTGAAGAAAATAATGAAAATAAGAATAAAAAAAATGATAATTTTAATATAGCAAAATTGCATCAAGATATTATGGAAATGAATCAGGAAATAAATCCATATGGTTAATTTGATGAACAATATTATGAAATTGATGAAGAAGATATGTATTATGGAGAAGATAATAAAATGAATAAAAGTTTTTATTTATTTAATTTTTTATATATATACTAAGATTTATTATATTATTATAATCTTATATTTAATGTCAGGAAAAGATCTTGAAGGAGCAGCAATTAAATTAGTTGGACCTTATTGGGCGGATAGTGAAGGAAATGGAAAAGCATATACTAAAGCTATTGGTTGGCCTGATTTATATATTGGAGAAATTAGAGAAGGAGCTGTCAAACCTTTAAGAATATGTCAATCAGGAAAAAAAGGAACAATCGGTTGGTGTAATTGGGAATCTACTCGCCCAGATTGTCCCGTTGGACCTTGAATTAATAAAATAAACAATATATTATTATCAAATATATATTATTAATTTTCTTTTAATTATAAAATCTTTTTATGAATTTTTTTTAATTTAAATTATTTTTCCATCTTCTGTTGTTTTTAGAATTTTTTTATATTTCTCATGTTTATATGCTTTAATAGAATCCCAATTAGATTTGCATTTTTTAGAATATTCCTTTTGTTTTTCACTGGAAACCAATAATTCTATATTTTCTTCTTAAATCATTAAGAATATAATAAAAATTAAAATATTATAACTTTTAAAACTAATTAAAAAAATAAATAAAAAGAAATTTTTTTGTGAAATAAAATATATTTTAAGAAAAATGTTTGTTGATTTAAAATTAAAAATAAATAAATTTATTAATCAATTTTATTTTTTATTTGTTATCTAATAAAAATTATATATTTTTTTATAAGTTTAAGGAATAGTAAGTTTCCATCCAACTTCTATATGATCTGGATCTTTTATTATTGGATTACATGCCATAATAGCTTTAATTGTAGTGTCAAATTGTTTTGCTATTTTCCATAAAGTATCACCTTCTTTCACTGTATAAGGCATTTTATAATTATTATATAAAAATTAAATCCTTTATAATATATAATAATAAACTCTTATCTTTTTTTCATTTCTTTTTTAAAAATAAACTTTTTTTCATTTCTTTTTTGAAAAATAGTTAAAAAAATAGTTAAAATTAATTAAATTATAAATATTAAATAAAAAATTTTAAATAAAAATTATAATTATAAATATATTAAATTGGGGATTGGGCCCAATAATTACTCATATTGTGATTGTAATAAAACCACTCAAGGAGAATCAAGTAACACATTTCAAACTTCCAATC
>JAEEGK010020597.1_pt1 | contig 14007 bp, 17 predicted proteins | sample 8958771 | NCBI WGS metagenome assembly JAEEGK01 (sample SAMN16246547, study PRJNA631951) | gut metagenome | biome: gut microbiome; feature: rumen; material: SC-attached | host: Bos | place: Iran: Karaj | collected 2018-10 | reverse complement strand
ATGGAGCGCGACCCCGAGACCTTGCTCCTCGTTCCCAACAAGAAGAAGTTTCCCAATGGCATCAAGACCGTGGCGGATTACGTACACTCCAAGGGTCTGAAATTCGGCATCTACAACTGCGCCGGCACCAAGACTTGCGGCGGCTACCCCGGCACTCGTGGTTATGAGTACCACGATGCAAGGCAGTACGCTCAGTGGGGCGTCGATTTTCTGAAATTCGACTGGTGCTACACTGGTGCGGGCAACGGCGGATTCAATTATCAGCAAGACGCCCCCGCCTCTTACACCCTGATGCGCGACGCTATCTACGCCGCCGGTCGCCCGATGATTTTCAATATCTGCGAGTGGGGCGACAATGAGCCTTGGAAATGGGGCGCAAACGTGGGTCATATGTGGCGTATCTCTGGCGACATCGGACATTGTTGGGATTGCGAGATGTCTTTTGGCACGTGGTCCAAGTTTGGATTGTGGCCCATCATCAATATGCATAAGGACATCCGCAAGTACAGCGGTCCCGGTCACTGGAACGACTTCGATATGCTTGAAGTTGGCAACGGATTTTCCCCGACTGAAAACCGCACTCATTTCGTGATGTGGTGTATGCTCGCCTCGCCATTGATGCTTGGCAACGACATCCGCAAGATGGACGAGCCTACACGTCTGCTCGTTACCAACAAGGAAGTAATCGCCATCGACCAAGACAAACTCGGCATCCAAGGATTCCGTTTTATGAATCTTGACGGCTTCGACATCTGGGTAAAGCCTCTCGACAACAACGAATGGGCGTTTGCTTTCGTCAATATGACCGAGCAAAAACGTCATCTCTCCTACGATTGGGCTAAGTATTACTGCAAGGACGGACTCGTGGATCGCGACATCCAGTGGGGCAAGCAAAAATTTGCCCTCCGCGACCTCCTCGCTCACAAGGATTTTGGCGACACCTCCAAAAAACTCGAATGTGATATCGAGGCTCACGACGTGATTGTATTCAGGCTCTCGCCCAAAAAATAAAACACTACGTTACTTCATTTTATGGACGGATTTTCGCCTTAGTGCGGAAATCCGTCTTTTTATAAAAAATAACACAAAATAAATTTTTACATTAGTCAGATTATCATTAACTTTGCGCCTTGAAACAATCAAGACGTTCTACACGATGATAAGCAGAAGAATATTGAGGATTAAGGTGCTTCAAACGATTTATTCGTATTACCAGGGCGAAGGCGAGTTGAAGGGCGCACAGAAGGAACTCGCAATGAGTATCGACCGCTCGTATGACTTGTACTTCTACCTGTTGCAATTGTGCGTTGAAGTAGCCGATTATTGCGACCGTCAGCAGGAGGCCGCCAAGTTGAAATATATGGCGACTCTCTCCGAACTCAATCCCAACAAGAAGTTTGTACACAATAAGTTGATAGAGCAATTGCGTATCAACGAAACCCTCCAATCCTACCTTACGGCGAGGGGATTGTCGTGGGCGCAGTTGCAGCACGTGGTCAAGAGCGTCTTCAACGACCTCTCCCTCTCCGATACGTACAAGGCGTATATGGCTGAGAAAGAAGAGTCGTATGCCAAGGACAAGGCTATCGTTGCCTATTTGATAGAGCACGTCATTCTAGAAAATAGCGACTTCTTTGATGCTCTCGAAGAGCAGTCGGTATATTGGATTGATACTGTGGAGTTTTTTGCGGGTATGGCGCTCCGTACCATCGACCGCTACAAGGCGAGCCACGGTGCAGATGCCAAGATGCTGCCCAAGTACAAGAACGACGAGGACGCGCAGTTTGCCGACCAGTTGCTGTTGAAGGCGGTTGCAAGTGGCGACCGTTACCGCGAATTGATTTCCGAAAGTGCCGACAATTGGGACTTGGAACGCATCGCCCTGCTCGACATACTGCTCATACAGGTGGCGTTGGCGGAGGTGGAGCAATTCCCCGAGATTCCTTTGCGCGTTACCTTCAATGAGTACATCGAGATAGCCAAAAACTATTCCACCGAAAAGAGTCCGCTATTCATCAACGGTGTGCTCGACAAGATAGTACAAAAATTGCGCGATTCTGGCGACGTCATCAAGCCCGCCGACATCCCGCCGTTGAAATAAACTCCATAACAACATACGATTATGTACAGATTTTACATATTATTGGCAATGTTGTCTGTGATGGTGCTTGCGTCGTGCGGCGGCAATGGCGCGTCCAACAACACAAAGGATGCTGCATCCGATTCCGCAACGGCGGACACTGCATTGTATCCGCAGATAGAATTTGATACGGCTGTATTTGATTTTGGCACTATCTTGCAAGGCGAGCAGGTGGGCACCTCGTTCACTTTCAAGAATACCGGCAAGGCAGACCTCATAATCCAAAAGGTGGAGACTTCCTGCGGCTGCACCGTCCCCGAGTACGACCGTTCACCAGTCAAACCCGGCGCAACAGGCACAATCCGTGTCCGCTTCGACTCCGACAACAAGGAAGGCGCACAATACAAGACCATCAAGGTAACGTCCAATTGCAAGGACAATATCTTTGAACTCGTCTTGAAAGGCACAGTGAAGGCGGAATAAATGCATAATTCTTAATTGATTGTAATTTAGTAATTAACAATATAATTAAAATAAATAAAATGATATATTTGAACTACATTCTTTGTGATGCTGCACAGGCCGCACAGGGCGCACCTCAGGGTGGCGGTATGTCGATGATAATAATGCTCCTCTTGATGGGTGTTGTGTTCTACTTCTTTATGATTAGGCCGCAGCAGAAGCGTCAGAAGGAACTCCAAACCTTCCGCGATGGTCTCCAAAAGGGCGACAAGGTGATGACAGTTGGTGGTATCCACGGCGTTATCTCCGGTATGACCGAAACCACTTTCCTCATCCTCATTGCCGAGGGCGTGGAAATCAGCGTTGAAAAATCTTCCGTCGTTGCCGACTCATCCGACACCACCGGCGCACAAGAATCCGCTGGCAAGTAACATCAATTCCGCCGCCTACGGCGACGGGGTTTTTATAAACGAAAATTACCGAAGATTGCTCGATAATTTACCGAAAATTTTGACTGTTAAAATTGACGGTAATTGACGAATAAATTTTCGGTAATTGACGTAAAAAAATAAAAAACCGCCGTCAGGCGGTTTTTTTGTTTACTTGGAGTAGTTGCCGAAGTTGTTGTACTTCACCCACCAATTGAAGAATCGGTCATACGTGATGATTTGGTCGCCGAACTCCTTCTCATACGCCTCCTTTTCCTCGTCGGAGACGTTTACGCGCTTGATCTTGTAACTCCAATCATCGCGTACTGCGAGGGCCCAGCCACCTACCATCGTGCTTTCTTCAAATATTTTGACCGTTTCTTTCATTGTCGTTGTTTAAATATTTTTTGTTTGCCTCACGGGACTTACATACTCATATCGAGTTCAAATCCCTTGCCACGTTTGCTTACATTGTTGTATTCCTTCCACCATTCCATAAACTCATTGTAAGTGATGAGTTTGTTGCCGAAATGCTTTTCGTAGGCCTCCTTTTCCTGCGGGGTCACGGACACCTTCTTTGGTTTGTAACTCCAATCGTCCCGCACCGTGAGCGTGTAGCCGCCCAACGCCGGACATTCCTCAAACAGCACTCTTGGTTTTTCCATAATACGATAGATTTTAGTTGGTCGTTTTTTGACTATAATGGCGTTGCCGCCGTCCAAAATATCTTGCAACATACGTGCCGATTGTCGGTGTGCGCGGGTAGTTTTTTTACTTGACCCACACCGTCACCACCGCAGCCGCCGCAAATAGCACCGCCACCCACGACAGAATGACGCCCACTTTGCGGTTTTTGCGCCTTACAAACCACGATGCCACCCATACCAGCACCGCCAATAACGCCAAAATTATTTTAATATCTGTACTCATTTCCTTTTGTTATAGTCCGACTGCAAAAATAATGAAAAGGGCGGTGATTGCAAAATAAAATATTATTTTTTTGTAATTATGTAGATACCGCTTATTTTTGTCCTGTTTTTTTATTATCTTTGCCGCATAATTTAAGCAAAACTAACAAGAAATCTCAATGGAAAAAGATCAGGAAATTTTTGACCTTATCGACAAGGAATACGACCGTCAAAAGAACGGAATCGAACTCATTGCGTCGGAGAACTTCGTGAGTGCCAATGTGATGCGCGCTATGGGCAGCATCCTCACCAACAAGTACGCCGAGGGCTTGCCCGGCAAGCGTTTCTACGGCGGATGCGGCATCGTGGACCAGGTGGAGACCATCGCAATCGAGCGTCTCAAAAAACTCTACGACGCCGAATGGGTCAACGTACAGCCCCACTCGGGCGCACAGGCCAATATGGCTGTGCTCTCCACCGTGTTGCAGCCCGGCGACACCTTTATGGGGCTCGACCTCGACCACGGCGGACACCTCTCGCACGGCTCGCCCGTCAACTCTTCGGGCAAACTCTACAACCACGTTTCCTACAACGTAAACGAAAAGACAGGTCTCGTTGACTACGACCAGATGGAGCGCGTGGCGTTGGAGTGCAAGCCCAAACTCATCATCGGCGGCGCGTCGGCTTATTCCCGCGATTGGGACTACGAGCGTATGCGTGCCATCGCCGACAAGGTGGGCGCACTTGTGATGATAGATATGGCTCACCCCGCCGGTCTTATCGCCGCAGGCCTCCTCAAAAACCCGCTCAAATACGTCCACATCGTAACATCCACCACCCACAAGACCCTCCGTGGACCTCGCGGCGGCATCATCCTCTTGGGCAAGGATTTCGAGAATCCGTGGGGCTTGAAAACTCCCAAGGGCGTTACCAAAACAATGTCGCAACTCCTTGATTCTGCGGTGTTCCCCGGCATCCAGGGCGGTCCTTTGGAGCACGTAATTGCTGCCAAGGCTGTGGCATTTGGCGAGGCGTTGACTCCCGAATTCAAGGAATACCAGAAGCAAGTACAGAAGAACGCCCGCGTAATGGCTGGCGAACTTATGAACCGTGGCTACAAGATTCTCTCCGGCGGCACCGACAACCACTCGATGCTCGTTGACCTCCGTCAGAATTTCCCGGACATCACCGGCAAGGAAGTTCAGATTGCGTTGGAGAAGGCTGGCATCACCGCCAACAAGAATATGGTTCCCTTCGATTCCCGCTCGGCGTTCCAGACATCGGGCATCCGTCTTGGCACACCCGCCATCACCACCCGTGGACTCAAAGAGCAGGAAATCCTCCGCGTAGTTGACTTCATCGACACCGTCATCAAGAATATCAACAACGAAGACGTCATCGCCAAAGTACACGGCGAGGTAGTCGATATGATGAAAAACTATCCTTTGGACAAGTAAGATTGGAGTGGAGTGCGGGCATCCTGCCCGTCCAGAAATATGGAGTGCAAGATAGAGGCTTGCACTCCTTTTTTTGCAGGCAAGATGCCTGCATTCCATACTTTTTTACATAAAATTAATATTCTATATCCATAAAGTTTTCTATATTGCGGCGCGAAAAACGAGCGTTATGGACATCAAGAAACAACGGAAATACAGGCTGTTCAGGACGTTGAGCAGGTTCAACGAGTGGCGCATCCAGCACATCAGCACTACGCAGTATATGATTATACTGAGCGTGTTGGCGGGTGTGATTGCGTCTATCGTTGCGTGGGGTCTGAGGACGTTGACTCATTCCATAAGCGACGTCTTGCGGTCGCTGAGCCGCAGTGCGGATATTGACTGGCTACCGTTTGTGTACCCGATTGTGGGCATATTGTTGACAATGGTATTCGTCAATTATATCCTGCGGCACAATGTGAGCGGCGGCATACCGCGTGTGTTGTATTCCATATCCAAGGAAGGCGCGGTAATCAAGAGCCACAATATGTTTTCGTCGGTGATTTCGAGCGCGTTGACTGTCGGTTTTGGCGGTTCGGCGGGATTGGAGGGACCTACTGTGGTCACCGGCGCGGCCATCGGCAGCAATATCGGTCGCCTATTACACCTTAATTATAAGCAAAAACTTCTTATCCTCGGATGCGCCACGGCTGCGGCGTTGTCGGCGATGTTCAAGGCACCGATTACGGGTACTGTGTTCGTGTTGGAGGTCTTTATGCTCGATTTGACTATGGCAAGCCTTGCGCCGCTTTTGGTGTCGTCGGTCACGGGCGTGCTTATTTCGTATATGCTGATGGGCGAGTCGCCGCTGTTTTTTTTCAGGGGCAATACGGCTTTGGGCGAGGGCGACGTGCCGGTATATTTCGCGCTCGGCGTGGTGTGCGCCATTTCGTCCATTTATTTCACCAAAAGTTACATCTGGGTTTCCAACAAGTTCAAGAAAGTCAAGTCGTTGTGGGGACGGTTTGCCGTGGGATGCGGATGCTTGGCGGTGCTGATTTTTGTGTTTCCGTCGCTGTATGGCGAGGGCGTCAGCACCATCAAAAATTGCATCAACAGCGAGGCTACATTCCTGTTTTCCAACGATTTGTTTACGTCGGCAAAGAGCGACGAGTGGCTCGTGGCGTTGCTGATATTCATAGTGCTGATGATAAAGCCTGTTGCCACCGCGCTGACATTTGCGGCTGGCGGCGTGGGCGGCATCTTTATGCCGTCGCTGTTTGTGGGCGCGTGTACGGGATTGTTGACGGCTTCGGTATTGTCGCAGTTTGGCGTCCAAGACATCAATGCCGCCAATATGGCTCTCGTTGGTATGGCTGGCACTATTGGCGGCGTACTCCACGCACCGCTCACGGCTGTGTTCCTAATCGCCGAGATAACAGGCGGTTACAAACTCTTTGTGCCGCTATTGATGGTGTCGGTGATTTCGTATGTGGTCACTCGCAGGTTTATCACCAATAGCATCTACACCTATCAACTCGCTCAGCGCAACGAACTTATGACTCACCACGTCGATAAGAAGGTGATCAATTTTATGAAACTTGACAACCTCATCGAGCGCAATTTTGCCGTTGTGTATCCGGGCGATTCGCTCCGCGTGTTGGTGAAGGCGGTCGAGGGGACTTCGAGGAATATTTTTGCGGTTGTTGATAGGGACGACAATACTTTCCTCGGCATCATCAAGTTGGACAATATCCGCAGCATTATGTTCAAGCCTGAATATTATGACAAAGTTTTTGTGCGCGATTTGGTTTTCCGCCCCGATTACACCGTCCGCATCGATGAGAGTATGGAGTCGGTGGTTACAAAATTCAGCCATTCCGACAAGTTCAATATCGCCGTCCTCGACCAAAACAACAAGTACCTCGGCTTTGTGTCAAGGGCAAGGATTTTCTCGATATACAGAAGGATGAGCCGGCAATTGTCGGAGGAGTGATTATTTCTTTTCATATTTGTCGATGTCGGCGGGTAATGGTGTCCAGATTATAACTTCGTTGATGCAGGGATATTGTTTTGAAACTTTGATGATTACGGGTGCGCCAACGTAGGACATTTCGTATCTGTTTTGGTCAACACTGTGACGCGATGTCGCGGTGTTGTTGATGCCAACCCAAATAAAGTAAGAAGTACTACTACGATATTTTTGCGATGTTTTTTTGGTTATATGTCCTATTGTGGTATAACTGTCTTTAAGTGCTTCTGCAACAGTTTCCTCTAATTTGTCGAGTACGTGAAACATCATTGTGAAAGCGAGTATCACTGAAAATATAAAGCAGGCCATTTCTGTTAAACAACCACCATCTTTCTCTTTCCATTCTTTTGGAAAAACAAAGGCGTTAGAACAATAGAATGATGCCACCAATACAATAAAGACGAGGAACGACGCCGGTGCATAGTCGCCTATTCCTTCGTGTCTGATTTTATTTTCATAGTGTTGGATTTCCCAATATCCAATTAGTTGGGTGACGCCGATGATTAGCAGCACGATGAGGATTGGTTTGATGATTTGTTTGTTCATAATTTGGTTGTTTAATTGTTTTCTTTTAGATACTTTGCAATCTCGTCGTTGGTGGGCGTCCAATTGATGACTTCGTTGATGCGGGGGTATTCTTTGGAGATTTGGAGGATTACCGTGTCGCCGACGTTGATGCAGTTGTAAAGTTGCTCGGACACGGTGTGGCGTCTTGTCAATGAGTTGGACAGTCCTGCCCAAAGATAATATGTTGGTGAACCGTATTTGCTTGGTGTCAAATATTTTTGGGTGATTACTCCTATTGTGTCGTTGGAATTGGAAAGAGCTTGTTCCTCAAAGGAATTTACACGATAGTTTACGAAATATACTTTGAATACAATAATTATCGCAGCCACAATTAATGATAATACAGCATCCAATCTATCTCTTTTGTCTGGGTATTGTGGCTGTTCTAAGGCTGTGAAGTTTATAACGAAAAGTACAAGAAATTGTACTACACAGTAGAAAAAATGCCATACAATTGTTCGCTCTCCGTCGTTGATGTCAAAATATTTCATCAACATTATTTCAAATGGCGTGGACACAATCATTATAATCAGTGTAATCAGGATTGTTTTTTGTTTCCTGATAGTGTCGTGTCCGTCGCTGTCGTGTGAGAAATCGTAATCCATAGCGTTTAGTTTTTTATAATTTGTTTTTTCATAGTGTGGTTGTTTAATTGTTCTCATTTAGATACTTTGCAATATCGTCATTGGTGGGCGTCCAATTGATGACTTCGTTGATGCGGGGATATTCTTTCGAGACTTTGAGAATTATAGTGTCGCCGACGGTTGCCAACTTATACATTTTTTCGCGTACCGTATGCCGTTTTGCTAATGAATCGTTCTGTCCTGCCCATAGATAGTATGTGGTGCCGTGTTTGCTGGTTGAATAATCTTTGTTGGTGATTATCCCTGTTGTATAATATGAATTGGAAAGTGCTTGTTTTTCAAAGTCTTTTATCTGAGATTTTACTATGCTGGTTTTGGCAATAACAAATGCTCCTGATATCATTAATACTAATATCGGACCTATGCATCCCGTCCCTTTCAGCTCTTTTATATTGGATATGGAGAGACCAAATATTACATAAAGTGCAAATAACTGCAAAAATGAGTACACTTCCCACAATCCACTGTGGCTGTCTCCGTAGGTTTTGTCCAAGTATTTCAGATATATGGTTTCCAGTATTGCGGACAATACAAACCCAACCACCGCTATCAGGACGTTTAAGACTTTGGTGCGGTTGTCTTTTTCTTCGTAGTTGACTATGTAATTGGCTATATGATCGAGTATATCCATTGTACTTGAATTATTAAAAAATAATGCATAACCCACAACCGCCTTGTGGCAATCATGAATTATGCATTAATTATGAATTGTGAATTATGAATTATGCATTGTGCATTGTGAATGGTGCTTTATCTCACCGCCATTATGCTGTCCACAATGTACTTCTGCATTCCGCGCCAGGGAATGGAGTTTTTGTACTCGATGTAGTGGAGCTCCACTTCGCGGCCGGTGCAGCGCATGAGTGAATCGCCGATGCGGCTGTCTTCGATGGAGAAGTCAAATTCGGGCATCTGTATGCCGCCGCCGGCGCTGCCCTTGAGCCCCGCCTGTATGACGCGGCCCTCGTAGGTCTTGAACATGTAGCCTTTGAGTGTGACGAAATTGAGTGTGCCGCTCTTGACACCTTCGCCAAATGACCAGTAGTAGTTGAAATACACGATTCCGGCTACTACAAGCAATACTACGAGTATTGCGCTGATAATCCATTTCATAGTCGTATTGTTTTTAGTCGTTAATCATCATCGGCATCAGGAGCATGAGCTCGTCTTCGTCCTCAGATTCGCGCTCGAGGGGCACGATGATGCCCGAGCGTGAAGGATCCGACATTTGGAGCACGATGTTTTCTGATGAGATGGCTGTAAGTATCTGAATGAGGAACGCCGACTTGAATCCGATGTTCATCGGCTCGCCGTCATACTGTGCGCTCACCTTTTCGTAAGCGGAGATGGAGAAGTCGATGTCCTGTGCCGACACCACTACGTGGTCCGACTGGAGCTCGAGTTTCACGAGGTTGCTTGCCTGGTTGGCGAACACCGATACGCGCTTGAGCGTTGTCAGGAAATCCAAGCGGTTGATGGTGAGGCGGTTGGGGTTGTTGGTGGGGATGATGGCTTCGTAGTTGGGGTACTGGCCTTCCACAAGGCGGCAAATCATCTCGTAGTTGGCGAGGGTGAAGTGCGCGTTTTTGTCGTCAAATTTCATCGTGATGTCGCCCGACTCCTTCGGCAGAATGTTTTTGAGGGTGTCGGCGGGTTTTTTGGGCAGGATGAACGACGCAGCCTTCGGGCTTGAGATGGTATTGTTGCGGAATCTTACGAGCTTGTGCGCGTCTGATGCCGCAAAGGTGATTGACGAATCGTTGGTGATGATGGAGATGCCGTTCATCACGGGACGGAGGTCGTCGTCGGCGGTGGCGAAGAGAGTCTTTGTGATGCCCTTGAGCAGTGCGCTGCCGGGCATTGTCATAGAAGTGGTGTTGGCTTCGTCGAGGCCCTGGAGGTTGGGGTACTCGTCGCCGTTCTGACCCATCACGCTGAATTTGCCGTTGTCGCTGATGATGTCCACAGCCATTGTCTCGAGGTTGGCTTCGAGGATGAGCGGCTGCTCGGGAAATTCTTTGAGTATGTCGGTGAGACGTTTAGCCTCTACAGTAATCTTGCCTTCGCCGTCCACATTGTTGAGCTGGAGGCGTGCGCGCATCGTGGTCTCGAGGTCGCTCGCAGTGATTGTGAGCGTCTCCCCCTGTACTTCAAAGAGGAAGTTGAGGAGTGCTGGTATTGTGCTTTTGTTGCTGATGACCCTGCTGACGGTCTGGAGACGCGAGAGCAGCTCGGTGCTTGATACTACAAATTTCATTGGTTGGTATTTTATGAATTGTTTTATGTTGTTCGTTAATGTATTTTCATCTGTTTTGTTCGCGAGCGGGCAGCGTGAGTATCCACATCTGGTTGTTGTTGTAGTCGTGGAGTCCGATTCCGTTGCCGTATTTTACGATTTGCAGGCTCTTGAATCCTATATTGTGCTTGCCGCGTATGGTGCCGAGGTAGTCGAGGTACTCGCCATTGACGTCCACTTCGTGCACTGACACCGAGCGGAGGGTCTGTATCTGGTAGTCGACGGCGTCGGCTGTGGAATTGTCGCCGCGTACTTCGGTTATCTGCGCTATGGTGAGCTGCTCGGCGTTTTGGTCGAGCGAGAATGTCTGCTCGTATTCCACTTCCTTAAACAGGTATGCGGAGTCTTCCTCGCTCCATATTCCGGGGCCTGTCACGGTGTATTCTTTTCCGTTGGCGAGTACGTCCCACGATGTCACCTCGTCGGGAGTCTGCGCCATAGCCGCCGTGGACATTGCAATTGCAGCCATTATGGTGAGTGTCTTTTTCATAGCGTTTGTTTTTTTATGTTTGAGGTCAATTGATTATACTTCGTAGCCAAATCCTCGGAGGCGTCCCGCATTGTCGCGCCAGTCTTTGCTCACCTTGACGAATATCTGGAGGAAGATTTTTTTGCCGAAGAATGCCTCAATCTCCTTCCTCGCCATCGAGCCGAGTTTTTTGAGAGCCGCGCCGCCCTTGCCGATGATGATGCCTTTTTGCGAATCGCGTATCACATTGATGACAGAGCCGATGCGGATGATGTCTTCCTCCTCCTTGAAGGTCTCCACCTGAACCTCGACGGAGTAGGGGATTTCCTTGTCGTAGAGTGTGAGGATGTTTTCGCGGATGATCTCCGAGACGAAGAACCTCTCCGGCTTGTCGGTCAGGCGGTCTTTCTCGAAGTAGGGCGGATTTTCAGGCAGCAACGATACTATCCTGTCCATAATCCTCTCGGTATTGAACTTGTGCAAAGCCGACACGGGGTATATCTCCGCCGTGGGTATCAGGTTTTTCCATTCGGCAATCATCTCGTCCACCTTTTCTTGTGTGGAGAGGTCTATCTTGTTGATGATGAGGATGATGGGGCAGGTGAGCCGCTTCACCATGTCGAGGAAAAACATGTTTTTGGTCCTTGTCTCCAATACGTCCGTGATATAGAGAATCACGTCGGCGTCTTCCAGAGCCGATTCGGAGTATTTGAGCATGCTTTCCTGAAGTTTGTATATTGGTTTCAATACGCCCGGGGTGTCGCTATATACTATCTGGTAGTCGTCAGTGGTGACGACGCCCATAATCCTGTGCCGCGTGGTCTGGCTCTTAGCCGTGATGATGGAGAGCCGCTCACCGACGAGGATGTTCATCAGTGTCGATTTGCCGACGTTGGGATTGCCCACTATGTTTACAAAACCTGATTTGAAGGCCATTTCTTTTTCTCTTGATTAAATTCGGCACAAATATAATACTTTTTCCCGACATTTTTTTTATTTATTTCTTAATTTTGCTGTGTTTTTACAATATGACTATTTATGAGATTATGTATTAAGGTTTTTGGTGTCTTGTGTATGTTGATGGCTGGATTGTGGATGCCTGTTGGCGCTGTGGACGCGGCGCGTGTGGCTGACTTCCGTGGCATCGACACCCTGCGCGTGGATTCCATTGCGCACGACACCGACTTGTGGACCTGCGGACAATTGATACTATTTTCGTGCAAGGCTCCGGTGTATCGTGACGAGCACGGGCGCGTGGAGTCGGGGTTGCTTGGCATCAATACCATCATCCTCTGCGCCGACAGCAAGTTCAGGGAGTTTTCGCGGGGTTACAATGTATCGTTTGACGAGCGCGGACTGCTCATTTCGGGTACGCCGTCGGTGGGCATCGAGATCAATGTGCAGGATCAGGTGGTATTGTCGATGCCATACACGGAGGTGTGTTTTTATTCCAACGGCGCGGTCAGGCACATCGTGCCGTCAGAGAATTTCAGGTACTCCACCACCGACGGCTTCAAGTTTTCGGTTGCGGCGGGGCACAAGGTTGTTTTCGACATGTACGGACGATTGAGGTCGGCAGTTGTGGCGCGTCGCCGCATCATGCAGAAACCCGACGGCACGCAGCGTATTTTTCAGCCGGGTGACGCCATCGAGATTAATGAATTGGGGCGCGTGGAATGACTAATCGTATTTATGTTGCCGTGGGTGAAAACCCACGGCTAACATATTCGTTTACTTTTTTACATCCGCAATTATATCCAATCCGCCCTTAACCTTGTCGCCCACTTTGACGCAAATTTTGGTATCGAGGGGGAAAAACATATCTACCCTCGAGCCAAATTTGATGAAGCCGAATTGTTCGCCCTGCTTGGCGGTGTCGCCTTCCTTGATTGGGGCAACGATGCGTCGAGCCATGATGCCCGCTATCTGACGAAACATTATTTCAAAACCTTTCTCGGTGCGGACGGCTATTGTGGTGCGCTCGTTGAGGGTGGACGATTTCGGGTGCGCCGCCATCAAGTATTTGCCCTGATGGTGCTTGAAGTACGTGACATTGCCGGTGATGGGCCAGCGGTTGGCATGCACGTCCCACACTGACATGAATATCGACACTTGGAGACGCTTGTCCTTGAAATATTCGGGTTCTTCGGTTTCCTCTATCGTCACCACCTTGCCGTCGGCTGGCGAGAGTACCACGTATTCATTTTCGGCGATTTTGCGCGTGGGGTTTCTGAAAAACTGCAACACCAAAAACACCAAAAACAGCGAGCCAAGCTGCAACAGCAATTCGAGCCACACGTAGTCGCTCAGGAATTTCACTGCCAAAATGTTGACTACCGCTGCGAATATTACTACTATCGCAATGGTCGCGTATCCTTCCTTGTGTATCATAATTGTGATTATATTAACTTGTGTGTAATCAATACTATCGTAAGCCATACCGGCGGCACGGCGAGCAGAGTGCTGTCAAACCTGTCCAAAACTCCGCCGTGTCCGGGGAGCATCTTGCCCGAGTCCTTCACGCCGGCGTTGCGCTTCACCATGGATTCCACGAGATCGCCGAATGTGGCGAATATCACCGTCACGAGGCTGATGATCAGCCATTGTGACTGCGTGAACACTCCTACGTACTGGCAGATTGGTATCGATGCAAGCAGTGTGAACGCAATGCCGCCGAGCAAGCCC